>WNFS01000942.1_pt2 | contig 21294 bp, 22 predicted proteins | sample 5400141 | NCBI WGS metagenome assembly WNFS01 (sample SAMN13153358, study PRJNA577476) | soil metagenome | isolation source: 60 cm saprolite under Madrone tree | place: USA:California | collected 2016-06-14
AGGGCGGCAATGAAAGCGAAAGGGTACGCCCACCCCCGGTGTTTTCTGTAAGAGTGGCAAACAGAGAACTTATGCTTGACGCGACTCGTAAGAGTGGCAAATACAGAACTTAAAGTTGTTGTGTTTTCAGGCACTTACACGATGTCGGTAAGAGCGGCAAACAAAGCAGTTACAGGGGGGTATTTTTTTGCGGCGCGATGCGCGTCTGGTGAGTCCGGCGGGATAGGAACTTACGCGATAAGTCTTTTGCAACCCATGTTTGCGCTGAATACCCAAGAGCCAAAAAACATAGAAGACTAAGCAATCTTGGCTGCCCCGTGCAGCGTTGGCGACTGCGACGCAGAATATCAGGAGACACCTAAACGCGGCGTTCGCGAAATGAGCTGTAGGTGACGTTCAGGAATGCCGCGGCGAGACTCGAATACAGACCCCACTTCACGAGGATTCGGCCTAGTTCGAGGGTATGGTCAGCGGCGTAGAATTCGTTTTGGATGGGGATGGTCCAGAAGTGACTTCCAAGGTCAAACGTCCATGAGCCAACAACAAAAACCAAGCTGAACAATAAATAGAGCCACAAAAGAATCTTGGAGCTGTCGCGGCCGAACCTGCGGTTGAACCGTGTCTGCCAAAGACCGAACGCGGCGGTCATACAAGCGAGGAAGAAATACACGAGCGTGGGAGAAGAGTCCGAGTACTCTACCCACCTTTGAGGAATTACAGGCCAAGGCAGCCCGGGATGACGGTGAAGATAAATTCTTGGATAGATGGCCCAGGCGATGGCCAGCGCCAGAAGCAGTCCAACAACTATCCACAAAACTATTTCGTCATGACCCCTCGATTTGGGAGGAATCTCGGAGGATGGCATGTCGGCATCCTACACCAGCGAAAGATTGCGGTCGCCGTAAATGCTTGAAACCCCGCCTAAATTGCAGCCATCTCACATGCCGGGGGCCATAATCACCAAGTCCTTGAGCTGCATGGAGGTTCCAATGCGTCCTCGCCTGAGCTTGCTCCCTTCGCTGGTTCTCCTCCTTACTTGCCTAACTTTTGCGGAAGGCAAGAAAAAGCCGACGCTGCCTGCGTCCGTTCTGAAAGCCCACACTGTTATTGTGCTCATCGATCCTGACGCCGGCATTCCCGTGAATGCTCCTCTAGCAAATACCACCGCACAGGAGGACGTCGAGAAGGCGATCACCAAATGGGGACGGCTTAGCCTTGCGCAGACTGTGGGAACGGCAGATCTGGTGATCACCGTTCGCAAAGGCAACGGGAAAATTGTGCAGCCGACAATTGGCGGCGTGCCGACCAATGATCGTCCAGTGGTTGTACAGCCGAGCGAGAGCGGCATCCATATCGGCGCGCAGCAAGGGCATCCTCCAGATATTAACCAGCCACAATCGGGAAACACCGCCCCTGCCCCGAAAACAGAGGTCGGACCCTCCGAGGACATGTTCGTTGTCTATGAAGGACTCGACCGCGAGGGCAATCCCATCGAGCGCGCTCCCGCGTGGCGCTATCAAGCGAAGAACGCGTTGCATTCGCCGGATGTTCCGGTTGTGGATGTGTTCCGCAAAGCCATCGAGGAGGCAGAAAAGCAGCAGCAAAAGACGACCAAGCCGTAGAGAGCGATCGGCGGAGATTGCAGAGGGGCATGATGTATCGAGGGCCGCGACGGATCGGAGGACACGAAGAATCGTGCCTCTACAGATGCGCGGGGGTCGGCTTAGTCTCCAATGTTGCGGGTTAGTAGGGCGTCAGAGTTGGAGCGCTCTCGCGCCACCTTCGTTTCGCCCGATGAGAACATCATGCGTACCAATCCATTTTCCCGCAACTTGCTGCCATAGAAAGGCACAAGCAAAATGCCGCGCAACACGTCCTTAAAGAGTGCTCGCTGCTGACTGAAGTTGAACAGCGCGCGCCAGCCGAGCTTGCCGAGGAGAGAAAGCCGCAAGCGCGCGAGATGGAACGCCATCTTTGACAAAGATGCGGCGATGTCCTCCTCGCGGTGGTGTTCGTAGTAGCCGAAATTCATCGACACGCCGGACTGGACTTTGATGAAGTTCGGCAAAGTACGGTTCTTCGGATTGGCAGCTACCTCGCGAATCAGCTCTTGCAACTTCATAGAATCCGCTTCGAGTGTTTCGAGGCTGGCGAACCAGTTGATTAGTTTCACTCCCAGCGGATCCCACAGGTAATCGTTTATGACCAGGGGAAGCGCTAGGTGAAAGAGTTTGGTGACTGCCAAATGCACGCGCAGATGGCATTGGTAAGCATCACCCATGCACGTGTAGAGGCGCGTTGTATCGCGTGTCACGCCGCGTTGAAATGTGGCGATGACGGTATCGAGATCTTTCGTGAACTCGGTTGTGTCGCAGCCATCCAGGTCTCGTTGAATAACGGCGGCGATCTGGCGGATTTGCAGCGTCGAGAGAGCCAGCCCCACGCTGTATAGCGGATCAACTGTATCGCTGGCGTCGCCGATGATGTACCAGCGGTCCGGTGAATAGCGTTGGCGGCATTCCCACATGTAAGCACCATAATAATTCGTGTCCACGACCGTGCCGCTGCGCGTCAGCTCGACGACGACAGGGTGCTCCCGGCCCACGCAGTCGAGGAACTGCTCCATCGTGCGCACTTCGCCGTGAGGATAGATATCCTTGCGGTAAGTGATGCCAATGCTGATGAGCGGGTCGTTATCCGGCGAACGCATCGGAATGCACCAGATCCAGTTGCCTTTGCCGAAAAAATGATGCGTGGCGTAGTACGGAACGTACGAGCGGTTTGGTTTTTTAAGAGCCCGGATTTGGCTCAGAATTTCAGGATTGAAATTCTTCAGGCGGAACCAGTAAACGTTTTTCTGCTCCCTTACCGTTTCCTGAAGCTGCAACTGTTTCTGCAGCACGCGGCTCCGGCCAGTGGCATCGATGAGCCAGCGCGCGCTCATTGTGTGGCGTGCGCCAGCCGCGTCCTTCACGGTCACCTCGTGCAGCCCGTCGCTGCTTTTGACAGCTACTCCCGCTATGGTGGCGTCGATCAAGTCCACACCGTTTTGCGCGTTGCGGTCGCGTACTTCGCGATCGAAAGTGAAGCGGTTGATCTGAAAAGAGAGAATCGGCGGCGCGGTGGGAATTTCGTCGACGACATACGTGCGATCGGCGGGATTGTCGAGATCGGGTTTGAAATAATAGGTGAGGCCGTATTTCGGATAGTGCTTTTCCACGAGGTAAGCGCCCATGCCGAGTTCGAGAAGGAAATCGACGCTGACCTCGACCAGCGACTCGCCCACGATCGGGCGGTTCTTGTGCGGGCCCTCGACGACGGCCATCTTCAGCTTGGGAAAGCGCTTCTGAAAGTACGCGGCGGCAAGCTGGCCCGTCCCTCCGCCTCCCATTACTAAAACGTCGGTGGTCATCGGCATCGTCATCGGGGTTTCAACTCTGCGAATTCGTTGATTTTACGTGTCATGGGGAAATTGCGCGAGCCGCGGGCGATGGAATCCTAACATATCAAAAAGAAATGTGGGCAACACTGCTTGCGCGATCTTAGAGATCGGAGTACCCCGTCTTGCCAATTGACCGCCATCACTTATCATTGAGAGTTCGCAACAAAGCGCGCGTGGCTGTTGCTAAAATTACTTTCGCGGAATTTGTGGAAAGCAGATTGCGCCACTAAGCTTTGCACGCACGCCAGAACGAGGGGGACATGGCCGTTCTCAAGTTCAAGTACGACGTTCCGCTGGAACAGACCATGGCGTTTGAATCGGTCCATCATCCAAATTTGCAGCTCGATCTTTACGACAAGCGGGAAATCTGGGAGACGCCTGGCGCATTTTTTGTCTGGATGTTTGTGGATGGACAAATCGCAGGCGAATCCTACGGCATCCCGCTCGCCAGCCCCTCGGAATTCCTGGAAAACCTTTTAGTTCTGCCGGCCAGTGAAAAAGAAAAAGCAGTCTGCTGCTATTCCAACACGATTCTTCCGCGATTTCAGAAGCAGGGCCATGGAAGCGTCCTAAAAGCCCATTGGCTGGGACTCGCTGCGGGCAAGGGGTTCGACGTGGTTTACGGGCATGCTCGTCCCGGGGGCAGCCAGGCGCTGAATGCCAAATTTGGCGCGGTGTTCCTGGAAGACCTTCCGAATTGGTTTGGGTCCGGTGAAGACTACCGAAAATACCGGCTTGTCCTCAGCGCAAGCGCGAGTTCCTGAAGTATTATTCGTTGCGGTCCCGCTTCAATTCATCCGCCATGGCGAACGCTCAGGCCATTGGCGGAGCGCTTCAGTGGCCCAAGCTGTGGTCTTATCCGTGTGGCAGCTCGTGCAGGGATTGGGGATCTTGTATTTGTCGGTCATCGAGGGAGTGATGAAATCGAACGTGTGGGCGCTAACGAACACGCCGGGGATTGTCGCTTCGATTTTCGGCATGTGACACGCGACGCACTGGCTTCCCGTTGAGCCCGCTTTGTGGTGCGTGTGTTCTTCGAGAGTTGCTGTCCGCGGACCGTTGCGTGAGCCGGGCTCGTGGCAGTCCAGGCAAATCTTGTCGACGGGCTTGCGGAGTTGCGCGTAGTTGTCGGTGCCGTGGAGGTCGTGGCAATCGAAGCAGGTCACTGCGCGGCGGTACATGACGCCTTGGACGAAATCGTTGCCTTGCATGCGGTTTTTGTGCGCGGTGCCGTCTGCGAAATGTGTAAAGCTTTGTTCGCCGAGCTTGTGGTCTTCGAGTTGCCAGTAATCGCGCAGATTTTGGCCAACGTGATAGCCAACGGGCCAGTCGTAGTAACCACCCTCGATCGGACTCGTCAGCGGCGGTCCTTGTGAATGGCATTGGACGCAGGTGTCGTTGGCGGCGACGTAGTCCATGCGCGAGGGATTCAGGATATTGCCGCGTGTGGCATGCTCGACGTGCTCGCTCCCTGGGCCGTGGCACTTCTCGCAACCTACGTTCCACTCCGCTACTTTCTTGGTCTGAATGTTGTAGTCCACCGAGTGGCAACCGTCGCATGTCGGCCCGGTTGGGCGCTTCATGTTGTCGGGCGGATAAAACGGCTCCCACCAATCGGTGCCCTTCGCAACGAAATACGGCTTCCATACGTGGTTGGTCACGTCCCACTACGCGGGCTCCGGAAAATAATCGTCGCCGATTTTTGTAAAGTAGCGCTGCTTCCAGACGCTGCCATAGACCAACGCAATATCCTCTTTCGTGAATTTCTTGCTGACATTGTTCGTGGCGAGATCGGGAATGATGGCTTCGGGATGCTCGCGGGGATCGCGGACCACGTTGGTCATCGGAGTTCTTTTCCAGTGGTCGTAGATTTGCTCGTGGCATTTCCCGCAAGCCTGCGAACCAACATAGTGCGCGGACTTTGTGCGGCGGTTTGTTGCGACTGCTCCTGCGGTGCCAGCCCAGCGATGCTTCGAACGAACAAGACGAGTTTCCAGGCGTCGGTGTCGTCTTGTTCGACGTGCGGATTCCCCCAGGCGGGCATGCCCGTGAGGCGAACTCCATTCTTGATGATGTAGTGGATTGCGCCGTCAGTCAGATTCTGCGTGGCGGGCATTCGGAGATCGGGCGCTTTCGGATAAAGATTTCGCCCAATGTTCGAATCGCCGTTTCCGTTGCTGCCATGACAGTTTGCGCAGCGGTCGGCGAAACGCTCCCTGGTTTCCGCCAAGACTTGCGGGGCAGCCGATAGAGGATTCTTCTCGTTCCGTGCGCGGCTCGGAATTCCGATATTTCGCACGGCGCGCGCCATGACGCGCTCCAAGCCTGACGGTTGGTCCGCAGCGCTGAATCCGCGCTGAATTACGGCCACACCGTACACAAGCGCCACCAACGCCACGAAAACCAGAACGATAGCGATCCATCGTTTCATCTCGCTCTGCGACTCCAGCACGAAGTAGTGACTGGGTAAGGCAGGATATCAAAACAAGAGGTCTTCGGGGCGGTGCTGATTGACGATGACTAAGAAATTTAGAAATTATTGAGGTTTCCAGAGACGACGCGGGAGCAAATAGGTGAAACCTATGAATGCCTCCCAACGTGTGGATGTGCCGGTTAGGCCGTGATTGAAACCTGTATCAAGGACCAAGTTTTTGCGCGCTGTATAGCTAAGCGCCCAAAGATTGCCGACAGCGTTGCTTCGCAAGAAAGGCTGCGTGAAGTGCCATATTTCTCCGGACAGCGTGAACCGCTTGAGGAAGGGATGGGAAATGGTCAAGGATTGACCGAATTGGCCTCGGCGCGCCGGTCCTTGCTCCATTTCGGTGAAAAAGGCGTTGGCGTCATAGTGAAATCCCTTCACATCGGCGCTTGCCAGGATCAGAAATGAGTTGGTGGGGCTGCCGTAGTCGAACTCAGGAGCGCCGCCATCATAGGCACGATGAAAATAACTGACGGCTAGTGTTGGTTTCGCGCCTTCTCCGTGGTAAAGCACAGCTTGCGCGCCTAGAAAAATATCCGCCACCCGGTTGGCGCTAGTCGCGCCAGCGGTGAAGTGCGCTATGGGTTCAGTTACAGCCAAAAATTCGAGACGCGGCGAGACGGCAAGCTTTATGACTTCGTCGAGACCGAAGCGCGACGAAAACTCGGGCGAATGATGGGCAGGCACAAAACCCGTTTCAAACTGGAGATATCCGACCGGCGTGAGCGTTGCTGGAGTGGAGACCGTGGGGCGGCCGGGATTTGCTTCGGGTTCATCAACAACCGCTGACTGCGCCATGGTGAGCTGGTGAGTGAGGGTCAGGAATAGGACGGAAGCGACTAAGATGAACCTCAATTGTGCCCCCGGGGCGAATAGCGGATCGAAAAACTTAAACAGACCTCTTTGCCGATTAACGAAGCGCGTTTATGCCGCGCGGCAGGTGAGGCGAGACGAGGGATCTTGCCGTTTCGTCTGCTCATAAAACTGCGCGACCTATTATTTTATTCCTCGGCCTGCGACTCCGTCTCCGGAACATCCTCGCGCGTTATGGCTTTCAGTTCGCGGCGGACGACGTCGGCGGAAAAACCCGCACGCAGGAGGCTGCGGTACATCGAGGCCATTTTGTTCTCGTTGATTTCGCCGCGGAAGGAACGGAGTTTGCGCTCGAGACGCTGGCGGACGATCGCGGCTTCGTCGGTTTCCTTGGCGGTTTCGGCGAGAGCGGCTTCGATGTGGCGGTCGGGGACTCCCCTTGCCCGCAGGTCGCGCGCGATGCGGAATTTGCCTTGACGGCGGATTTCTGTGCGCTGTCTGGCGAACTGTTTCGCAAATCGCTTGTCGTCAATCATCTTGGCACGCTTCAGGCGGTCCATCACGGTTTTTAGCAGGTTGTCGTCTTCGGTTCGCCGGCCGAGAAGTTGCTTCATTTCGTAGACGGAATATGCCCGGCGCATCAGCGCCCGCACCGCAGCCTCGTACAATTCCGTTTCGGTCTCTACTTGGCGCGGCTTACCGAACATGGAGGAAGCATAGAGGAAAGATAGTTGACAGTCGACAGCGACTTGTTCAACTCGCGAGCTCTTAGGCGGCGCTCAATTGGGATTGGACGCGGCTTGGAGGGACTGGGTGCGCTGTTCGAGCTTGGCGGCTTCGTCGTTGCGGCCGAGTTTGCGGAGGGCTTGGGCCTCGGCGGTCAGGTCGCGGACGAGATAGGGGCTCTCGGCGCCGAACTGTCTTTCCTCGAGGGAGACCATACGGGCGTGGCACGCGGCGGCTTTTTCTGTTTGGCCGGACGCATCGTAGGCTTGACAAAGGCCGGAAACTGGAAGCACAAGACGATAGTCATTTTCGCCGTACATGGTTTCAAAGATTTTTAGCGAGCGATGCATTAGCGACTCAGTTTTGGCAAAGTCTTTCTGAGTGAAGTAAATGCGCGCCAGGCCGCTGAGCGAAGTGGCGGTCTCATTGCTGTTTTCGCCGTAGGCTTTTAGATTGAGTTCGAGCCCGCGTTTGAAGTGAGCTTCCGCGGTGGCGAAATCGTTTTGAGAAAATGCGAGCATGGCCATGGATTGCAGGGCGGTCACAAGCATGGGCGATTCGGGGCCGTAGAGTTTTTGGGTTAAGGCGAGTTGGCGTTTGTAGGCGTCTTCGGCGTCCTTGTACTGCGCGCGCCAGGCATAAACGTTGCCGAGCTGCCCCACGGCCTCGGGGAGACGGCCATCCTGCGGCTGGAGGTTTTCGGCGATGGCTACGGCTTCCTTGGCGGAGGTTTCGGCGTCGTCGAAGCTCTTTTCGGTTGCCGCTTGCTTACTGCTTTGCATCGCGGCGTGAAATTTTTCATTAAGATTTGGTGCAGCGATTTTTTCCTTCAGTCGAGCTTGCAGGGCATTTGCTTCGGAAGATTTGCCGCTGGCGCGCAGGTCGGATAGATGCTGCTGGAAGCGCCGCTGGGCGTTCCTGTACTGGTTCTGAGCGTCAAAATAGGGCTCAGCGATTCCGTTCGCCTTTGGCGGAGCTTCGTCGATGGTGGCCTGATGGAAGTTCTGGAGTGCGGCAATCCAGTCGCCAGTTTTTTCGAGAGCCAGAGCGAGATCTAGTCGAGCCTGGAGTTGCTTGGGGGAGAGATTGGCAGCCTCTTGGTATTCAGCAATAGCGGCTTTGCGATCGCCTGAGCCTTCGAGCGCCTCGCCGAGAAGAACGTGGTTGTACCAAGTCGCGGGATCGACTTCTGCCGCGTGTTGGAACTCGGTGACAGCGGCAGCAAAATCCTTTTTCGCCATGAGGATGCGGCCGGCTCCGGCGAAGGCGTAGGCATCCGTGTTGTCAAGCTTCTCAGCCTTGCGGTAGGCCGCGAGAGCCTCATCGAATTTATTTTGGGCTTCGTAGTTCCTTCCCAGACCGTTGAGCGGACCTGGCGAAGCGGGGTCCTGCTTGATAGCGATGGCAAGTTCCTTTTCGGCCTCTTCGAATCTTCCGGTTTCCGATAGGGCATTGCCCAGGCATTGGTGACAGAGAGGCCAGTCCGGAGCAATGGCAGTGAGCTCGCGCAGCTCGGTAATCGCCGCGCCGGGATCGATTTTCATGAGGGCCGAGGAGAGATTCTGGCGAGCTTCGAGCCTGTTAGGATCGATGCGCTTGACTTCGCGGTATTCGCGGATCGACGAGACGTAATCGCCTTTACCGTCGTATGCAACTCCGAGGTTATAGCGCGCGAGGCTGTTATCGGGTTCGAGGACAAGCGCCTTTTTGTACTGCGCAATGGCGCCATCGAAATCCTTGAGGTCATCCAGCAAGCTACCGAAGTTGATATAAGCCAATACGTAGTCCGGCTTGCAATGAATGGCCTTCTGGTATTCCTGTTTGGAGGCGTCGAAATGTTGCAAAGCCTGTAGCGACACGGCTGCGTTCAGGTGAGCGACGGGGTTGTTGGGATTTTCCGCCATTGCTGCTTTCGCCTGTCGAAGCGCTTCCTCCGAATCACCGGTTTGATAGTAGGTCATGCTCAATCTGGCGTGCAGTTCGGGGAAGCCGGGATCCTCGGAGAGAATTTGAGAATAGATTGCTCCGGCTTCCGGATAGCGCTCTCGCCTGATCAAAACCAATCCCATGACAAAGCCGATTTCAGATTTGGCGCTGCTGCGGGACAGCGCGTCTGTGAGTTCGTCGCCGGCGTCATCTAATTTGGCGGATTTGATCAGGGCTCCGACGTGGCTGAGATGCTGAAGGAGCTGGGCCTCGGACGCGCTGCTTGCCTCACTCGGCGTGGTCTTCGCGGCGGTAATCGCGGCAAATACTTTGGCGTCGGCTCCAGCGGATTTCAACAGCGACTTATAGGAAGCATCGGGAACGAAATCGAGCCCGCGCACCTGGATATCGAACGCGACGTTTTCTGGAAGGATGTCGCCGGCAACTAGCGCCAAGAGTTCAGCTTTGCTGAGCGGGCGAGGACTGCTGCGGGCGATCGGCTGCCAAGCTGAGAGTATCCCGGCGAGGCAGATGAGGAAGGTGAGAGTGGTCTTCCTTTGCATGCGACCCCCCGTTTAGGCTGAGTTTCTAATACACCCTTATTTGCGGGCAAAGCGCTCGAAGTCGGCCATTTGGCGCTCCATTTCCTCGCGGGCGGAGTCGGCGGCGGAGCGGATGCCTTGGATGCGCAATTGGAATTCGTCTGGGTTCGTGGAGCGGAGCAGGGCTTCTTCGAGGGTGATGAGCTGTTTGGTGTAGAGGTCGAAGAGCGACTGGTCGAAAGTCTGCATGCCGTATTGGCTGGTGCCGGCCGCGATGGCGTCGTGGATGAGACGAGTCTTGTCGGCGTTGATGATGCAATCGCGGATGTAGGCGGTGGCGATCATGACTTCGACGGCGGGGACGCGGCCTTTGTCGTCAGCGCGGCGGACCAGGCGCTGAGAGACGATGGCTTTGAGCGTGGCGGCAAGCTGAAGGCGAATCTGTTTCTGCTCGGGTGGAGGAAAAACCGCGATGATGCGCTGAATAGTTTCCGTGGCGTCGAGAGTGTGCAATGTGGAGAAAACCATGTGGCCGGTTTCGGCGGCCAGCAGGGCGGTGGAAATGGTTTCGAGGTCGCGCATTTCGCCGACCAGAATTACGTCGGGGTCTTGACGAAGAGCAGCGCGCAGGGCCGTAGAAAAGTTTGCGGTGTCGACCTCGACTTCGCGCTGATTGATGAAGCTGCGCTTGTCGCGGTGCAAGAACTCGATGGGATCTTCGATGGTGATGAGGTGATCGGATCGGTTCGCGTTGATGCGGTCGATCATCGCGGCTAGCGTGGTGGACTTACCGGAACCGGTGGTTCCAGTTACGAGAACCAGGCCGCGCTGTTCTTCGCAGATTTTACCGATAACCGCGGGAAGATTCAGTTCCTCGATCGTGCGGATTTTGGTCGGAATGACGCGGAGGACCATGCCGACGTTGCCGCGCTGCTGGAAAACGTTGACGCGGAAGCGGCCGAGGCCGGCGACGCCGTACGCCATATCGAGTTCGGCGGTTTCCTTGAACTTTTGTTTCTGGCGGTTGGTCATCATGCTGAAGGCCATGGAGAGCATTTCTTCCGGCGTGATGCGGGGGACGTCGGTGATGGGGTTGAGAATGCCGTCGACGCGGAGATACGGGTGGTTGCCAACTTTTAGATGGAGGTCCGAGGCTTTGTTTTCGACGGCGCGTCGGAGAAGATCGTCAATGCTGATAGCCATGTCGGTGTGAGCTCCGCGAGAATACGACCAATGTGCGACGTTAGCACTGGAATTACAGGCGGGCAAGAGAGCCGCCGTGTCCGGTTGCGCGGTAGTCACCTGAACGAAAGGACAGTTTTGGTTGCTGGAATTCGGTGTTCCGTTTTCTCGCGGAGGGATGAGGACAAACGGGGAGGGATACAGAAAAAAGCCGGCCTGAACAGTACGCCCGGACAAGGTCGGATGCGGCCCTTCAATTCAGCCTAAACGTGCCGAGCCCCCACGAAGGATTCGGAGGCTCGGCGAATTGCGGGGGAGGAACCCTGTTAGGCCTTTTTTAGGAATAGGGAGTCGTAGAGGAAGCCGGCGAGGAATCCGCCGGCTAGCGGGCCGACCCAGTAAGCGCCTTGATTCTGCCAGTGGGATGATGCCAGCGCAGGTCCGAAAGCGCGAGCGGGATTGAGGGCTCCGCCGGTGAAAGGACCAGCCACCATGATGCCCAGCACGATACTGAGGCCGATAGCGAATCCGGCGACGGGGCGGAACGAAGAGCGCTCATCGACGGCGGTGGCGAAAACAGTCAGCACGAGAAAGAAAGTAGTGATGCCTTCGAGGATCATGCCGTTCAGCCGCGTAAAATCGTGCGCAAACATGGGCGTGCCAAGCGCGACGGCATGCCAAGTGTCCTCCGGGATAATCGCCTTGAGGAGAAAAGCCGCAACTGTAGCTCCTGCGAGTTGCGCGGCCCAATACGCAACGGTGTCGAGCGTATTCAGGCGCTTGGTGACCCAGAAGCCGATGGTGATGGCGGGATTGAAATGGCCGCCGGAGATATGGCCGAGCGCGCAGACCATGATGGCAATGGCGAGGCCGTGGGCCAGGGCAATGCCGAGAAGTCCGAGCGCGTTCGATGAGTGGGGATACCAATCCACGCAGACGGCGCCTTCGCCAAAAAAGACCAAAGCAAACGCGCCGATGAATTCAGCCGTGAGCTTCTGCCCAAGGTTGTACATCAAGGTTCCTCCCGGCCGGGGAACGAGCCGTGTCCGCTGCGACCGGGAAGGATTCTATCCGGAACGCAAACGGAAACGCCAGCCTTACCGAAAGACCTTTGCGCGAAACCTTACCGAGACACGGCAGCGACCGGGGCGTTAACGGGGGTGAGCCAGTTGTGGCGATCGGTTTTGCTGCCGCTGGTCAGTGCGAGAAATTCCTCCTGGAGCTTGCGCGTGATGGGGCCAGCGACGCCTTTGCCGACTTGGATTTTGTCGACCGAACGGATGGGTGTGATTTCGACGGCTGTGCCTGCGAAAAAGACTTCGTCGACGATGTACAGCATTTCGCGGGGGATGACTTGTTCCTTCACGGGGATGTGCAGATCTTCCGCGAGCGTGATGACGGTGTTGCGTGTGATACCCGGCAGAATGCTGGTGGCGAGTGGTGGCGTGTAGAGCGTGCCGTCGTGAACGAGGAAGACGTTCATGCCCGATCCTTCGCTTACGTGGCCGCCCGAATCGAGCGCGATGCCTTCGGCGTAGCCGTTGAAGGAGGCTTCCATGCGGATAAGCTGTGAATTCATGTAGTTCGCGGCGGCTTTGGACATGGCCGGGAGAGTGTTTGGCGCAATGCGCGCCCAGGAGCTGACGCCCACATCTACACCTTTGGTGAGCGCTTCCGGGCCGAGATAGGCGCCCCAGAACCAGCAGGCCATATAAATGTCGATGGGAGAGTTGAGCGGATTTACGCCGACTTCGCCATAGCCGCGGAGGACGATGGGCTTGACGTAGCAGGAATTCATTTTGTTGACGCGAACCAGTTCGCTTGCGGTGTTGCAAAAATCGTCGAGGGAAACGGGCAATTCCATGCGGTAAATTTTCGCGGAGTTGATCAGGCGCTGCATGTGTTCGCGGAGGCGGAAAATGGCAGGGCCCTGCTTGGTTTCGTAGCAGCGGATGCCCTCAAAGACCGCGGAGCCGTAGCTGACGACGTGAGAGAGGACGTGGAGGGTAGCGTCGTCCCAGTTAATCCACTTTCCGTTGTGCCAGATTTTCTCGGTTTTTTGGATGGGCATGATGGTGTCCTTTTTACGTCGCCACTCCCGGCGAAGGCTTAAAATGCAGAATACGGTACACAGCGGGGAGCGTCAATAAACCAACTGCAAAAAAGCTGCGCACGCCCAAACCAAATTGGCGTGTGCCCTGACTATTAGCGTCCGTCGGGAGAGGAGGAAGCGCCGGGAGACGCTTTAGGCTTTTCGCCGACGGGGGAATCCGGCGGACGCATGGGAGCCGTTAGCGAAATGAAAGCGTCTTTTGCTTCGCGCAGGACGCGATCCGATCGATTCTCGATGATGCCGAGAAGGAGGAAGGGAATTGCCGTGGCTGCTACGAGCAGCTTGGCCTTGCGAGGAATCCTAGCTTCAGGCTCCCAGCGGAAAAGCTGGGCAGAAAGAAAGAAGGTGAGGCAGGCCCAACACGCGAGAGAGAGAAGTTCGACGTAGCGGCTCGAGGGGGAGGCGGAATTCACGATGGCTTGCTGGAGTCCATTGACCAAATAGGTGGCAGGAAGAAAAAGGCCAAAGCGCTGCACCGTAACGGGAAGAAAGGCCAGCGGAAACGTAGCGCCGGAGAGAAAAATGAGTGGCAGCCAAAGAAGCTGGTTGAGAACCTGCGTTTCCTGCATGGTGTTTGTGACGCTGGCGACTACCAATCCGAGCGAGCCGAAGGAGAGAATGCCGACCGAGGCGAGAAGGAAAAGCGTGAGGAGGTCGCCAAGGTTGGGGACGTGAAAAATGAACTTCGCGAAGACCAGTTCGCAGATGAGGGTGGGAAGAGTCATGACGTAATTGGCGGCGACGCTCGAGGCGAGCAGATCACTGGCACGGACGGGAGCAACGTGAAAACGGCGAAGTATGCCTTGCTCGCGGAACATGACCAGTGTGGCGCTGAGCCCCCAGAAGCTGCCCATCACGTTAAAAGAGAGCACGGGGCCGAGATAGAAGCCAACGGTGCGCGGAACGCTTTTGGCAAAGACACCGGCATATAGGAAGAAAAATGCGAGCGGCATGAGGATGACGAAAAAAAAGAACATGCGGTTGCGAAAAGCGAGCTGAACGCGCATGCGCGTGAGGGTAAGGAAGTTCGTCAATCGCGTAGCCTCCTTCCGGTGAGTTCGATGAAGACATCCTCGAGCGAAGGCGAGGCGATCTCCATGCTGATGAGTTCGTTGTTTTCGGCTTCGAGACGCTTCACGAGGTCGACAATGGTTTTCGGCGGACGCTGGGAGTGAAGGACATAGGTGCCGTCGAGTTCGCGGGCGTCCATGACGCCCTCGAGAGTCTTGAGAGCGCCATCGGAAGCAGGCTTCGAGAGGCGGACCTCGATGCGGGTGGTGTTCGCAGAACGGCTTTTCAGCTCGCGAGGGCTTCCAAGAGCGATGACTTTGCCGTGGTCGACGATGGCGACGCGATCGCAGAGGCGCTCGGCTTCTTCGATGTAGTGGGTGGTCATGACGATAGTTTTCTTTTCGCGTTTGAGCTCTTCGATGATGTCGTAAATTTCGCGGCGCACTTGGGGATCGAGGCCGGCCGTAGGCTCATCGAAGAAGAGAACTTTGGGATCGTTGACGAGGGCCATGGCGAGTGCGAGGCGCTGTTTTTGGCCGCCGGAAAGTTGGCTGTAGAACGTGTTGCGTTTTTCTTCGAGGCCGAAACGCTTGAGAAGCTCTTCGGGATTGCGGCGGCGTTTGTAGAAACCGGAGAAGAGCCGGAGCGCTTCCATGACGCGAAGTTTATCGGGAAGGGATGTGGATTGCAGAGCCGCGCCGATTTCGTGTTTCAGCGCTTGGGAATCGCACTGCGGATCGAGACCGCAGACAGAGACGCGGCCAGCATCCAGGTCGCGGAGGCCTTCGAGAATTTCCACGGTCGTGGTTTTTCCGGCGCCGTTCGGACCGAGAAGGCCGAAGACTTCGCCTTCTTCTACGGAAAAGCTTACGCCGCGAACGGCTTGCACGTCGCCGTAGCTCTTGACCAGGTTTTCGACTTGCAGGATGGGATTTCCCATGGGCTTTGACTGCTACGTGCTCTACACAAAGGTTCTACGCAAATGCGGCCCTTAGGATAACGCAAGTACTCGCTTTCCCCGCAATACTGGGACTCATGGTTATAGCTTATTTCGGGGCGTAGAAAAGATAGTCGGCGGAATAAGGCACGCGGAGCTCCTGGCCAGCGTGTGAGGCGTCGCAGCCGGTCGCGGGGGCTTTGCCACCTTTGGTGTTGATGCGCTGGATGGTTGCAGTGCGGGAGAGAGCGCCGGTGCCTTCGCGGCTCACGATGTTGACGAGAAGCCAGGGAATGGAATCGGCGTCCGGCGAAGGAGTGTTGGCGACGGCTTTGCCGGTGACGCGGCTACCGTCATTCGCTTGCCAAGAAGGTCCCGCGAAATGTTTGCCGAAGGGTTTGCCGTCTTTGTCGAAGAGCTGGGCGTCGGGAGCTTTCAGTGTCCAACTAAATTGCGCGGCGTCTTCTTTGCAGGTGTAGATCTGGTCTCCTTTGGCATGAACCTGGAGAAGAAGTTCTTCACTGGCGGGCGGCCTGAGTTGCTGCGGGACTTGTTGCGCAGCCAGGGTAGAAGAAAAAATAGCGGACGCGGCGAGCACGGTGGAGAACGCTAATACGCGAATTCGATTGCGCATGGAACGAGTCCTCCTGTGAGGGCATCGGTCAGTTCGGCGACGTGACATACTTCAAGCACCATTACATCATAGACCGATTCCAGGCGCGGATTCGCGGAATCCATCGCGGAACATTCTTGCAGTATTCTTTGTAGGGCTCGCCGAACATCTTTCGCAGGATTGGCTCTTCGTAGAGCCGCACGAACAGGGCAACCGCCGCCACGGCTACGAGTGCCACTGTGAGAGCTGTCTGGCTCGCCCGTCCAAAGACCACCCACAGTCCCGACCAGCCAATGAAGAAGCCCACATACATCGGGTTTCGTACATATCGATAGAATCCCACCACCACTAGCTTCTGAGGCGGAGCAAATGGCGCAGGCGTTCCGTGGCCCGTCCATCCGAAATCCCAAATGCACCGAAGCGCCACGGCAAAGCCGAACACGGAAGGCACGGCCGCAATCCAGCGCCAGCGCATCGCACCAACCGTATCAACATGGAAGCCCAACCAGGGCGGCAACAACCAGAACCACAGCGCAAAGAATGCAGCGCCCACGGATAGTGAGGCAACTGTTGCCAGCCAATGCGCACCGTGGTCTGAATGACGCCTGATTTCAGCATGTCCGCTCGTCATAAGAGCCTCCCCGTCGCCGAGGTTGAATTCTATTGGTTACACCTATCAATACGAGATTCAGCGAGCAGAGGTTACAGGAATGAAACCACTGGACAGAGCGAACGTCCACGGCTTCGCTTTTGGCGAGAATCTCGATAAGAGTTTGTTGGTCGCGCACAGCCCCGACAAGCCGGGACATGCGCCCGGTCCAATCCGTGATTGCGCTAGCGCATGGAACAATTCCGTCTTTTAGAGTATAGATTTTCGCGTCAAGCGTGACACAACTCACTCACCGAGGGGTGATGGATCGGCTGGTTTTCTTGGTGGCCGAAGTCGTTCTTCGTGGCGGAGACCAGAGATGTTTTTTCACGTTGATGCGGGATTCCACGACGCTCACGCCTTCGGATTCGAGGAGCTTTTTTTGGAGGGAGGCGTAGGGCTCGCGGATCAGGATTTTTCCGTTGGCGCCGAGGACGCGATGCCAAGGGATGCCTTTGCCCTTCGGAGTGGCGCCCATGGCGCGGCCTGCGGTGCGTGCGCCGCCGGGGAGCCGCAAGGCTCTAGCAATGGCTCCATAGGTTAGAACCCGGCCGCGGGGAATTAGTTTCACAAGCTGGTAGACAGGATCGAAAGACACGGCAAATCGGCTCCTAGCAACGAATTTATCAGCGGCTCCTGCGCGAGTTGCTGTAAATACGCGCCAGTCATCGTAAAAGGAGTCGGGAAACGCAACAAGAGAAATAATGGCGGCTACAGTGTTCTATGGAGTGAGGCGTTTTATCGGGTGAGCGGCGGCGAGCAGGTAGGCTGACAAACGGTGAGTGGGTAGCCTAACCAATCGCGAGTGAGTAGCCTATCAATCAAAGTGCCGCGACGCGCATCTAACAGAGTAAGAGAAGGCAAGATAAGAAGAGCAACAACGATGCATGGAACCGATGACACAAAGCGAAAAAAGTAATGGAAGATTATGGAGGAAACCCGCTAGGTTGTACGCATTACCGAATGCAAAGCAATCCTTTGGGCTAGTACGTAACGTTCATTGACGGCGTAGTGGAACACAAGTACACTACAAGCACGGTCGATGACTCGAGGTGATGTGATGGCTTTTGTCCGTCGGAAAGGGAATTCGTTCTATTTGGTGCACAATGTGCGCCACGGCGGAAAAGTGCAGCAGTTGCATCTTGCGCGGCTCGGGGAACGCGCGCGAATAACGGATGAAGTGGTACGCGAAGTTTCCAAGAAACATCCCTTCGTGGAGCTGAATTGGCGGGCTCTGCGCGAACAGATGAACAATCGAGTGAATCTCGCGGATGGAAGTTCGCCCGTGATTCAAAAGCTCGTCTCCAGCCTGCGAGCGCTCAATCTCGAACTGGCGGACCTCTTTCCGCCGCTTCTCCGGATTTCTGAAACGCCCACGGTGGCGCGAGAGCTGTTAGTGCAACTGCGGCTTTTGCAGTCCACACTTCAGGTAAAACTCAACCAGTTTGACCGGAAGCGCGGGCGCTTCAGCAATGCAACCTTGCGGATGCAAGGCCGTTAGGAGGAGACCATGAGCTCCCAAACACTGCCACTCGATCCAAATCTACGCAGCAACACGACGATTGAATTTGATACGGCTTTGCGGTCGAAGATCGTGGGGCAAGCGGAAGGCGTGCAGGCGCTCGTGGACCTGTATCAGGTCTTCTGCGCGGGATTGAACTCACCGGGGCGGCCGGTGGGGAATCTCCTTTTATTGGGGCCAACAGGCTCGGGCAAGACGCGGATTGTGGAAGCTGCCTCGGAGATTCTTTTTGGCGATGCGCGCGCGGTGATTAAGGTGGACTGCGCGGAATTCCAGCATTCTCATGAAATTGCCAAGCTGATTGGCTCGCCCCCGGGATATTTGGGCCACCGGGAAACCCATCCCTTGATCACGCAAGAGGAACTGGCTAAGAGCCATACCGAAAAGCTGAAGCTGAGTTTCTTGCTGTTTGACGAAATCGAGAAGGCGTCGGATGCCTTGTGGCAGCTGCTGCTAGGCATGTTGGACAAGGCGACGCTGACCCTGGGAGACAACCGGCGGGTGGATTTATCGCATACGGTGATCTTCCTGACGTCGAACCTGGGCGGCGGAGAGATCACGGAATTGATGGAAGGAGGGATGGGGTTCGTCCAGCCGATTGACAAGCCGATCACGGGATTGGACGAAAAGGTTGAGCGGACAGCGATGGAAGCGGCGAGAAGGAAGTTTTCGCCGGAATTTATGAACCGGTTGGACAAAGTGGTGGTATTCCATCCCTTGAAGCGCGAACAACTTGAAGAAGTACTTGAGATTGAACTTGGGCAGGTACAGCAGAGGGTGCTCGAAACGGCGAAAGGGCAGTTTCTGTTCCGGGTGACGCCTGCTGGAAGAGATTTCTTGTTGCAGGAAGGGACAGACCAGCGGTATGGAGCGCGGCATCTGAAGAGGGCGATTGAGCGATATGTCGTGTATCCGCTTGCGAATCTGTTGGCTACGGAGCAAGTGCACTTAGGAGACCTGGTGTGCATCGATTGGGATGGCAAACACAAGGAACTGACATTCGCTCGCGAGGGTGAAGGCGCTCTGGTGACTCCTTCAACGACCCAAGTTGGCCAGCTTGCGGCAGCGGCTGAAGCAAGAGATGGCAAGACGGCCGATCCACCGGCGGAAGCCGTGATGGGAGAGAGAAAGCTTCGTGCCGCGCAGCCATCGACGTCACCCGCAGCGGCTCCACAAGGGCGGAAGAAAACGGATCGTTAGGGAAAAGAAAGATTTCGAAGGATTTAGGGGGGCGCCCGACAGGATGCGCCCCTTTTTGTCGTTTAAGGACTGACAGAAACTGTTTCATCCTCTCACTTTGAACCGGGATGGTACACAGTCTCATCGGATGAGACGGTTTCCATAATTGCAACACTCGTATGTCATTGAGTTTGTGCCCGTTTGTACAGACAGGGCCGAGTGCCCAGATTGGCAGTTCTCATGCTCTACTTCTTGCAAGCGCATGGCTGAGACGCTTGGAGCGTCTTGGCAGGTGGACGCGGAAGGGAATGATGCCATGAAAGCCGCCGCTCGACAGCAACTGGATCCAACAATCCGCAGCACGGATACCCGAGATTTTGAAGGAGCGCTGCGGTCGAAGATCGTCGGACAGGCGGAAGGAGTGCAGGCGCTGGTGGACCTGTATCAGGTCTTCTGCGCGGGATTGAACTCACCGGGGCGGCCTGTGGGAAACCTTTTGTTCCTTGGCCCAACCGGTTCGGGAAAGACCCGAATCGTGGAAGCGGCCGCCGAGATTCTGTTTGGAGATGCGCGCACGGTGATTAAGGTGGATTGTGCGGAATTCCAGCATTCTCATGAGATTGCGAAACTGATTGGTTCGCCTCCGGGGTATTTGGGTCATCGGGAGACTCATCCTTTGATCACCCAGGAAGCTTTGGCGGCCAGCCATACCGAGAAGCTGAAGCTGAGTTTTTTGCTGTTTGACGAGATCGAGAAGGCGTCGGACGCCTTGTGGCAGTTGCTGTTGGGAATGTTGGATAAGGCAACTTTGACCTTGGGTGACAACCGCCGAGTGGATTTGTCGCAGACGGTGATTTTCCTGACTTCGAACCTGGGCGGTGGAGAGATCACGGAGTTGATGAACGGCGGTATGGGCTTTGTCCAGCCGAAGGACAAACCAGCCGCGGGACTTGACCAAAAAGTCGAACGGACGGCGGTGGAAGCGGCGAGAAGGAAGTTTTCGCCGGAATTTATGAACCGGCTGGACAAAGTGGTGGTGTTTCATCCCTTGCGCCGAGAACAACTTGAAGAAGTGCTGGAGATCGAGCTTGGACAGGTGCAGCAGAGAGTTTTGGAGACAGCGAAAGGGCAGTTTCTGTTCCGAGTTACGCCGGCCGGAAGAGAGTTCTTGTTGCAGGAAGGAACCGACCAGCGCTACGGAGCGCGTCACCTGAAGAGGGCGATCGAGAGGCACGTGGTTTATCCGCTGGCGAATCTGCTGGCTACCGAGCAGGTGCATTTGGGTGACCTGGTGTGCATCGATTGGAGCAAGGGCAATGAAGGTTTGAGCTTTGTGCGCGAAGGGGAGAATCTGGCGATACCAGCGAGGCGGCCGGAGCCAGTCGTCACCGCGCGTGCTACGCAGGCTCGGAGCGGTAAGAGTGTCGAAGCCCCGTCGACCGCCATGGGACCTGAACCGACGCCAAGGATGGCGCGTTAAGAGAATTTCCAAACTTACATACTGAAACGGCCCGGGACGCCTTGCCCCCGGGCTTTTTCTTTTCCGCGTGCGTCGGTGTAAAGTTATCAATATGGGTTCGTCTTGGCTGCGTGTTCCGGCGACACTTCTCGTGTTGCTGTGTCTTGTGCTTGCGCCGTGCACGCTCGCACAGCGGACACAGTTCAAGGCGGGATGGAATTTCTATTCGCCGCAGGAGGATATCAAGCTGGGCAAGCAGGTCGCGGTGGACGCGGAGAAACAGTTGCCATCGTGCAACGCGCCGAAGGTGGACGCTTACTTGACGGAACTTGGCAAGGAGCTGATTGCGAAACTGCCGACGGGCGGAGTGGAGTATCCGTTTGAGTTTCATTGCGTGAATGACAAGGCGATCAACGCGTTTGCGTTGCCGGGCGGATATGTGTTCGTGAACCGCGGAGCTATCGAAGCGGCGGACAATGAGGGACAGCTTGCCGGAGTGATCGCGCATGAGCTTTCGCATGTGGCATTGCGGCACGGCACAGCCGAAGCGACAAAAGCGCAGGCCGCGCAGGCGGGCGTGGGAATCATTGGAGCCATTTTTGGAGGAAATGCCGGCGGGGCTTTGTTGACGGAACTCGGGAGATTCAGCGCAGGTGGCGTGCTGCTGCGGTATTCGCGTACGGCGGAGACGCAAGCGGATG
>WNFS01014580.1_pt1 | contig 21275 bp, 17 predicted proteins | sample 5400141 | NCBI WGS metagenome assembly WNFS01 (sample SAMN13153358, study PRJNA577476) | soil metagenome | isolation source: 60 cm saprolite under Madrone tree | place: USA:California | collected 2016-06-14
CGCACATTCGAGGAGATAGCGCAGATTCGCGGCCGCAAGGTCAGCAGCGTCGTGGACATGATGGCCAAGCTGATCGAAGACGGCGAGCTAAGGTTCGAGGCCAAGTGGTTCAGCGCCGAGCGTTACGCGCAGATTGCTGCCGCAATTCAACAATTTGGCAAAGAGCGGCTGAAGCCGGTTAAGGAAGCCCTGCCGGAGGAAATCACCTACGAAGAAATTCGGCTGGTGGCCGCTCATCTTCGCATTCAGCAGAACCAAGGCTCGGGTCAGGTCGCGGTGGCTTTGCGCCTCGATGCAGCCCCTCATAAGCAGCGTGACGCCGACCCATCATACCTTGCGGTCAGAGGAATTCCTAGGTAGCGCCGCACGTCCGGACGCCAGGATGGCTATGCGCGGCGGAGAGTGAGCAACGTGATTTCGGGCGGAACGCCGAGGCGCACGGCGGCACCGACTGTGCCCAGTCCGCGGTTGACATAGAGCACTGAGAGGGGCGGCTGAGCATGGCTGGAAGAGACAGACTGACCGCTCGGCGAATAGTTTACCTCCTTGAGCGCACGGAGGTTTGTCGCGGGCATGGAGAGCGGGCGGAAGTACGCGCCGGCGATGTAATCGGTGATAAAGCGCGCGGGACTGAAGCGATGATCGAGGATTTCCACCTGGACTTGCCCGCCGTGGGTGTGTCCCGCCAGGGATAGCTCGATACCCAGCTCCGCGGCACGATTAAAAGTGTTCGGATTGTGCGACAGCAAAATGTTTGGCATGTCCCGGCGAACCAGGGGAGCCAGGTCGGGAAGCATCTCCACACGCTGGCCGCTATGTGCGCGCTCGCGCTGATAATCAACGCCGAGAAGATTAAAATGCGCGCCGCGAAACGCGAGCTGCACATTTTCATGGCGAAGCATCTTCATGCCGGCCTGCGCGAAGAGTTCCTGCGCGGCGTCTTCGGCCCCGGCGTAAATTTCGTGGTTGCCGTTGCAGCCGAAAATGCCGAGGGGTGCGCGAAGGTGGCGGATCTCGTCGATGCAATCGGCCAATGGGTCCGAAGCTCCGGTGATGAAGTCTCCGGTGATAACAGCGAGATCGGCGCCCAGCGCGTTGGCCATGTCCACCGCGCGGCGCACATCGGTGCGGCTCATGCTGCCGCTGAGGTGAATGTCGCTAAGCTGGACGATTGTCATGCCGTCGAGAGCGGGCGGCAAGTTGGCGGTGGGGATTTCGACGCGCCGGACGCGGTAATCCAGGCGCTCGGCGGCGAAGCCATAGACCACGCTGAGAAAAGGAACAGCGCCCGCCAGAGCGGAAGCGGTGCGGAAGAAGTAGCGGCGCGAAAGGTCGGGGACCAGGTCCGCAGGCGAGGCAGGTGCGCGCGTTGCCGGCGCCGGGGACGCGTTTGATGTCCCTGGGGCCAGTGAAGAACTTGACGCGGCGTTGCGCCGAGCGACAGAGCGCAAAGAAACCCAGAGGCGCTCGATGACGCGAACCACCTTCACTGCGATATAGGCGAAAAGCGCGCTGGTAAACCACAGGCCCGCGAACATCGTGATTTTGGCGTCGGGAATCAAGTGGTGGCGGTACCCCATGCGAAATCCGTCGGCCACGGAGCCAATAATCAGAACCAGCAGGGCAACGTACACGAGCCGCACTGCGGCGCGCAGCCAGACGATGCGCCACTTGGCGGTGGCACGCCAGACGGAGCGATACCAAAAGCGCTGGGAAAGGAAGAGCGCGGTAAGAAGCGTCAACGCGATGGCACTGCGCACCAAAAACCAGCCCCAGTTCACGGAGAGTTCCCTCCAACCAAACATCTAAGTTTATCATGCGGCGGAGTTTCCCGCGGTTCCTGTAGCCCGTCTAGTTAACTCACGACGCCAAGCGATGTCAGGAAACCAAGGGGGAGGAGGGGACCGGCACCAGGGGTGCGCCGGTCCCCAGGTAGGAACGATTGGTGAAGATCAAGCGCGTTTAGTGTCGCAGGCCGAGGTCACACCGGCATCAAACGCGTGTGAATTCTCGATGACCGAGGCAGGTTCAGGCGCGCCCGCTAGCGGGCTCTCGTCCGGCGCTTCGCTGGCGATCCCGGAGCTGGGTTGCCTCGGAGGCGGGCCATGGAGACGAGGTAGTTCACCAGCGCGTCGTACAGTGCTGCCTCGGTAAGTCCGGCCGTGGCGCTCGCCATGAATTGGCCCTCCACGGAATGTCTTCGACACCTTACACTTCCGCTCGTAAGCCAAAATATGCGGCGAAGGCGATTACGGGTTGATGAAGCGATTGTGAACGAATCGAAACAAAATCGGTGCACCGTTCCAGTGGAGTAGGACGACCTCTACGCGGAGGTGCGGCCGGCGCCGCGGGATGTCCCGCCGGAGGGCGTCGCGCGTGCGGTACGTTCGGCGTCGAAGATGGGAACGGAAAAATGGAATCGCGAGCCGCGGCCGACTTCGCTTTCGACCCAGATGCGGCCGCCGTGCACTTCGACGATGTGCTTGGCGATGGAGAGGCCCAGGCCGGTGCCGCCGAGCTCGCGGGAGCGCGCAGCGTCGACGCGATAGAAGCGCTCGAAGATGCGCGGCTGGTCGGCGGTGGGGATGCCGATGCCGGTATCGGCGACGGTGAAGACGACTTCGGCGCCGCGGGCTTGGGCGCTGACCGCGATTTGACCGCGCGCGAGCGTGTATTGTGTGGCATTGTCGAGCAAATTTTGCAGGACTTCCGCGAGGCGGCGGCGATCACCGGCGACGTCGGGCACGCCGTTGAAGGGCGTGACGGAAATGGCGATTTCCTTTTCGGCGGCGCGATGGCGCGAGGTTTCCATGCAGGATTCGATGAGCTGTGCGACGCTGACGCGGCGAATTTCGAGCTCCAGGCGGTCAGCGTCCATTTTAGACAGCATGAGCAAATCTTCGGTGAGCCGGGCGAGGCGGCGCGAGTGCTCGACGATGATTTCGAGAAAGCGCTCGCGATTCTGCGGATCGTTCATGGCCCCGGCGAGCAATGTTTCCGCGAACCCCTGAATGGCCGTAAGCGGAGTGCGGAATTCGTGCGAGACGTTGGCGACGAAATCGCGGCGCACGCGTTCGAGCTTGCGCAGCTCGGTAATGTCGTGGAGCACGACAACGGCGCCGGACGTTTCGCCGGCGCGGACCGCCGCGACCGTGGCGGCGAAAAAATGCTGGCGCAGCGTCCCGGTGACGATCTCGGACTCCACGCGCGGCTCGCCGGCTAAAACTTTTCGCACCGCTTCAATCATTTCCGTCTGGCGCACCACTTCCACCAATGCGCTCCCCGATTTCGGGAGCGCGTGCAGCTCCAAAATTTCCGCAAAGCTGCGATTGGCGAAGACCAGCCGCTCCGCGGCGTTCACCACCGCGACGCCTTCCACCATGCTGCCGAGGATTGCGGAGGAAAGATTGCGCTCCTCGGTTAGCGTGCGGATGGTCTGATCGAGCCGCGCGGCTGTTTGGTTCAGCGAAGCGCCGAGCTTTTCCAGCGCGTCGCCAGAGCCATCACCGGGGAGCGGCCGAAAATCGCCTTCGGCGACGCGCCGGGAAAATTCCTCCAGGCGCTCAATGCGTGCGGAGAGGCCGAGCGAAACGAGCAGCGAAGCCGCCCCAGCGAGCAACAGGATAATGAAAGAAGAGAGCCACAAGCTCCGGCGAAACGAGCCGAGAAGCTCCTGAATGGTAGCGAGCGGAATGGCGAATCGCAGCACCACGGGAGAATCGGCACCGACGTTTTGCTTCACCGCATAATAAAGCAAGTCGCGATTGATGGTGACGCTGTGGCGCGTGGACTGCCCCTCGCCTTTGGCGAGCGCGTCGCGAATTTCCGGGCGGCCAGCGTGATTTTCCATGGTGCGGGGATCGGACTGCGAATCGGCGAGCACCAACCCATCCGGAGTGATGATGGTGACGCGCGCGCCGCTGGCGGCCATTTCCGCGGTCCATTTTTGTAGACCGCTGATTTCTTCGGGATTTGCCGGTGGAATGGCCGTGAGGTGCGGCGGGCGCGCCTGCGCAATGTGCGCGATGGCACCGAGTTGCGCGAACGCTGTGTTCGCGTAGTCCTCGCGGAGCGCGCGCTCCGCGAAGAAATCCACGGCGAGCAGAACGCCCACGAGCAAAGCGAAAAACGTCAGCGTTAGTTTCCAAAAAAGGTTATGCCGCACGAGTTTCGAACAAGTACCCCGCGCCGCGGACGGTTTTCAAGTGGACGGGATTCTCGGGATCGCCTTCGATTTTTTCGCGCAAACGGCGGACGTAGACGTCCACGCTGCGCGGAGTGACGAAGCGATCGGTGCCCCAGACGGCATCGAGAAGCTGGTCGCGCGTGAAAACGCGGTTAGGCCGCGAAGCCAGGTAGTAGAGCAGCCGGAATTCGAGCGTGCTGAGCGGAACGGGCTTCCCGGAATGACTCACACGATACGACGCCGGGTCGATGGCCAGCTTGCCGACTTCAATGGTGCGGGGCGCGTCCGAGGGCGGCTCCGCGCGGCGGAGTAGCGCTTTGACACGCGCCAGCAATTCGCGCGGGCTGAACGGCTTAGTCACGTAATCGTCGGCGCCCATCTCCAGGCCCACGACGCGGTCGGCTTCTTCGCCGCGCGCGGTGAGCATCAGAATTGGCAAACGATTGAGCGATTCATCCCGGCGAACTTCCCGGCAGATATCGAGCCCTGAAACTTTCGGAAGCATGAGGTCGAGAAGCAGGAGATCCGGAGGCGTTTTCTTGAGGGTATTAAGACCGCTGGTGCCGTCGAAAGCCGCTTGGACCTGAAATCCTTCATTTGCAAGGTTGTAGCGAACCAGTTCGACGATATCGCGGTCGTCTTCAATGATAAGGATTCGTTTCATGCAGGTGGCACGTTCCGCCCGCCGGCTTGTTCGAAGTGTACCGTAGGCCCGCGAAATGCGGAAGGTATTGGAGCGCCTGGGGTCACCTGAGCCTTCGGGTAGCACAGTCAATGAAGGAAGTGTACAAGCGGCGGATGACACGCAGATGAAGCGGAGGTGAATGGAATGTTAAAGGGTTTGTGCGACCCATTCGGTATGACAGGTGGTGGAGCACCTGTTGCGCAGGGCGGAGTCCGCGCAGCCCTGCGGCTTTTCATCGCCACAGCACCGTTCTCACGCAGTGGGACTCGTGGTGAAGGCCAGGCTCAACAGCGTTTTTTGCTCGAGCTCGTGGGCTTTCGCCGAACCCGTCGCCGGGCTGGCGCTCGGAGAGCGCTTAATGGAGCGCATCTTCAGACCTTTGCTTTGCACCAATTGGCCGATGCGCGGCACAACGAAGAAGTGCGCGCCCATGTTTTTCGGCTCTTCCTGGATCCACACGACTTCGCGGGCGTTGGGATGCTCGTCGATCGCAGCGGAGATTTCCGGGCGCAGTAACGGGTAAAGTTGATCCAGGAAAATAATCCCGGTGCTGGTGTCTTTGCGGCGGCGGCGCTCGGCGCGAAGCTCGTGGCCGAGCTTGCCGCTGACGATGAGGATGCGCTTGGCGTCTTGCACTTCGCGGTCGGGAACGACGGGAAGAAAGCGCGGCTGCGTGAACTCATCAATGCTGGAGAGTGGTTTGCGCCACGGGCGACGGACCTGGCGGCGCAGCAGATGAAAATATTGCGCAGCGGTGGAAGGCTGGCAAATTTGCATATTTTCTTCGCCCGCGAGCTGCATAAAGCGCTCGATGCGCGCGCTGGAATGCTCCGGCCCCTGGCCTTCGTAGCCGTGCGGTAGCAGCATGACCACGCCGGAGGGCAAATCCCATTTGTCCTCGCCGGCGCTGATGAACTGATCGATGATGACCTGCGCGCCGTTGGCGAAATCTCCGAATTGCGCTTCCCATAAGACCAAGGCTTCGGGGTAATCGCGGCTGAAGCCATATTCGAAGCCGAGGCAGCCGGCTTCGGAGAGCGAAGAATTGTGAATTTCACAAAGGGGCTGATCGGGCGCAAGATTTGCGAGCGAGCAATATTCCTGTTCGGTTTCCGTGTCAACCAGCACCGCATGACGCTGGTTGAAGGTGCCGCGCTCGGTATCCTGCCCTGTAAGACGAACGGGATTTCCCTCCAGCAACACCGAACCAAAAGCCAGGGCCTCCGCGAAACCGTAATCGACGGCGCGCTTGCCGTGGCCCATCTCCGCCCGCTGCTCGAGAAGCTTGGCGATTTTGGGATGCACGTGAAAGCCCTCTGGCGCGCGAACAAGGGCGTCGGTGATTTCCGCGAGCCTTTCGCGGTTCAGCCCAGTGTCCGCTTCGTATTCGGGCTTGAAACGGCCGCGATGGTAGGCCGACCAGTATTCGGGCAGTTTGCGCAGGAGCGGAATTTTTTTGATTTCGCGCGCTTTGCTTTGCTCTTCTTCGTACTCCTTGCGCACATTCTCAACAATCTGCATGGGCTCAACACCGATGCGCCCGGAGTAAATGCGCCAAAGCGGCGAATGACTCTTGATGCGTTCGTAGAGGCGCGGCTGGGTAATGGTAGGGTCATCGACCTCGCTGTGGCCGTGGCGGCGGTAGCCAATGAGGTCTACCACGACATCGCTGCCAAATTGCGCGCGATATTCGGCGGCCAGTTTTCCGACCCGCACAACGGCGTCCGGGTCCTCGCCGTTGACGTGAAACACAGGAACATACTGCCGCTTGGCAATGTCGGAGGCGAACCGCGAGGAGTGCTCCTGAACCGGACGCGTGGTGAAACCGATCAAATTGTTGACGATGATGTGGATCGTGCCGCCTACGGTGTAGGCCTGCAGATCTGCCAAGTTTAGCGTCTCCGCCCAAATGCCTTGGCCCGCGAAGGCAGCGTCGCCGTGCATGACGATGGGCACCACTTTAGCGGCACCGCCGGCCCCGTAGCGGGTTTGCTTCGCGCGAGCGCGGCCCATGGCCACCGGATCAACAGCTTCCAGATGGCTCGGATTGGAGACTAGATGAATGCCGATCTCTTTGCCGGTGGAGGTGACGTACGTGCCGGTGGCTCCGACGTGATATTTCACGTCACCCGCGCCCAGCACGCTGCGCGGGTCGACGTCTTCAAACCCGGCGACCACCTCGTGGGGAGGTTTGCACGCGGCATGGACCATAACGTTGAGGCGGCCACGGTGGCTCATGGCCATGACGGATTCGAGGGCGCCGTGTTCCCCGACGGTGTCGAGAATGGAGTCGAGCAGGGGAATGAGCGCGGTCACACCTTCGAGAGAAAAACGCTTCGTGCCCAGATAGCGCGATTGCAAAACCTGCTCGAAAAGATCGGCGCGGACCAGGCGCTCGAGAATTTTTTGTTGATTGACCTGGGACTCCGGTCCTTCGATGCGTTCAGCGATCCAGCGGCGCCGCTCCGGCTGAGGCAGATGCATGAACTCAGCGCCGATCGTGCCGCAATAAATGCGGCGCGCTTCCTCGCCAGCGTCACCGGTCAATCCCTCCAGATCAGGCTGCGGGGATGGCCCGAAAAAACCGAGGGGATCGAGCTTGGCTTCGTTGTAGCCCCAGCGGCGAAACGCGTCGAAGATGCGCTCGCGTTCGTCAAGACTAGTCGGTTTTCCAGCAGAGGGTTTTTTGCCCGGTTTTGCGGTTTTCGCGGGGCGATCTGCTTCGAGAGTAGTTCTGTGGACCATCAATTCGTGCCTGCAAACGTCTATTTTGCCATAGAACAAGAAGTCGCGCTTTCGGCGCGCCGAGCATCGTCTTATAGCGAGCGCACGAGGGATTCCAAGTACCGGGCGATTTCGTCTGGCGAAGTGGCGGGCGGAAATGTGACAGGCGCGCCGATGCGCACGGTGATTTCGCCGATGCCCGCGAGGCGGCGGTGCTCGCGTTTCATTTGCCAGACGCCATCCAGACGCACCGGGACAATAGGAATTCGCAGATTTTCTGCCAGCACGCCGATGCCGGATTGAAATGGCGCCACCTCGCCGGTCTCGGTGTTGTTGACTTCCCCTTCCGGAAAAACCAGCACACTGTAGCCGCGGTCGACCGATTCGCCGGCGTAGCGGAAACTTTCGCGGAAGCCGGAAAATTGCGGCAGCGGAAAAACATTGAACAACGCGATGACCAGCCAGTAGCCGATCTGGTACGCCCAGCGCTTGACGAAGAACCAGTCGCGCGGCGACCGCCGCATGCGTTGCAAGGATTCGCCGCCCATCGCGGTGGCCAGCCGGTGGCGAAAACGCATGGGCAGCGCAGCGAGAATCAAGCCCACGTCGGCGCGTCGCGTGACATGGTTGGATACGACAAGTACTGGACCGCGGACATTTTTGACGTGTTCGCGGCCGATGACCTTGGGATGGCCGAGAATTTGCGTGGCAGGCCACACCAACGCGTAGTAAACCGCCAGGCGGAGCCAGCGAACCGGTTCGCGCTGCGCCCACCGCGGGTAGACGTATTCGGTCTGGCGGGGGCTTGGCTGACGCAGCAGCCTCTGCACGTCCGCGACAGTTCTCGCTTCCGCGAACGCCGTTTCATTGAGCTCGACCTGGTAACGCTGTTCGAGGGCGCTCATCAGTTCGACGCGGTCGAGGGAGGTTAGGTTTAGGTCGCAGTCGAGAGCTTGCGGTCGGTTGCCCGCGGCGGAGAATTTGGCCAGCAGAGTGGATACGGCGTCGGTTGATTTTGTCGAGAAGCGTCCGCTACGGTCCCCGACCTGATCGGGGTAGGTGGCCGCCGTTACGGTTGCCGGCTCGTCGTTTGGACTGCCACTCACGAGATCGCTGGCGCGGGCAGCAATTTGGGCTAGCTTGGGCTTGCCTGTTGGCGTGCGGGGGAAATCGGGCTCGGGCCAGATAATCCACGAGCGAATTTTTTGATATTCAGCCAGTGAGCGATTCGCGTCTTCAACCGCGCGGCGCGCAGCTTGCTCGTTCGGCTCCCTCAACAGCAAAGTTGCGAGAGGCTCGGCATTTTCGCCGCGCTGCTGCGGAACCACCACACAATCACGCACGCCCGGCTGTTTGCGCAGCGACGTCTCCAGATCCTCCGGATACACGTTTAACCCCGCCGTCGTAACCATGACGTTTTTCTTGCGGCCGCGGAAGCGGAGGTTGCCTTGGGCGTCGAGCTCGCCGAGGTCGCCCGTGCACAGCCACCCGCCGTTTTCTTGCGCAGCGGCATTCGAGTCCTGGAGAGCGCCCCCTTGCCAGTAACCGCTGGCGACGTTCTCTCCGCGCACTAGGATCTCGCCGTCTTCAGCGAGACGAAATTCGCGGCCGGGCAGGACTTTACCGATCGAGCCTGGCGCGGCGTGAAACGGATGGTTGAGGCTGATAAGCGAAGCTGTCTCCGTCATCCCGTACCCTTGCACTACCGCGTAGCCGGTGCGCCTGAAAAACTCCTCGGTTTCTGCGGAGAGCGCCGCGCCACCGGAGATGAAGGCCCAAAATTTCCATCCGAAGCGGCGATGAATGCGGCGGAACATCCAGGCGCGACGAAGAAACTTTTGGCCATAGGCGGGAGCGAAGGTGCGTTCGAACCATTCGCTTGCGCCGCGGGCTTCAAGGTCGCGCACGATGCCATTGCGCAGCACGTCGAGCATGTGCGGAACCGTGATCAGCGCCGTGGTGCGCTCGCGCTTCACGGTACGGATCACTTCCGCGGCATTCGGAGACGGCTCAAACACAACCGTGGCGCCGAGCAACGGCGGAACAAAAAGTGTCATGAATTGGCCGAAAACGTGACTGAGCGGAACAAGCGAGACGAAACGGAGCGGGTGAAACCAGCGTTCGTATTTGCGATACGGGTCGATGCCGCGCTCGAGCGGCTCAAGATTCGCCAGGAAATTGCCATGGGTGAGAACCACACCGCGGGGCTCGGCGGTGGTGCCGGAGGTGAAGAGGATTTGCGCGATGTGGCTCCGGGTGATCGGTTCGTCGGCGAGAGATTGGTAGATGGGCGGAGGCGCTTGGCGAGCGTCGTGGTGTGCCACCACAACGTATGGATGGCTTAACGTGTCGGCTAAATCCTCCAGATTCAGCGTGGGAATGCCAGGCTCGAGAGCCGGTTTGCCGGCCGAGCCAAAGAGTAGCTTTGCAGACGTTTCACGTGCAACGCGCGCGGCGAAGTCGGGCATTGCACCGTCGTCGATGGGCACGGCAACGGCGCCGCGGAGCAGGCAGCCCCAGAACGCAGCGATCCATTCCGCGCTGTTCGGGCCCCACAGAAGGACGCGGTCGCCCGTGCGAACGCTGCGCTGTTTCAGCTCGTGTGCGAGGCGAAAGGCAACTTTAGCCAGTTTGCCGTAGGTCCACGATTCACGCCGGTAGCCCCGCCGCTGCACCGCCGCGACATCGCGCGAGTAGCGTTTGAACTCATCAAAGAGCGAGAGGAGATTTGTTCTCGGCATGGGGCTTGCGTGAGCCTGGAAGCAGTCTACGCCATCGCTGCGCAGCGTGTGGCTGCAGCAACCCAGAGGCACGCGGCATGCCAGTCTGGAACATTGTTCTTATCGTCGAAAACGAGTGGCGGCGAATTGCCGCGGAGTCGGTTACAATAGAAGAGGCTGGGGGGCTGGTCGGCCGTATTCCCCTACAATCTGGAGATAAGCAGGCTCGATGCCCGTACCGATATCACAAGCTTGGACGGTCGCCACCTACGTGCTGAAGCAGAAGCTCATGGGGTGCAAGCGTTATCCGTTCGTATTGATGCTGGAGCCGCTGTTTCGGTGCAATCTGGCGTGCGCGGGCTGCGGCAAGATTCAGTATCCACCACACATTCTGAAGAAGGAATTGACGCCCGAGGAGTGCTTCAAGGCGGTGGATGAGTGCGGGACGCCGATGGTTTCGATTCCTGGCGGCGAGCCGCTGATGCACACGCAGATCGACAAGATCGTAGAAGGCCTCGTCGCGCGCAAGAAATACATTTATCTGTGCACCAACGCGCTGCTGCTCAAGGAAAAGCTCGATTTATTCAAACCCAGCAAATACCTCACGTTCTCCGTGCACATGGATGGGCAGCGAGAACACCACGACTTTTCCGTGTGCCGCGAGGGCGGATACGAGTTGGCGCTCGACGGCATCCAGGAGGCCATCCAGCGCGGATTCCGCGTAACCACGAACACTACGCTCTTCGATGGCGCCGACCCCAACAGCGTGCGCGCCTTTTTCGACGAAATGATGGAGCTGGGCGTCGAGGGCATGATGCTCTCGCCTGGCTATTCCTACGATAAAGCTCCGGATCAGAAGCACTTCCTCGGACGGGCCAGGACGCGCCGACTGTTCCGCGCGATTCTCTCCAATCGCAAGAAAAACTGGCAGTTCAACCAATCGCCGCTCTTCCTGGAATTCCTAATGGGCAAGCAGCAATACGCCTGCACCCCCTGGGGCATGCCCACTTACAACATTTTCGGCTGGCAAAAGCCCTGCTATCTGCTGCAAGACGGCTACGCCGACACCTTCCAGGAATTGCTGGACTCCGTGGAGTGGCAGAATTACGGAACGGAATCGGGCAATCCCAAATGCGCCAACTGCATGGTGCACAGCGGCTACGAAGCGAGCGCCGTGGATCACACGTTCGGTGGATTGCGCGGAGTATGGGCCGCGGCCAAAGCGACATTTTCAGGCAGCTACAAAGATCCGGATGCATTGGCATTGCTGAACGAGCCCGCGAAGCCGGTGCACACCTCTCGAGGAGACACGAGCGTGAGCGCTCCGACTCACGCCGACCGGCACGGCGCGGCAAACGCTGCCCTCGACCCGGAAACCCTCGAGGTCGCGCCGGGTACTCCCCATGAGAGCGTGGAAGGCTGGGTGCCTGCGCTGACTACCGAGGACGATCTGCGCTTGGCGTTGGAAAAGGCGTTTGACTACCGCGGCGACGTGGCCATCACCAAGAAAGATGGGAGCAAGATCGACGGCTATATTTTCGACCGCGTGACCGGCGCCACGCTGGAAAGCTCCTATGTGCGGATCTTGCCACGCGATGCAATTTGACCCTTCAGCCGGAGTCCCTCGAGTAAGCGAAGCGCTCTGTTTTCCTCCCCGCGAGCATCCCCAAATCTATCTGTAAGCCTATCATTCTAAATGCCTTACTATATGGGCGGGCAGTCGATCATCGCTCCTTCGCGAATGGACAAACCGCGCTTTTCGTGTTATGCTTCTAACCAGCGTTTGTTGTTCTTGTATTACCTTTTGACTCGTTCAGGGGGCTGCAAGGACAAACTTTGCGGCCTTTTTTTGCGGGCTGGAGGATGTCACGGCGCTTTGGAGACCGAGGCGTTCACCGCTTAGTCGACCAGGAGACGGACCAAGAGAAGCAAAGCAATTTCCAACTCGAGGTCGGCAGCAGTGTCAAAGGAACAAGGTACCGTTAAATGGTTCAATGCTTCGAAGGGTTATGGCTTCATCCAGCGGCAAACCGGGGAAGACGTTTTCGTGCATTTCTCCGCGATCTTGATGGATGGCTATAAGTCACTGAACGAAGGCCAAGCTGTTGAATTTGAAGTGAAAAAGGGTCCCAAAGGCCTTCAGGCAGAGAACGTCACAGGTCTCTAGCCCGTAAATTGGGGTGCTTCGACTCCCCAGCCGGGGCACCCGCCAAAAAGTTTATTCCGCATCGAGTGACTGATCAGGAGGACGTTGTGCAGGCAATGCAAGAAGGACAGACAATCAAGCATGGTGTGTACGGTCTCGGAATCGTGACCGCGTCGGACCAGGAGCGTACTTCGGTTGATTTTGATGATCACGGGCCCAAGCTCTTCGTCACCAGCATGATGACGGCCGAACTCATCGGCGAAGCCCCTGCCACGCCACCGAAGACCAAGAGGCGCCGCAAAGCGTCCACCGCCGCAAAAGCCGCCAAAGCCGCTAAGAAAGTTGCCGCCGCCGCTGCCACCAGCCGTTCGTAGTATCTTCCCAACCTTTTGAACGATTCCCCGCGCCCAGGTGGCGTAGGGGTGTGTCTGCGAAGCACTGGCAAGTGGACGGCGCGATTTTGTGTTAAGTTTGTCGTGCTTAGGTTTGTCCCATGAAGCGCGCACTCATGATCCTCGGCGTTGTACTCATGCTCCTGGGCATCGCCGCCGTTCTCCATCCGACATACACCTACCATCAGCAACAGCAAGTCGCGAAAGTCGGCCCGTTTCAGGCCACGGTCGACGAAGAAAAGACTGCGCAAATTCCCGTCGCCGCAACCGCTGCCGCACTAATCGCCGGTTTGGCGCTGGTTTTGATTGGGGCAAGAATGAAACCCTAATTCTTTGCCTACGAACTTCTTCCACCCCGTCTTTTGCCTGATCTCACTTTACTGCTTGGCCTCACCGCGTGCCGACCCGCATTGACAACCCTCCAGTGCAGATTCAGTATGGCTGCAACGTCCTCTGGATCCGTCAGAAATCGATCGTGTCGGTTGCGCGAGGTGGTGTGATGAAGAAGCACTTGCGGCCCGCCCTGCGGTGCAGCTTCGCTCTGTTGCTTTTTGGAACGCCGCTCTCTGCGCGCGCTCAAAACCCTCCCGGCGTGACTGATAAGACGATTGTCATCGGGTCGTGCTCGGCGCTTGAGGGACCGTCGCGTTCGCTCGGCGTAGAAACGGTTGCCGGCGCGAAAGCCTATTTCAGCCTGACTAACGACGAGGGTGGGGTCAACGGGCGAAAGCTCAAGTTAGTTGCCTACGACGACAGTTACGATCCGGCCAAGACGCAAGCCTGCTTCAACCGGCTGCTGAGCGACAATGTCTTCGCCATGGGATTTTTCGTGGGCACCCCGACAGCGGTCAAGTACGCGCCGCTCGCCGAGAGCAACAAGATACCGCTGATCGGCCTGTTCACGGGTGCGCAGACGCTCTATACCCCGCTGCGCCATTGGATTGTAAACGTGCGCGCCTCTTACTACGACGAAACGCGCGAGCAGATGGACGGCGTGTGGGATAAGCTCGGGTATCACAAAGTGGGAGTCATCTACCCGGAAGATGCCTTCGGCTCTGCGGTGCTCGGCGGCATTACGGAAGCGCTCAAGGCCCATGGCGCGGAGCCGGTTAAGGTTGCTTCGTACGAACGGCAAACCGCGAATGTGGGCGGCGCGATCGACACCGTGCGCGCCGCAGCCCCCCAAGCCGTCGTGGTGGTCGGTCCGCCCAACACCGTGGCGCCAATCTTGAAGCAATCGCATGCGAAGGGCTGGAAGCCGCTGTTTCTGACGGTTTCTTTTGTAGGTACGGATGAACTGATCACGGAAGCCGGCGACGATGCCGAGGGAATGGTCATCACGCAAGTGGTTCCGCCGTATTACCTGACGGACTTGAAGACCGTGGCGCTGTACCGGCGCTCGCTGTCGAAATATGCGCCTTCGGCAACGCCGAATTTCGTGAGCCTTGAGGGTTTCGTCGATGCTATGGTCATGGTGGAGGGGCTCAAGGGCGCCGGGAAGGATTTGACGCGCGAGGGATTAATCCACGGCATCGAGTCCATTCACGACGCGGATTTTGGCCTGGGTCCGCAGCTCAGCCTGGATTATTCGGCCAAACATCACAAGGGCTTTAACCACGTAATTCCGACCGTCGTGCGCGGCGGGCGAGCCGTGCCCTTCACGGACTGGTCGACGGTCGGCCTAAAATAGTCACCTACGTCCGCAGCCCTGCAAACGCCCGCTCGTTCGTTGACTCGCCTTTCCGTCCCGCACTAAGATGGCCCGTCACGTTGCGGCAGTCCGTAGCTGTTAGCGCAGAGATGCCAACCTTACAGGGAAGGACGATCATGTCCCACAATTGCCTCCGCTATCAAAACGTTGTAATTCTCTTAGTTTTCTTTGCAGCCTTGGCCCTGCCTACCGGCGCCGACTCCCACAAGGCGGATCCGTCGGCTCCGCCAGTGGCTACCGTTCGCGTGGTAACCGACGAATACTTCGGAGTCAAAGTTCCCGATCCTTATCGCTACATGGAAGACCTGACGAACCCGGAGGTAACTGCGTGGTTTAAGGGACAGAACGATTACACGCGTGGCGTCTTGGCCCGGATATCGGGCCGGGCCACACTGCTAGAGCGGATCAAGACTTTGGATGAGGGCGCGCCCGCACGAATCACGGACTTGCGGCGCTTGCCCGGCGATCGCTACTTCTATCAGAAGCGGCTGGCCTCGGAGGATGTAGCCAAGCTCTACGTCCGCGACGGACTCAAAAGTGATGAGCGGCTCCTGGTGGATCCCACAAAGTTCGCGACCCCGGGTGGACCTCATTATGTAATCAGCTACTACGCGCCTTCCTTCGACGGAAAGTATGTCGCCGCCGGTGTTTCCGCCGCCGGATCGGAGGACGCGGTGCTCCGCGTGTTTGACACCAGCACCGCGAAAGAAACCGGCGACGTTATCGATCGAGCTCAGTTCGGCAGTCCTGCCTGGATGCCCGACGGTCGATCATTGTTATACAACCGTCTGCAACAGTTGACGCCTACATCTGCTCCGGCAGACCGCTACCTCAATAGCCGCACGTACCTGCATGTGCTGGGCACGCCGCCGGAAAAGGACCGGCTGGTCTTTGGTGTCGGCACACCCAGCGTGAACATCGACCCCGCCGATATCCCGTTCGTAGGCACGTGGCCCGGTGCTTCGCATGCGTTGGGGGTGATTGCTCACGGTGTCCGCAATGAGATCACGGTTTATGTGGCGCCGCTCGATTCGCTAAACGGCGCAACCGTGCCGTGGAAGCGCTTTTGCGATGTCGACGATGATGTGACCGGGTTTGATGTTCACGGAGGCGACCTCTATCTGTTGTCCCACCATGGGGCTTCCCGTTACAAGGTATTGCATACCAAGCTTGCGGATCCCGACGTGGCTCGCGCGGAACTCGTAGTGCCACCGGGCGAGGCCGTCATTCAAAACATCGCCGCCGCTGGTGATGCGCTCTACATCCAGGAACTGGATGGAGGTTTGGGGCGCTTGGTTCAGCTATCGTATTCCGGCGGCAAGCCCGAAAAGATTCAACTGCCGTTCGATGGCAGTGTGGGACTCTCGGCGACGGAGCCGCGCGTTCCCGGTACATTGGTGGAACTGGCCTCGTGGACGAAAGCACGCAAGATCTACGTCTATGATCCGAGTCACAAAAATGTGACGGATACACAACTGCAACCGGTGGGAAAATTTGATACACCTGCGGACCTCGAGTCGGTGGAAGTCAAAGCCAAAAGCTACGATGGGACTTTGATCCCCCTTTCCGTCGTCTACCGAAAAGGTACAAAGCTCGATGGCTCCAATCCCACGCTTCTAGAAGGCTACGGCGCGTACGGCATTACGCTTGATCCTTTCTTCGATCCCAAGTACATCGCTTGGTTCGAGAAAGGCGGCATCTTTGCCGTAGCTCACGTGCGAGGTGGTGGCGAGTACGGGGAGGACTGGCACCTCGCTGGAAAACTGTTGACTAAGCCCCAAGGCGGAAGTGCCGGCGGCATTACGATTGGCCGCTCCATCACGGAAAGACCCGACCTGTTCGCTGCAGCCATTGACGCCGTCCCCATGTCCGACGTGGTCCGAGCGGAGTTCACTCCCAATGGTCCTCCAAACATTCCTGAGTTCGGAACCGTCAAGGAAGCAGATGGCTTCAAAGCTTTGTATGAGATGAGCGGCTATCATCACGTCACGGATGGAACCAAATATCCCGCGGTGATGGTAACTACCGGCTGGAATGACCCGCGTGTGGTTTCCTGGGAGCCTGGGAAGATGGCTGCGCGCCTGCAGGCCGCAACGTCCAGCGGCAAGCCAGTTCTCCTGCGCGTCGACTATGACGCCGGGCACGGAATCGGGTCAACCAAGACTCAGAGGGAAGAAGAGCTCGCCGATGAATGGAGTTTCGCGCTATGGCAATTTGGGGTCGCGGAGTTTCAGCCAGCCAAACCTTGATCGAGCTGGCTGGCATTTCACCCACTTGTTTTATTTGTTAGCGCATTCCGTTTGCTCGAATGCGTGATAAGAGGATCGCACGAGCGGCCCCGCTTCGACGTGCTTGAATCCCATGGCTTCGCCACGAACTTTGAACTCCGCGAATTCGTCGGGATGCACGTAGCGAACGACCGGCAGGTGCTCCTTCGTGGGCTGTAGATACTGGCCAAGCGTAAGAATGTCGGTGCCCTGCGCCGCCAGATCCTGCAAGGTGGCCAGCACTTCCTCTTTTCCCTCGCCTAATCCCAGCATCAACCCGGTCTTCGTCGGCACTACTGGATGCGCCTGTTTTGAACGCCGCAGCAATTCCAAAGAGCGCTCGTAGAGCGCACCTTTGCGCACCTGCCGGTAAAGCCGCGGCACGGTTTCCGTGTTGTGGTTGAGCACATCCGGCTTTGTCGCGAGGACCACGTTCAGCGCCTCCCAGTCACCACCGCGTAGCGCAATCCCATCCGCGCAACGGCCTCCGCCACGCGAAGCGGCTCTTCTTCATCCGGCGGCCCAACCGGTTTGCCCGAAGGCACCGCACAAAATCCGCAAGCCCGCGTGCAAATGTCCCCCAAAATCATGAACGTGGCGGTGCCATGCTCCCAGCACTCGCCCATGTTCGGGCAGCGCGCGCTCTCGCACACGGTGTGCAAATCCAGCGTCCGCATGATGCGCTTCAAATCCTGGTAGCGCTCCCCGCCAAAAAACTTCACGCGCAGCCATTCCGGCCGCGGATGCGCGCTGGGAGGCGGCACCGGCAGGGCCGCCGAGTTGGAAATGATATTGAACGGGGAAGCCATATGGCTCGTTTCAGCTTCTAGTTTATGAGGTTTCGGACTTGCGTACAAATGGCCCCGAAGGCGTTGCGTCGCGGAGATCTAGAAATCCCCGATGTTAATTGATGCGGGCGATGCGGCCTGGCGTGGTCAATTTTTGAAATTGCAGCCCGTCGTGGCCGCGGACCATGCGGTCGCTCGAACCCGCCAGCTCGGTCATGCGCGCTTGATTTTTGTGGAAATAGCAGCGCAATGAAGGTTTTACAGCGGCTGCCGCGACGACCGCACGAAGTCGCGCAGCACCGTCACATTGGGGCCATAAGCGCCGATGCGTCCCGCGTCGACCGGCAAGCCCAGCCGCTCCGCGAGATCCAGGTCGACACCGGCGTCGTCCAGTTCCGACAAGCTAAAACCCTGCGCCGGCAGCACGCGATTAATCCCCGTGGGATACACCGGCCGCGGCGGCCGATGACGCTGCCACGGGCGGCGCGCCAGTTCATAAAACTGTTGCCAATCGCGTTTGTGCCAAGTCGTCATTCTGTCTTCGGCCGCTACTACCATTCGACGTAATTCCTGCCCGATTGGATGCAAAGCCTGCCTTCGAAGTTCGCTGTATTTTTGCCGCCACGCCACCTTACTTCGCGGCCCGCCAGGAACGCCTTACGATATACGCAGCCACGCCTGCCGCGAGACATTTCCTCGCCTGATGTATCAAACCCGTTACGGGGTTAATTGTTTCGCGGGCCTGTTGCTGTTTTGGACGCATCCGTCTCGCCCTGGGGAATCGGGCCGAAGGGGCTTGCTGCCCCGCGCAGTGCGGCCGGGAGCTACAACGATCCTCCAAAACGGCGCGCAGGCGGCTGTATACTACGCGCATCCGCCTGTAATGGCCAGTGAGAATGACGCCTTCCTCGCACATTGTCGTTCACTACCACGAGCTGTGGCTCAAGCGCGGCAATCGCGCCTTCTTCCTGCACAAATTGCGCGAAGCTTTGCGCCGCGCGCTGGACGGCATCGCCATCAGCCGCATTTCCCGGCCCGCGGACCGGCTGATCATCGAAATTCCCGATGCCACCCGCGTCGAAGAAGCCCTGCGGCGCCTCACGCGCGTCAGCGGCATTTCGCACTTGGCCGTCGCCCGCGTGTTGCGTCGTCCCGCGCTGGGCGACGATCCACTCCACGCCCTTCGCGAAACCGCATGGCAGGAAGTCCGCAACGAGCACTTCTCAACCTTTGCCGTGCGCGCCCGCCGCAGCGACAAAGGCTTCCCCCTCAACGCCATGGCCATCGAGCGCGAGGTCGGCGGCTACCTCTTTGACAAGTTGCAAGCCGACGGCCGCCAGGTTCGCGTCGACCTAAAAGCGCCCGCGCTCACCTGCCGCATCGAAATCACTCGCGGACCGCTGCTCGTCTACGCGCGCCGCATCCTCGGTCCCGGCGGACTCCCGCCAAACACCGCAGGCCGTCTCGTGTGCCTGCTCTCCGGCGGATTCGATTCCGCAGTGGCCGCCTACAAAATGATGAAGCGCGGCGCGCATCTGAGCTTCGTCCATTTCTGGGGAGGCGGCGCCGCTCCGGGGGAATCCTCCGTACACGTCGCCCGCCAACTCGTCGAGCGGCTCGTTCCCTGGCAATTCACCACCAAGCTGTATCTCGTCCCGTTCGAACCGCTGCAACGCGAAATCGCCGCGCAAGCCCCGGAAGCCTTCCGCACGCTCCTCTATCGCCGCTTGATGCTGCGCGTCGCGGAGCGCATCGCCCTGCGCAGCGCGAGCAAAGGCGTGATCACCGGCGATAGTCTGGGCCAGGTGGCTTCGCAAACGCTGCAAAATTTGCAGGCCGTTGGCTCCATCGCAAAGTTGCCGCTTTACCGCCCGCTCATCGGCGACGACAAGCTCGAAATCCAGGAGATCGCGCGCCGCATCGGCACGCACGACATTTCCGAGCAGCCCTTTCACGATTGCTGCCCGGTCTTCCAATCCAAATCGCCGGCGCTCTTCGCCACCGCCGACGCCTTGGATGCCGCCGAAGCCGCCCTCGACGTCGCGGCCCTCGTGGACCGCGCCATCCGCACGCTCAGCGTCGAGCGCTATCGCTACGCGCAGGGGAAACCCGAGCGCGTTGCCTCCAAGCACACCACGACCGCCTAAAATTTCTTCAGGGGAGTCCTAGCGCCTTGCAGAAGGGCGCTGTCTTGCTACCTGGAGACTGCTCGCTTACCAGCGATTGCCGCGATCGCCTCGGTCACCGCGATCGCCGCCGCGTCCGCCGCCACCACCATGGCCGCCGCGTCCACCGCCACCGCCGCCACGCCCGCCGCCGTATCCGCCGCGCCCGCCACCGCCGCCGCTGCTGCGCTCTGCCTGAGGCCGTGCTTCGTTCACCACCAGGTTGCGCCCGCCGAAATTCTGCCCGTTCAAGGAATTCACCGCGCGATCCGCATCCTCGTCGTTATTCACTTCGACGAAAGCGAACCCGCGCGACTGTCCCGTAAAACGGTCACGAATGAGATTGACGCCCGAAGGGGTAACACCGATCTGCGAGAACCACTCGTTGAGCTGTTCTTCCGTCGCGGAAAACGGCAGATTCCCAATATAGAGCTTCTTCACCTGCCCACTCCTTCTGCCCGAACCCGAATAAGAGTCGCGGAGCGCGCCGAAGAGACGAGAGTCGTACACGGGCAGTCCGGGTAGCAGGGCCACCACGGGCGCGAGACTGACACTCCAGCGGTCAACAGCATCGTCTCGAAAAATTACCCTATTTGCAACGAGAAAGAGTCTGGCCTGAGCGGCATCGTGTGCCGCGCCATTTGACGCACGACCCGCTCCCTGACCCCCGATGCCCATCGGTGGTACGATGCCGGTGTTTTCAGCTGCTTCCGCTTTTTTGCCAGAGGCCGCTGAGGCTCTCATGCGCGGCACCATGATGGACTTTCCCCTCACCCTCCCCACGCTCCTCGAGCGTGCCGACAAGCTGTTCTCCCGTGTCGAAATCGTCTCCCGCCGCCCCGACCGCTCCCTCAACCGCACTTGCTACGGCAACTTCTATCGCCGCGCGCGCCGCCTGGCTTCCGCTCTCACCAAGCTCGGCATCCGCCCCGGCGATCGCGTGGCCTCCATGATGTGGAACCACGCCGGCCACCTCGAAGCCTTCTTCGGTGTTCCCTCTGCCGGCGGCATTCTGCACACGCTAAATCTGCGGCTCCATCCCCACGAAATTGCCGGCATCGCCAACCACGCCGGCGATCGCTTTCTCCTCATCGACGACGTTCTTCTCCCCACCTACGAAAAATTCCGCAAAGACGCCCCCTTTGAGCGTGTGATTGTCGTCCCCTACGGCTGCGGCGAAATCTCCGAAGGTTTTCTGAACTACGAGCAACTCCTAGCCGAAGCCGATGACAATTTCCAATATCCCAAGCTCGACGAAAACGACGGCGCCGCCATGTGCTTCACCTCCGGCACCACCGGTTTCTCGAAAGGCGTCATCTACTCGCACCGCGCCATCGTCTTGCATTCCTTTGCCCAGGCCATGTCCGATTGCTTTGCCGTCAGCCACCACGACACGGTCCTTCCCGTCGCTCCCATGTTCCATGCCAACGCCTGGGGGCTCCCCTACACCTGCGTGATGACCGGCGCGCGTTTGATCCTCCCGGGACCCAA
>WNFS01002544.1_pt1 | contig 21272 bp, 20 predicted proteins | sample 5400141 | NCBI WGS metagenome assembly WNFS01 (sample SAMN13153358, study PRJNA577476) | soil metagenome | isolation source: 60 cm saprolite under Madrone tree | place: USA:California | collected 2016-06-14
CCAGATGTTGGTTGGATCAACGTGAAACGCGCGGAGATGATATTCCTCCGCTTCATCGTAATCCCAGCGGTACATTGCGATTTGACCCAAAAACACAAGCGAAAGAGCATCCTCCGGGTCAGTGTTCAGCACGGAGAGCAATCCTTCCTTGGCTTCTTCCAGCATGCCGACATGGAGAAAGATCACACTTTCCCAGGTCTTTGCGCGCCGGGAACCGGGACTGAGCCGGAGAGCAGTACTAAGTGCGCGCAAGGCGGCGCGGTTCCGGAAATGTCCGGCTGGTGTCCAGAGGGCGCGTCCGCGCTCGCAGTGGGCCTCCGCATTGCGAGGATCGAGTTTCAGAGCATGACGAATCGCCCGATCTCCCCGCCGAACCCAGCGAACGCCTGGCTCGAACGTCACGGCCATGATCATATAGGCTTCCGCCAGACGTGCCCAAGCGACGACAAAGCCTGGGTCAAGTTTGACTGCCTTTTCCAGCATTTCAATCGCGGTCTGAGTGTCCCAGAGATTCACCCGCGAAAGTCGCTCGACAGCCCGCAAGAATAGCTCGACCGCCAGCGGATACTTTGTGGGCGCTGCCACGGGTGCCTCCGACGACGTCGTTGCCCGCGCACCCAGAGCCCGCGCGACCGCATCGGCGATCTTGTCTTGTACCCCGAACAGGTCTGCCATTTCGGAGTCGTGCTTCACTGTGAGCAGCGTAGAGCCGTCGGCCGCGTTCCACACTTGAGCGTGCAGCCGCAGCCGCTGACCGAACTTTTGGATGCTCCCTTCCACAATCACTTGGACATTCAACTCACGCGCGACCGTCAAGGGATCAATAGCCTGCTTCGCGTAGGAGGCCACCGCGCCGGTGGGCCGCACGAGCAACTCGCCGTTGGCCACCAACCGGTTGATCACGGTATCGGCCAGCGCCACACTCAGGTAGTCGTCCTCCGGGTTTGGAGTCAGAAGCTTGAAGGGCAGCACGGCTACAGCGCGCCTGCCCGTTACTCCGACTGGCAATACTGTTTCAGTTGCCGTTGCCCGATCCGGCCCTTCCACCCCCGCGACCAAGCGATAGCCACGCCGCGGCAAGGTTTCGACAAAGCGAGGATTATCCGCGGAGTCGCCCAGCGCCTCGCGCAGCTTGTTGATAGCCGTGTTCACGCCGTGATCAAAGTTCACGAACGTGTCAGTCGGCCAGAGCCTCAGTCGCAGCTCTTCGCGCGTGACCACCTGACCACGCCGTTCGAGCAACATGGCGAGAACTTCGAATGGCTGCCCATGCAGCTTGATTCTCACTCCGCCCTTCCGCAGTTCGCCGGACTGCGGATTCACCTCGAAGGTGCCAAACCGGAGAATTCGTTGTGAAGAACTCAGGCTTTCTGCCATGCGGTGGCCTCGGCTTTTGAGCAGTCTACCATTGCGCGTGTGAGAGGCAAGATCCGGCTCGCGATGGAGGGTCTTCGCGAACTCTTGCTAATTCAGCGGCTTATGGATCGACAAACATTTGAGCTTCCCTGCATTGACGGACCCGACGGACTCCATCAGGCTGGCCGCAGTTCAGCAACCCGAGTTTGCCCGACACGGCCAAACACGAGAAGCGGCAGGTATTCATCGGGTACTGGTCAAAATACTTTCGGCGCAACAAGCGGCGCTCAATGCACAGAAGAGGGCTGCGATGTCGCGATCTCGGGGCGCGGCGCGAAGAGCTTGCGGCTCTTCGCACAACAAGAAGACCTTCAAAAGGAGACCCATCGTGAAGAACCCTCAAAAGTCTGTCGCTTCCAGGCATTTTGGATTCCGGACATTCGTGATCGTCTCGCTTGCACTCACACTCTGTGGTGTGGCGACCGCACAAAATCCAGTCATCGCTTGGAACGACATAGCCGTCACCGCGGCACTGAAAGCAAATCAGGCCATGTCTCCCGGTTCAAGTACTTCTGGTGGTACGAGCCTCTATCTGGCTTATACGCACCTGGCTATCTATGACGCCGTGAACGCGATTGACCATCGTTTTCAGCCCTATGGCCCAGAAATCCCCGCACCAGCGGGAGCATCGGTCGATGCCGCAGCCATTTCAGCGGCTTACAACACACTCTTTTTCTATTTACCGGATCAGTCGGCTTTTCTGACTGGACAGTACATAGCGGCGATCAATCTCATCCCCGATGGCCAGCCGAAAGACGACGGAGTGCAAGTTGGGAAGGCGGCCGCAAATTCAATCATCGCCTTGCGAGCGGGCGACGGTCGCGGCGCGAATGTGCCTTACATCTTTCCGTCCGTGCCAACAGCCGGAGTTTGGATTCCGACCCCGCCGGCGCACCTTTTGCCACAAACCCCTTGGGTCGGTCAGATGGTCCCCTTCACGATGAGTAGCGCTTCGCAATTCCTTCCAGATGAACCTCCGCCCGCCCTGACAAGCACTGATTGGGCAGACGATTACAACCAGGTTAAGACCTTGGGTGCAATCAATAGTACGGTGCGGACTGCCCAACAGACTGAGATTGGCCTGTTCTGGACCGAACAAACGTCGAAGCAATACGCACGGGCGTTTCATGCGCTAGCGGTGGGACGCGCGCTCAACACGTCAGACACGGCGCACCTATTTGCCATGCTGTGGACCGCCATTGCCGACTCCTTCATCGGCTGCATGAACGCGAAGTACCACTTTAGCTTCTGGCGGCCGGTAACGGCTATTCAGAATGGCGACCTAGATGGCAATCCCGCCACGGTTCCCAACCCGACGTGGATGCCCCTTGGCACTACCCCGAATCATCCGGAATATCCCGCTGCTCACGGATGTGTTACGGGCGCGGTCGCGGGTATTCTGAAAGGCTATTTCGGAACTCCCGACGTGAACTTCACTGTCAGCAGTACCGTCTTCAACCCAGCGCACGCGCACACATTCAACAGCACGAAAGATCTTGAACAAGAGGTAGGGGACGCGCGTATTTATGCAGGCTTCCACTATCACCATTCAGTGGTGCAGGGTTTTGTGCTGGGTCAACACGTTGCCCAGCAGGTGCTGGTGAACTTCTTCCAACCTGTCGCAAGTCAGTAGCGTCGGTCCCGTAAACAGCATTTCTAAGGTCGCGTCTACGTCGGAGATGAACTACCGGACCTGGACTTTACTGGCCTTTATGAATTTGAGAGACTGGTTGAGCACAAGAAAATCGTCGATTCTGGATGGTCGGCAACCGGAAGTTCGGAGGACCGGAATCCTCTTCCGCGTGTGACAGCCTTCGTCAACGGATCGGTAAGGGCGAGTTCAGACGATTACACCTTAGCGGGCTACTTCGGGGCGTGCTGTTTTCTTTCTGCATCCAGCTTCGTGAGGAATTCTTCAAACTTGGGCTTCTGTTCCGGCGTGAGGATCGCACGGACTTGGTCGCGTCCTTTTTGACGGACCTGCTCGATCTGCACATCCGTCTGATCGTGAATCGTTTTCGCCTCAGTGTGGCGTTGTAGCAGGATGGCGTCCAGTTGTTGACTCTGAGCGCTTGTTAAGCCTAGCAACCGCGTGAGTTGTTCCACCCTGTGTGCTCGCTTTACCGGCTCCGGCAATGGAGTACTTGCCGCAGACACGAGATGACGCGCATAAGAGTAGCCTAGCGTTCCACCCAGCGCCGTACCCAGAAGGAAAATCACGCCCACCCACAGGGCCGCCTTCCGAGCCGCCGACATTTCGCTCATGGATTGTTCTCCTGCAGGGGAACGAGCATATCGTCCTGATTCATGGGGGGCGGTGCCTCAAAAAGTGACTCCTGCGCCGCCAGGGAGGTCGCTTGCTGGTTAGACGCCGGAAGCGGCCTCTCATATAACCATGTACTCACTATCAACAAAAGTGCGCCGGACGCCATGGCCAGGCGTGAAGCAAATTTCGGGACTGCCAGCCACGTGCTCGCCGCTTCGGATAATTCCCTCTCGCGTGCCGCGATTGCGGCCATCACCCGAGTTGCAAACCATGGCCGATCCGCCGCGGCAGAAGAGGCAACGCCCTTGAAGATTTCCCGCGTCGCGAGAAGATCCTGCGCCGCGGGAAATCTTCAAGGGCGTTGCCTCTTCCAGGACGAGCTGCCGCGGAATCCTCCAGCAAATCTCGCAACTTCCTGCACTCTTCATCATTCTTCAGCAGGTTCCACATACCCGCCTCCTTGCTGCTCATCCCTTGTCCTCAGTCTCCACGTTTCTTTGCCTGGCTTACCACCCGCCGCCGGGCCCGAAAGAGTCTGACCTTCACCGTGTTCCCGTTCAAATTCAGAACTTCCGCGATCTCCTCGATAGAAAACCCTTCCACTTCTTTGAGGATCAGCATGAGTTTGTCCCGTTCATCCAATCCTTCCAGCAGTCGCTCCACATGCTCACGCGCTGCGAGCCTTTCGCTGATATCCGGTCCGGGATTCTCTTTTTCGCCCGAGGTAATGACCTGTCTGGCCTGTTCCTCGCTCAGATCGGACTCGTACACCAGGGGCCGAACCTTCTTCTTTCTCAGCAAGTCCCAGCACTCATTCACGGTTATCTTATACAGCCATGTGCTAAACGCTGCTCGCTGATCAAACCGCTTCAGCGCGAAATAGGCCTTTAGGAAAACCTGCTGGGCGATATCTTCCACATCCTCTCGCCTTCGCAGAATCCCGCCTGCCACGGCAAATACCCGGTGCTGGTGACGCCGGACAAGCTCCTCGAACGCCTCCTTGTCCTCCCGCTGCGCCCGGCGGACCAACTCGCGGTCATCCGTGGCACCGGCGGGCCTGGAAGCACGCCCCTGAGCGGCTCCCACCGCGGGGGGCGGGTCGAAAGGCTCCACTTTTGGGACGCGCGCCATAGGTGTTTGGTTACGGCTATTTGCTCCGGGTTGCCTGAACCTGCATCAAAGGCCTCATTTGCATATCTGCAACTTTGCACTTGCATCCTATCTTACCTACATGGAATAATGCCTGCATGATTATTGGTGACCGCCTTCGCGCACTCCGCGAAGAAAAGAAACTCTCCCAGGGCGACATCGAAAAGCGAACGGGGTTGCTCCGTTGTTACATTTCCCGCGTTGAGAATGGCCACACTGTCCCAGCCATCGAAACGTTGGAAAAGCTCGCTCGCGCTCTCGAGTGCCCACTCTATCAACTCTTTTATGACGGTGAGGAACCGCCGCAGTTGCCGAATCTTCCCAAGCGCAAGTCGTCTGATGATATTGCCTGGGGCAGCGTCGGTAAAGATGCACGCTTTCTCAACAAGCTTCGCCGCTTGCTGAGCAAAGTGGAAGAAGGGGATCGCAAGCTCATCCTCTACATGGCCCAGAAAATGGCCAACCGCTAGTCGAACGATCGGACTCTGCCGGTAGCCGCTGGTTTGTATCATTCACACCTTACTGAACTGGCCGCGCGTCCCCGCTGCGCGGCCTCTTTCTTGACGGTCTGCAGATTCTCGCCAAGGTTTCGTTCCGGGTGTCCCAACTCCGCTCGCTAATGTCAAGTCAACCCCGCTCGCGGATTTATTCCCACTCGATCGTGCTAGGTGGCTTGGAACTAATATCGTAGACGACCCGTGTCACGCCGCTTACTTCGTTGACGATGCGCGTGGAAATCCGCTCTAGCACTTCCCCGGGCAGCCGGACCCAGTCAGCCGTCATGGCGTCATCGGATTCCACCACGCGTACGGCCACGGTCAGTCCATAAGTTCGCCCGTCGCCCATGACCCCTACACTCCGCACCGGGAGAAGCACCGCAAACGCTTGCCACACTTTGTTATACAGCCCGGCGCGGCGAATTTCCTCAACGACGATCGCGTCGGCATCCTGGAGGGTTACCAGATGCGGGCGGGTGATCTCGCCGAGCAGCCGGACGGCAAGCCCCGGCCCCGGAAACGGGTGTTTCACCAAAATCTCTTCCGGCAAGCCTAGATCTTTCCCAATCCGGCGCACCTCGTCCTTAAAAAGATCCCTTAGAGGTTCAATCAGGGCAAAGGGCATCTTTTCCGGCAATCCGCCGACGTTGTGGTGCGTTTTGATGGTGGCGGAGGGCCCCTTCACTGAAACCGACTCAATCACGTCTGGGTATAGCGTTCCCTGGACGAGGAATCCAATCTCGCCGTGCGCTTCGCCAGCCTGGAGCTTCTGAGCTTCTTCCGCAAAGACAGCGATGAACTCTCTGCCGATGCGCCTGCGTTTTTCTTCGGGTTCCGTGACCCCTTTCAACCGAGCGAGAAATCGGTCCGAAGCATCCACGCCAATGACATGGAGATTCAGCCGGTCCCGCAACATCTCCAGCGTCTGTTCGAACTCGTTTTTCCGCAGCATCCCTGTGTTCACGAAAATGTTCGTCAGCCGCGTTCCCATCGCCCGGTGCACCAGCACAGCAGCAACTGTGGAATCCACGCCGCCACTCAGCCCGCAGATTGCCCACTTGTTCCCCACTTTTTGGCGGATGGCGGCAGTGGTTTCCTCAATGAACGCTGCCCCGCTCCATTTCGGCTCGGCTTTGCACACACGAAACAGGAAATTTCGCAGCAACTCCGTCCCGCGCTCGGTGTGGTTCACTTCCACGTGAAATTGCACAGCATAGATTTTTCGTTTCGCGTCTTCCAGCGATGCGATGGCGTTGTCTGTATGTCCCGTGGCGCAAAACCCGGCAGGCAGAGAACGAACGTGATCGCCGTGACTATTCCAAATGCGAAGCGATTCGGGGACGCCAGCAAAAAGCTCGGACTTCCCCGTTTGGCGGCCGCTGTCGATTTTCAGGTGGGCGCGGCCATATTCCCGGCGCTCCGCTTTTTCGACTTTGCCGCCAAGGGTATGCGCAATCCATTGCATGCCATAACAGATTCCAAGCACGGGAATACCAAGCGATAGCACTTTTGGATCGCACTTGGGAGCATCGGTGTCGTAAACCGAGCTTGGCCCGCCGGACAAGACGATTCCAGTTGGCTCGAACTTGCGGATTTCTTCGATGGAAGATGTGCATGGCAAGACGGCGGAAAAAACCTGCTGCTCACGAATCCGCCGCGCAATCAGTTGCGTGTACTGCCCGCCGAAGTCGAGCACCACGACGCCGCCGAGTTCTGCCTTCATCCTGCCTCCCTGCTCCGGCATAGGCTCCGCCGTCAACTTTGCCGCACTCTCCATCATGCTACCCCCCTTACGCCACGACGAGATTCAATAATTTGTCCGGCACGAATATGCGTTTCACGATAGCTTTGCCGGCGAGATGAGGCGCAATCACCGCATCGGCTTGCGCGAGCTTTTCGACTTCCTCGCTTCCGGTCCCCACAGCGACTTTCACTTTGCCACGCAGGCGTCCATTCACCTGCACGGGAATTTCGACTTCGTCTTCCCGCGTCAGGGCCTCATCAAAAGCCGGCCAGTTCGCCGTCCACAATCCGCCCGCATGGCCCAGCATTTCCCACAGTTCTTCTGCAAGATGCGGCGTCATCGGCGCCAGCATCAGCGTCAGCAGCTCCAGCACTTCTTTTCGAATCTCCGGCCGCACATCTTTCTCTAGCGGCTCTTGCAAATAAATCTCGTTGGTCAGCTCCATGATTAGGGCAATCGCCGAATTGAAATGCCAGCGCGTCTCGAAATCCTGCGTCACACGCCTCAGGGTTTGGTGCACTTTGCGAAGAAGAATCTTTTCCTTCGGGGAAACCGTAACGGCGTGGCCGTTTCCGTTTTTCACTCCTTGTACGGTCAAGGCGTGCCGCTCCACCAGGCGGTAGACGCGATTCAGAAATCGCCAGGAGCCTTCGATGCTTTCTTCGCTCCACTCCAAGTCTTTTTCCGGCGGGGCTGCAAAAAGCGTGTAGAGGCGCCCTGTATCCGCGCCATACTTTTGCGCCATTTCTTCGGCGCCGACCACGTTGCCCCTCGACTTGGACATGGCCACGCCGCCCTTTTGCACCATGCCTTGTGTGAATAGCCGTGCCGCAGGCTCGTTGTGTTGGATCAGCCCCATGTCGCGCATCACCTTGCACCAAAACCGCGAATAAAGCAGGTGCAGAATCGCATGCGTGATTCCGCCGATATACTGGTCAATCGGAAACCAGTAAGCGACTTTCGCCGAATCGAAAGGAGCTTTGTCGTTCCGCGCGTCCGCGTAGCGGTAGAAATACCACGACGAATCCACGAACGTGTCCATGGTGTCTGTCTCTCGCCGCGCCGGCCCGCCGCATTTCGGGCAAGTGGTATTCACAAACTCCGGTGTGGACGCCAGCGGCGATTCGCCCTCGCCCGTGAGCTTCGGATTCGGCGGCAGAACTACCGGCAAATCCTTATCCGGCACAGGCACCAGCCCATCTTTCGAACAATAAATAACTGGAATCGGCGTGCCCCAATAGCGCTGTCGCGAAATTCCCCAATCTCTCAACCGGTAAATGGTTTCCGCTCGCCCAAACTTTTTTTCTTCCGCGAACGCCGCCATTTTCGCAATCGCTACCGCACTCTCCATACCACTGTACGGCCCGGAATTTACGCTGACTCCATACTCAGTGAACGCCTCCCCTTCCACTTTCAACTTTGAACTGTCAGCCTCTTTTCGTGCCACCACCACGCGCACGGGCAATCCATATTTCCGGCAGAATTCCAGGTCGCGCTCGTCGTGCGCGGGAACCGCCATAATCGCCCCGGTCCCATACTCCATCAGCACGAAGTTTCCCACCCAGATGGGAATTTTCTCGCCACTGAAAGGATTGACGGCGTGGCGGCCGGTGAAGAAGCCTTCTTTCTCCATCGTCGCCAGATCCTCGGTTTTCACCGATGTCTGACGCATCTTCCCTAGTCTTGTCCATTCGATACTGTCAGCCTTGGCCCAACTCAGGAGCCTCTCGACGGCGGGATGCGTCGGAGCCAGGATGACTACCGTTGCGCCATAGATCGTATCAATGCGCGTGGTAAAAACTTCGATCGGCTCCGCGTCCACCACGTCCGCTACGGCGAACTTCAATTTCGCGCCCTGCGACTTCCCGATCCAATTCCGCTGCATCAAGATGACGCGTTCGGGCCATCCACCTTCAAGTTCTTTCAAGTCGTCGAGCAGTTGGTCGGAATACGCTGTGGTCTTCAGGAACCACTGTTCGATCTCTCGTGACTCCACCAGCGTGTCTTCGTGCCGCCAGCAATAGCCGCCGGGCAACACTTGCTCGTTTGCTAGCACCGTGCAGCACTTCGGGCACCAGTTGACGCGGCTCTTTTTCCGGTACGCCAGCCCGCGTTGCAGCATGCGCAGAAAAAACCACTGGTTCCAGCGGTAATACTCCGGCTCACAGGTCGAAATTTCCCGCCGCCAGTCGTAGCTGAACCCAAAGCGCCGCAGCACGCGCTGAAATTCCGCAATGTTTTTGTTGGTCCACTCCCGCGGGTGAGTTTTGTTCTTGATCGCGGCGTTTTCCGCGGGCAGGCCAAAGGCATCCCAGCCCATCGGATGCATCACGTTGAATCCGCGCATGCGCTTCACGCGCGCCACGACGTCCCCAATCGCGTAGTTGCGCATGTGGCCCATGTGCATCGTCCCGCTCGGATACGGCAGCATTTCCAGCACGTAATACTTGGGCTTTGACGCGTCCGCCTCTGATTCGAATACGCGCGCTTCCGCCCAGCGCTTCTGCCACTTCGTTTCGATTTTTTGAGGATCGTATCCCGATCCCGCCGCGGTTGCGCCGCCTGGTGTGTTCTGTTCCGCCACGCCGCCCTATCCCCTCTTCTTCTTTGCTGAACTCTTTTTTGCTCCGCCCTTCTTCGTTGCCCTGTTCCTCGTCCGCGCCTTGTTTTCTGCGAATCTCTGCGCTCTCTGCGTGCTCGCGTTAGCTTTCTTTTTTTGCGTCTTTTTCTGAATCAACATTTTCTTTTGCAGCGCGGCAGTCAACATGGAGAAGCCCTTCTCCACTTCCGGCGCCTGGTCTTGCAAACCCGCAAGATCCCAGAGCATCGCGACATTCCGCCGATCATCGCCCGGATCATCAATCGGCGTCTCGGCCACGAAGGCCCGCCCCGTCAAGCCTTCCGGCCCAGACGCGCCGAATCGCGGGTGCTGCAGAATCCTCGCAAACGCCGCGGCGCCAATCTTTCCTTTTCCGATGTGTTCGTGGCGGTCTACGCGCCCGCCTAGCGGAATCTTCGAGTCGTTCGCGTGAATCACTGGAACGTTTTCGAGTCCGATCGCGCTATCGATCTGACCAATCGTCGAAGCCAAGCCAGCTTCGCTTTTGATGTCGTAACCCGCGGCAAAAAGGTGCGCCGTATCCAGGCAAGCCCCTACCGGCACATTCCGCAATCCCGCCAGAATTTCTCCCACTTCTTCGAGTCGGGATCCAATCGCTGTCCCCATCCCCGCGGTGTTCTCGATCAGGATCCGCAGTCCACCCATCGGCGCGCGCTTGGAGGCTTGCTTCACTGACTCGACAATCGTGGAAATCGCCTGCACCGTCGTCGACTCCCCTCGCGCCCCCGGATGCACAACCAGAAAATCCGCGCCTAGCGCCATCGCGCGCACAATCTCATCGTGGAAAGCCTGGATCGACCGCGTCTGCAGCATGCGCTGCTCCGACGCCAGGTTGATCAGGTAGTTTGCATGAATGACCAGCGGCCCCAGCCCCAGCTCATCCCGCCGTGCGCGAAATGCCTGCGCATCCACGTCCGGAATCCGCGCCGAACCGCCGCCCTGCCACATCCGCGGGCTGGCGGAAAAAATTTGCAGCGCATTGCAGCCCAGCTTGCGGGCCGATTCCAGCGCATCCAGGTAGCTTTTCGCGATGGAGGTGTGAATGCCGATTCGCAGACTCCCATCCATCCAGGATGGCGGCTGCGGTTCAGGCTCAGGTTCGGGGCGATATTCGTCTTCAGGATCGAACTGTGTCGGCTGGATGGCGGGCGGTTCAGGCATGCCTGTGGAAGATTTCTGCTCTGTCATAAACCAACTATTCTACCACACGCACCAAATCGCTCCTCTCATACAGGTCTTTCGCGCTGCGTTCAATTTGCCGCCGTTTCCCTTTGAACTGGAGAGACTTTCGTCAGCCGCAATCGCCAGCCGCGGGTATCCCGCGTGAAGACGTCAGTATCGTCCTCACTAAACCCTTTCGTGGTGTCTGCCGTCTGGCGATATTCCTTGATGTAAGTCACCACTGCGGTGTCCCCGAATAAATCCACTCGCATGTTCTTTTTCTCAATCGTGTACGGATTCGGACCATTGTCGTGCGTCACAAAATTCCGTTTCACATTTTCCTGGAACTCGGCTTTAGACAATACTTTCTTGGCGCTAAGACAGATCCAGTCCTCTGCAAGTGAACCCATGCCTGCTGAGTCATTCTGTTGCTCAAATCTCGCAGTTACGGACTCGATTTTCCGAAGTTCTTGTTCATCTTGGCCCTTGGTCGCGGCACGACCCTGTATGAGTGTAGCCACAGCAAGCAGTCCCACAGCGCCAAACAAAACAGCGATTCTTCGCATGATTTCACCTCCTGCGAAAATTTATGGTAACACTGAATTTTTAATAGGAATTGAAATTGACTCGCTCTTTGCTGATCTACAGTGAGTACACCCCTGCCCTTTGGCCAGCCTTCAAGGACCATCCACCAGGAATGTCGATGACGCTTGATTCTCTATCGCCCGAACATGGAGAGCGGAATTCGCCCGCCTGTCGATTCCTCTGTTTCTGTGTTGGACGCCGCAATGTACTGGTCCACGGGACGGTTCGAGATGCGATCGAGCGCGTCTGCAATCCGCGCTAACTCATAGAGCATCTGGTCGCTCACCGCCGACCGCTGCAAAACCACGGCCCGCCTCCGGCGAAATTGCTGCACCGCCCAGGCTGTTGCCGCAACGGCGAGCAGGATGATTGCCAGCAACTGTTCATGACTTGTGATGGTGATCGCGCGGCCGAACAAATGATAAACATGATCCGAGAGCAATTTTCCCTCCCGGCTGGGACTATACTTGAGAGCTACACGACTATTGGATGCCTTTTCGCCCGCCGTCGTCAATCAAAATCGAATCGCCACTACGAACCCAGTCCGTCGTCGTTTGCGACTCCTGCTAGCTTGCCGTAAACTCAAACCTTACTCACCGACTCGGAGAGCCCTTCATGCTGGTTGTCATGCAGTCGCACGCCACCGAGGAACAGGTCCGCGAAGTTTGCAAGCGCATCGAAAGCCTGGGCCTCAAAGCGCACCCCATCCCCGGTTCGATTCGAACGGCCATCGGCATCACCGGCAACAAAGGCGCGGTGGACCTCGGCGTCCTCGAATCCATGCCCGGCGTTGGCGAATGCATCCCCGTCAGCAAGCCTTACAAGCTCGTCAGCCGCGACGCCAAGGAAGAAGACAGTATCTTTCGCATCCCCACACCCTCCGGCGACGTCATCGTCGGCGGCGACCACGTCGCCCTCGTCGCGGGACCCTGCGCCGTAGAAACCGAGGAACAATGCCTGGCCATCGCCGAACGCGTCAAAAAATCCGGTGCGCGCCTCTTCCGCGGAGGTGCTTACAAGCCACGCACTTCCCCATATAGCTTTCAGGGCCTCGGTGAAGATGGCCTTAAGATTCTTTCAAAAGTGCGCGCCGCTTACGGCTTCGGCATCGTAACCGAAGCGATCGACAATGAATCGCTCGACCTCGTCGAGGAATACGCCGACGTCATCCAGATCGGCGCGCGCAACATGCAGAATTTCTCTTTGCTCAAACGCGCCGGCCGCGCCAAAAAACCCGTTCTCCTCAAGCGCGGCATGGCCGCCACGCTCGACGAGTTCCTCATGGCCGCCGAGTACGTCCTCTCCGAGGGCAATTACAACGTGATGCTCTGCGAGCGCGGCGTGCGAACCTTCTCCGATTTTTCTCGCAACACGCTGGACCTCGCTGTCGTTCCCGCCGTGAAAAAGCGCAGCCACCTTCCCATCTTCGTCGATCCCAGCCACGGCACCGGCAAGCGCCACAAAGTCTTGCCGCTTTCGCGCGCGGCCGTTGCCGTCGGCGCCGATGGCCTGCTCATCGAAGTCCATCATGAGCCGGACAAAGCTCTCTCCGACGGCATGCAGTCCCTACTCCCTGAGGAGTTCATCGCCCTCGCCGACGAAATGCGCCAAATCGCTGCTGTCCTCCATCGCACTATCAACTAGCTATAATTGGTTGTCTGCCGACTGTCTCGCTCTCCCTAAACCGTTGCTCTGGCCTGCGTTGCGTAATTCCCGCCGAACTCAAAGAGCTCTCATTCGCTTACAGGTATCACCCTAAGTAGTACTGGAACGTTCGGTAGAGCACTTACCCTATCTTTCAGGTTTTTACCTGATTGGCAGGAAAACATTTCAACGATATGAAGGTGGACGACAAACGGAGCTTAGGTTAACGGTCCACTGAACCCCCCGCTAGCCCGGCGTGGGAGGTTTCTGCGGGCCCATTTTTGGCGGGCCAAATGGGCTTTAGGGTTAGATTCGTCGGGCGCATGGAGAAACGCTTACCAATCTCGATTGTTGTCAGCCTGACCGTCGCGCGGGATCAGCCTGCCAACGGAGCGGAACTGACCTACACGGAAAACGTCAGTGCCCACGGTGCGCGCGTGATTTCCAAACGCCATTGGGAACTTGGCGAAGTGGCACAGGTAACCTGTTTGAAGGATGAAAGCACTATCCGCGGGAAGGTTGTTTATTGTCAGAAACTCATGGAGAACCGCTATTGCGTCGGATTGAATTTCAATGGCAGCCCCGTTACGTGGTCCACCTATCGTACCTACAGCAGCGCTCTCCCCTGACCGACGTGCCAATTCCGGCTGCATCGGTTCGCACGATCCACGGCCGTTTTCTTGCGTGCTACTTTCTTGTCCCCGGTCCTGCTTCAGGCGGATTCTTGACGTGAAGTTGTTCTTGCGTGGACAGCCAAGTTTCGAGATGCTCTCGCCCTTTTCCGTGGAGAATCTGGAGGATGATTCCGGCCATTCCTTCCGTGTTCATCCAGGCTACTTGGCCCTTCCCGCGCACGTTCGCTCCCTGCGGCAAATCAAACTCGAAATCGATGACCGACGAAAGCTTTAGCGCTCTCGCGGTGCGCACGGCCATTCCGCCTTCGCTCAGGTTGGTCATGCGCGCATGCTGTTCCACTTCCCCATCTTTCAGCACGACCGCAAGATTTACAACATGCCGGAAGTACCGCCGCCGCTCGCGCGCCATCACTTCCTGGGCAACGGTAATGTGCACCGCGATGCTGTCCTCATTTAGAGGCTTTCGCAGAAGAAAGTTCGCGCCCGCATTCAACGCACGTGTGTTCTCGTTCGCATGTGAAATGCAAGCAAAAATCACCGCCTTATTGTTTGCCGTACCTTTGCGAATTCCTTCTATCACTGCCAGAGCTTCCGGCACCTCGAGATCCACAAAGACGGCGTCAATCTTCCGCCGGTTCAGGCAATCTCGCGCAGCGTCGGCGGTAGGAACCAAAATGAACTTGGCCCCATATTTTCTCACGCCTGCTGATACCGCGTTCATCGTTGCATAGTCGTTGGACACGAGCACGAACTCGAGCTCTGACAGCGGGGACATTGTGGTTGGGTTCTCCGTTGATCTATGAAGGTATTCTTACGCGGTCTTTCGACTGCCGACAATAATCCGAAAGCAGCCTCCTGTCGAGCGATTTCCGCGCCGTGTTTGATCCACTTTCGCAACGCCCCATATTTCTCTTCCCTATTCCTGGCTTCAGCACGCTTGACGAGCGAAGTGGCTCAGGCGTGAGTTGCCGCGCGTGCTGCGGGCAAAGCGCAGTAACTCCCCTTCGTAAAGCCCTCGGCTTCCACGCCCAAGGCATGGTCAAATCGCGCCCGGTAGTTTTCCCAGGCGAGGGTCGCCGTGAGTTCCACGAGCTGCGCGTCGTTGAACTTTTCCCGCAGCTTGGCAAAGAGCGCCTCGGGAACGTCCACCGGAGCCTCCGTCATCGCGTCGGCGTACTCCAGCACGAGCTTCTCTGTCGCCGAAAACAGCTCGCTGGCGCGGTACCTTGGCAATGCTTCTATCTTCTCGGCTGAGACTCCGCTGGTTCTGCTGACCGCAGAACCAATGTCGATTCAAAACGGACAGCCGACGAGAGTGGCCACGCGCAATTGCGCGAGGTTCTTCAGCCCGGAATCCACCAGACGGCTCGAGAAAAGCGATTGTTCCATCTGGCCGTAACCCCAAAGAAGCTTGGGGTGATGCGCGGCGATCTTCACGGGCATCACGACGCGGCCTATTTTGCGCTTCGTCATCGCGTAGACGATGCGCGTGAAAAGACCGTGGAATAGTCCTTGCCGACTTGGGTCTGCTGTGGGAATTCGTGCCATGGTCATGCACCTCCTGGTAGATTTCGCCATGAGTGTAACTCCGGCGGGCCGCTCGGGGCGAATCGGCAGAAGGGGTTGGTCGGTCCGCCACCGCCCTCTTGCGTCGCCTCGTAAGCGATTTTGGCTGGACAACGCGGGGTCAATTGCATTTGTGGTTTCTGCGATATTTGGATACGCATATCTGCAGTGGTCTCTTCCAAGACTCGGAATCGGCGTGTGGGAAGTTAGCTGGCGAGCTTTTTACGCAAGCTTGCCAGCGACTATCCCAATGTTTGTCGTACTCGCATTGCAATTCTGGAAGCTGAGGAGGCTCTCGCGGCGACAGAAAAGCGGTTGGGTAGAGAACTGAAATTTCTTGGCGGTGGGTGGCCGTGTGCCATGTATCCTGCCCGCGAAGGATACCGGGCCAACGATATAATTTCTTTCAGTCTATAGCCCATGGATTCCTCGGAGCGTTTTGTCTTCGCCACCCGCCCCGGCGGAATTAGGCGACGAGGGAGACTTCGCCGTGTCTTTTGCGGGCGGGCTTCACGGTGATCTCCACGTCCTGCCCGAGGGCGGTGAGAAAGTCCATGAGACGCTCGACAGAAAAAGAGCCGGCGCGGTTGCGCATCAAGGCAGAAACGTGAGGCTGCTTGATGCCGAGAATCTTGCCAGCTTCGGCCTGCTTGAGGCCGCGCTTTTGGATGAGGCGGCAAATCTGTAACGTAAGCCTGGCTTTCAAAAGCTCCTGTTCGGGATGGGGGAGACCGAGGTCGGCAAAAACATTGCCGCTGCTTTTCTCCACGCGAATCGGTTTTCTTGTTCTGGTAGCCACGTTAGTTCTCCTTTTCTCCATGGAGGCGTTCCGCCTCAGCAAGCCGGCGACGGATAAGGTCAATGTCCTTCTTCGGAGTGGCGATGCCCCGTTTTGATTTTTTCTGGAAGGCATGCAAAACGTAAATGGCCTCCCGATAGCGGACCGTGTAAACCGCTCGCCATGTGCCGCCTTGCTGATCCACGACAATTTCGAGGACGGAGCTACCGCCAAAACCCTTCAGAGGCTTTGCTGATGGATCGGTTTCACCTTGCTGGGCGGTATATAGGGCCTGGCCGAGTTCGCGCCGGACTTGACGAGGGAACCCTCGCACGTCTCTGCGGCTTGAACCGACCCAGACGACTGGGCGCTCCGATCCGTTCATTATACATAAATACGTCTATTCATATGTATTGTTAAGAGAAGGTGCCGCCAATCGGAAGGCTGCTGTCCTTCTTCACTAGCCGCGGCATTTGACTACGGCGTCAAAACGACAAGACGGCTGTCCCTAAACTGGTACTTTGTACAGGTGGCAGGCGCCAAGCCGAGGTCTAGTGTGGGGAGACACAGCCCTATTTAATAAGGTCCAAGTGTGGAGGCACAATGCGCAGCCTCAAGATTCTGCCTGCGATTCTAGTGCTCGGTGCGATGCCGGTCGACGCAGCTGCCCAGCAGCCGACGATGACGGTGAACGAAGTGGTGGACAAAATCGTGCGGCAGGAGCAGACGGAGGTGCAGCTGCTTCGCCAATACTCGCCGCTAGTGGAAACCTACATCCAGAATATCCGCCCGGATAAGCAGGCGGGGATAGTGCCGGACGGCGACAAATACTTTCTGGGGCGTGCCGAACTGGCGAAGGGCGTGGAACTTGAGCCCCTGGACCGCGACGCGGGCTTGAAACACAAGATCTTCAGCGGTTGGGCGAACTTCTTCTCCACGGAATTTGTCCCGCGCGGGTTCCTCCAGATGATCTACCTGGACATGAATGGATTCGACCGCGCGCATTACAAGATTGAGTATCTGCGGCGCGAGTTTTTGGGCGAGGTGCGTTGCCTAGTGTTCGACGTCGATCCGTTGCCGAAGTCGGGTAAAGGGCGCTTCGTGGGCCGCATCTGGGTGGAGGATCAGGATTTCCACATCGTGCGCTTCAACGGAGCGTATGGCGGCTCGTCGCTGACCAGCAACTACTTCAATTTCGATAGCTGGCGAATAAATGCTGGAAAGAACCAATGGCTTCCGGCCTTCATCTACAGCGAACAGGGCAGCGTCCGAGACTCGAAGACAAGATACCTGGGATTCAAGACTTTCCGGGCGCAGACGCGCCTTTGGGGATATAACCTTGGCAACGCGCGGGAAGAGCAAGAGCTGAATAAAGTGCTCGTGGAGGCGCAGATTCCTGTAAATGATCAGTCGGAAACGGCCAACGACTACTCACCGCTTCAAGCGGAGCGTTCCTGGGAACGGCAGGCCGAAGAGAACGTTACGGAGCGGTTGGAACGCCAAGGTTTGATAGCGCCGCGCGGAGAAGTGGATAAGGTGCTGGAGGCTGTGGTCAACAATTTGGAAGTGACCAATAGTCTGGACATCACACCGGAAGTCCGTTGCCGCGTGCTAATGACCTCAACGCTCGAGTCATTCACTATTGGGCACACCATCGTCTTGAGCCGCGGGTTGATTGACGTGCTTCCAGACGATTCGACGAAAAGGAGACGTTTCGCCACTTTGATTTTGCTCGTACCCCGGAAGAAGAGCAGGCAGCGAAGGTCAAGGGGACTGAACTGCTGAGCAATTCGCCCTACAAACAACAGTCCGGCAACGCACAACTCTTTCTTCAAGCGCTCAAGAACCGAGCGAAGGAAATCCCGAACCTCATCAGTCCGCACCTGGGTGACAGGCTATCAACAAGCTGGACCATCGTCGCAGCGGTATTCTCCGCGCAATCGGGCGAGGCGGATGAGAAGCCGGCCGCTAACGCCATTGCGGCGCTGCCTCTCGGCGGACGAATCAAAGTCGACCCGTGGACCGACCAGTTGCGGATGCTCAAGTCCAAGGCCGTGGGCACAGTGACTGAGTCCGAGAAAATGCCCTTCGAGGTCACTCCCTTCATCATCTACCTGACCCGCCAAGGAGAGCACTCAGCGACAGAAGCTCCTGGCCCCATGTCAGCCCAGGCTGGTTCGGAAGCAAAACCATAGGCACGCAAAAGGAAATCCCGCAGCGTTCTGCCAGCACCATCAGACAAAGCGCCCCGCTTTTCAGGTCTAAGCGCGGCGTTTGACCTTTCGTCGAACCATGGGACAATTTCGTGGCGTACATGAACCGTCCCAAGAATTTCCGCGCCTATTTTCTGCTTGCCGCGCTGGCAATCTCCGGCCTGGTCGTACTTTTGCGCGAGCATAGTCCTTCGTTCCTTCGCCCGGACCTCCATCTGTGCGCCTACGTGACGACAGAAGATGGCAACGTCACGGTGGTCGATCTCGTTAAGCTCAAAGCCGTGGCGCGGATTGCCGTCGGGCCGGGACTTTCCGGAATGCGCGAGCATCCCACGCGCCCGGAAGTATTCGGAGTCAGCAGCACGGGCGGCTACGTGTGGATCCTCGATCCGCGCGCCAACCAGTTCACGGGGCAAGTCACGGCGCGGATTGCCGTGGGCCCACTTCCCTACGCGCTCGACTTTTCACCGGACGGCAACCGCATCTACACCACCGCGTCTGGAAACAACACGCTGCTGGCGATTGACGTTAAATCGCGCGGCGTGGTCGGGCGGGCGGTGACGGGGCGCGAACCGGTCCTCGCGCACGTCACGCCGGACGGCAAAACCATCCTGGTTGTCAATCGCCGCGACGGCACGCTGGGGATACATGACGCGGCGACGCTCGTGCAGCGCGGCAACGTTTCCGTCGTCGCGCAACCTGAAGACGTAGCCGTCTTGCCGGACAGTTCACTGGCGTTCGTGCTGAGCCGTTCGGAGCAGCGCATCTCCGTCGTGGATTTGCGCCGCGGCGTTCTGGTCACGCATCTTGAGCTGGCTGGTGCGCCCACAGACATGCTGCTGAAGCCCGATGGCGGCGAACTTTACGTGATTTCGCCGGAGGCGCACGGACTCCAGGCCATCAATACAGAGACGCATGAGGTGGGGGATTATATGGTCCTCGGATCGGCGCCCACGCGCGGGGTCCTCAGCAGCGACGCCAGCCTGCTCTATGTCTCGGACACGGCTGCGGGCCGTGTCACGCCGGTGGACATTTTCAATCGCCGCATTGTGCGCGATCCGGGGAAGGGGTTCCCCATTCCGGCCGGCGATGCTCCTGGCGCGTTGCGGTTCGATCCCGCCGAAAATCTGTTGCTGGTGGTAAGCGAGGGCTCCGGCGACTTGGCAGTCATCCGCGTGCGGACGAATTTTCTGTTGACAATGATTCCGGTGGGCAGTCATCCGCGCGACCTGGCAGTCAAATTATTTTAAGGAGGAATGCATGGAGCGACTTAAAGTAAAACTTTAATTGGCGAAATCCTGGCGGCAAGCCCGTTCCAGAAGACCTCAAGAAAAGCTTTAACTATCGCTCCAGGCTTTCTGTCTCCGCCTCCGTCGGCCAGGCAGAATGATCTTCACCGAGATTTACGTCCAGGAATCCTTCAGCAGGCAAGACGTCGACAGGCAATCCGCAGTGCCACAGAGCGACGCCGAGGCGCAGCTTGGTCTGGCTTTTTAGGTTGAGCTGGTCTTTGTTGATCGCGACTTCGAGGACGCGTTCGAAGGCGGCTTCCGCGACGAGCTTGGGATTCAGCAGGCAGACAAGAGCTTTTTCGACAGAGAACTCCTGAACGTGGCCGCGCTCCAGTTTTACGACGATGCTAATTTCCTCAGCGCCCGCGATGGTGATACGAAACTCAGGATCTTCCAGCTCGCCGAGTGCTTCGGGAAATGGATCGATGCGCACGCAAAAGCGGCCTTCCTCGAAGCCGTAGCGCAATTCGTGCAGATAAAAAATGCGACCGTGCATGGAGCCGCCGCGCCGCTCCGGCGAATACAAGCCCGCCCCGAGCCATTCGAAATACGACGTATCCCTGCCGTCGACGGTGATATTCAACTTGCCCGTAGGAGCCAACTGCACCGCGTGCTCGGGCTTGCGCTTGATGGGCTTGGCCAATTCGGTCGGCGCCACTTGCCCGAGCGGCAGGTAGATGGCGGTCAGATGTTTTCGGTAAAGCGCATCGAACTCGGCGTCGTTCGCGGTGCTGTGTTCGGGGCCGAACCACCAGCACCAGTCGCTGCCCTCGGCGGCGAGTAGTGATTCGCGGGCCTCTTTGAGCGCGGTTTCGGTGGGGGCGTCGGGCCGTCCCTGCTTGCGAGCTTCGAGTGCGCGAGCGTAGGCTTCGCGCGCGTCCCACAGTAATTCCCAGGCGGTGATGTCTTCGGCGTGGCCGATCCACACGTCGAAATTGGCGTTAATCCAGGAAGCAGGGAAAATTCCAGAGGTGGTGGGAAGAGCGCTGGCCGCAGCAATCGCTTCCGTGGCTGTAAGCGCCCGGAGATCCTGATCGCCCTGGACGCGTCCGTAAAACTCGCGGAGAAACGCGCGGCCGTTTCCCGGGTAGTATTCCCAGGCATTTTCGCCGTCGAGAAAGAGGCAAATGGTGAGAGGCTGATCGCCGGGCACGCTTTCTCCGAGATGACGCATGCGATTGTGGAGATCGGTTGCGGCGGCTTTGGCATCCATGCGGCTGTAAACGAAACCGACTAAATCGGAGAGATGGTGATCGCGAAACAAGCCAGTGATGCCGTTCGGAGCGACCTGCACATTCCAAGGCTTGTAGAGGCGGTCTGCATTGGCGGGAATGCCGCTGGCGTCGCGGAAAAACCCGACGTTCAGCGTACGGCCGAGGACTCCTTCATCCGTGCCGAACCATTGAAAGCCTTCTTCCGCGGCAATTGTCAGCGTCTGGTCGGAGACGGAGCCTTCAGAAGGCCACAGACCGGCGGGCTTCACGCCAAAAACTCTCTCATGGTATTCGCGGGCAAGCCGCAATTGTTCGCGGGCATCTTCGGGATGACGGTAGGCGCGGCGCGGGAGCGGCGTCCCGGGATTGGCGACGCGCGCGATATCGGAATCGCAGATCAGCGGAAGGATGGGGTGATAGAACGGAGTCGTGCTGATCTCAATCTGGCCACGCTGCGCCGCGTCGTGATACGCCGGGAGCACCATTCCGAGG
>WNFS01002213.1_pt1 | contig 21271 bp, 15 predicted proteins | sample 5400141 | NCBI WGS metagenome assembly WNFS01 (sample SAMN13153358, study PRJNA577476) | soil metagenome | isolation source: 60 cm saprolite under Madrone tree | place: USA:California | collected 2016-06-14
CCATCGCTGACCATGTCAAAGGCATGGTTGCGCACGATGGGCATCAAGCCGATCATGCGTAACATGGCCGGCTTGCGGGCCAGGATGTAGCCCCGGATCTGCTGATAATCGGTGACTTTGCCCTTCTTGACACCGCCCACTGAAGTGTCGATATCCACCGTCGCCTGCAGGGTTTTGATCCTGGCCGCCTGGGAATTGAGGTAATCAATCAATTCCGACTGGGTCGCAGATTTCAGCGGCGCCGTGCTGACCTGCCGCTCGACCCGGCGCGATCGGAACAGACATGCGGTCAGCGGAAAGATGACCAAAAGAATTAGGATTGCCCGACAGCGGGGAAATATCAGCATTACCCTGGTTTGGATTCCTTTGAAGGTAGTTAAGTTTCCAGAAATTGAGTATATGCGAACTAGGAGGTAGCTAGACAGGGCAGGGTCGGGGGGGTCACGGAAGCACCGGGTGCGCACTAAGATGGGAAATACTACTTTCCCCTCACCGCTTGCCGCAGCCGGGCGACATTCTGATTGTGTTCCTCAAGACTACGGGAAAAGCGGTGGTGGCCATTACCGTCGCTAACAAAATAGTAGTAATCCGTCTGCGCCGGATGCATGGCCGCCTCCAGCGAGGTGCGTCCCGGATTCCCGATCGGTCCGGGCGGAAGGCCGAGATGGCTGTAGGTATTGTAAGCGGACTGAAAATGCATGTCGGAGTGATGGAGCGCTCCGCCGTAGCTTCCGTCGAGCAGTTCGGCATAGATCACACTGGGATCGGCCTGCAGCGCGATGTTCCGCCCCAGCCGGTTGTAGTAAACGCTGGCTACGACCGGACGCTCCTCGGGCACGGCCGTCTCTTTCTCAATAATCGAGGCCATCGTGACTGTCTTTTGTACATTAGCCTGTACATCGGCCTGCACCGCGGCCGTCAGTCCGATCTGCTCCGCTACCAGCCGGAACTGCTTCACCATCGCAGCGACAATGTCCTTCATGCTCTGGGTGCGTGTGAACTGGTAGGTGTTCGGGAACAGGTAGCCCTCAAGATTTCTTGCCTCGGGGGCTAAATCAGAAATCAACCCGACGTCGGACCGGGCCACCTCGAGGAATTCCTGGCTCGAGCCCAAGCCCGCGTCCTGCACCGCCTGCGCGACGTCGAAGATAGTGTAGCCCTCGGGAATGACGACCGTGTGGACGTAGATATCGCCGTGCACCAAGCGGTCGTGGACTTCTAGCGGGGTTGCGGCCGTATCGAAGAGGTATTCGCCGGCTTTCAACGATTGTTTGCGATGGATGCGATGCCAGAGGACGAAAGCAAGCCGGCTGTGGATCACTCCGGCAGACTTCAGTTCGGCCGCGATCCGGCGCGTGGAATATCCCGGCCGCAGCATCACGAATTTCTGCCCGTCCGGCGTGACGGGCATCCGGAGCGCCCACGCCAGCCAGCCGCCAATGGCGAGCACGGCAAGCAACAGCAGTGTCAGGAACATGCGCAAGGTGGCAATAGTTTAGATGAGGAGTGGCCGTTGGTCGTTAGTCGGTGGTCGTTGGACCTTGGGCGTCGAGAATCGGCGTCGGACCTCGGACGTCGGGCTGCAGGGGGCGCCTAGTTGCACCTTGCATCCATCCAGCTCTGCAATATCAAGACCGCTGCCATCTGGTCCACAACTGCCCCACGCCGCCTGATCGACATGTCGGTTTGCCGCAATAGCCGATTGGCCTGGGCCGAGGTCAGGCGTTCATCCCACAGATGGACCTGCAACTTAAAGCGGCGGCGGATTTCTTCGGCGAAGGCTTGCATTTTCTCGGCCTGGATTCCCTCCGCGCCGCTCATGCGCAGAGGCAAGCCCATCACAATCTCCGCCACATCGTGCTCGCGGATCACATGTTCCAGTTGGGCAAAATCCATTCTCTTGTTTTGGCGGTGGAGGGTGTCCAACCCCTGCGCCGTGATGCCGAGGGGATCGGAAATGGCCAGGCCGATCCTTCTCGAGCCTACATCCATGCCCAAAACTCTTGGCCGCCGCCCGCCGCCCGCGGAGGTATCGGTTTGGTGAAAAGGCACGTCCCGATTATATGTCCCGCCCACGCTACCGGAGTTACACTACGATACCGACATGGCCATCGATGAGGCAGAGGTCACGCGCACTCCGCTGCAAGCTGTGGCCGTCCCACCGCCCAAGCCGCAGAAGCCTCATTGGGCGTTCACGGGGATTGGCATCGCCACGGTTTTGGGTCTTTGCTATTGGGGCGAAGTGGTATTGGCGGTGATGCTGGTGTCAGTGCTGCTGGCCTTTATTCTGGCGCCCGTGATGGATCTTCTGATCCGTCTTCGCCTTCCTCGTGGCCTCGCGGCTGCCGTAGCCGTGATTCTATTACTTACCTTGCTGGCCGGCTTGGTCTACTATTCCTCGAATCAGGCCATCATCTTCGTCCAGGATTTATCTAAATACACGCAAAGGATCCGGCAGGAGACGTCCCAGGTTTGGCAGCGGGCAGAAAATCTGGGAACGCTCGACCCGGACGGGAGGGCGAAGAGCACGGACTCCCGTTCCAGCACCAGTTTGGCGGACCTCCTAACCCGCGGCTTCGGTTCCCTCTCGCAGGCTTTGTTGGCGGCTTCGTTCGTCCCTTTCCTGGTGTATTTCATGTTGAGTTGGCAGCATCACGTTCGTTCGGCCACAGTGATGCTTTTCTCCCTGGAAAACCGCCAGACCGCGTATGTCACCCTGGGCCTGATTTCTGCCATGATTCGCACTTTCATGGTCGGCAACCTCTTGATTGGCCTTTTCCTGGGGACAGCTAGCACCATCGCGTTCGCCATCCTGGGTCTTCCGTTTTTCTATTTCATCGGCTTCATCAGCGGATTCCTAAGCCTGGTTCCCTATCTTGGAGTGGTGCTGGCGATGGCGCCCCCGTTCTTCGTAAGCGTCGGCCACATCAGCTCCGGAGATGCCGTAGTCGTTGTGATGATTGTTTTGGGGCTGCACCTGATCGCGCTGAATGTGCTCTATCCCAAATTTCTAGGCAACCGTCTGCAGCTGAACCCGCTGGCCGTAACCATGGCGTTGCTGGTGTGGGGATGGCTATGGGGCGCGATGGGTCTGGTCTTGGCCGTCCCCATTACCGCCGCCATGAAAATCGTCTTCGACCACATCGAGTCGCTGAAACCGTACGGGGCCTGGATGGGGGAGTAGCAGTCGTCAGCCTTCGGTCGTCAGGAAAACAGCTTCAGGTGCCAACCGTTGCGTGTGGTCATCCGTCACAGACGGGGCTAAGCCCAACCTGCTAAAAGCGTATAGATCACAAAGGGGGATGGCAATGAGCGGTTCTTATCGAGACAGCAAAGTTTGGCGAAAAGGCATTGAGTTGGTGCTCGACATCTATTCCTCCATTCGGAGTTCTCCGAGAGGGGAAGTCTATGGTCTGGCTAACCAGTTGAGGCTGGCTGCGGTGTCCGTGCAAGCAACATCGCGGAAGCAAAGAGCCGATGCACCGACAAGGAACTCCTTCTCCTGCTGCATCATGCTCACGGATCGGTCTTCGAAGTAGAGACCCAGCTCACCCTCGCCAGAGGGCTCAGCCACATTGCCCCAGCCGAAGTGCAAAGGATGGGGCCCTGGGCAGGAGAAATTGCCAGGGTGCTCAACGGCCTCATCAAGGCCGTAAAATCTGATGGTTGGGTGCTAGCGGCCTTAAGGCCACAGCAGGGTTTTCCTGACTACCGACGACTGGCGCTAAGCTACAAAGTCCGAGGCTTCCGGGAACGGCAGCTTGCTCTTGGCAAGGGCTCGGGCGAGCATTTCTTCAATCTGGACTTCTTCGGTGTTCTTGGCCATGGCTAGTTCGCTGACCAGCAGATAGCGGGCCCGCTCCAGCATCTTTTTCTCGCGGAAGGAGAGAGGCTTGGACTGGTTCAGCAGAAGCAACCCTTTGAGGACAGCGGCCACTTCCAGCAGCGACCCGGTGCGCATCCGTTCCGAGTTCTCCTTGAAGCGGTATTTCCAGTCGGCATTGTTGTCGCACTCGCCATCCGTAAGAAAATCAACGATTTTCTGGATTTCCCCGTTTTTTACGACCCGCCGCAACCCCACCGTGTTTACGTTATGGAACGGCACCATGACCTTCAGGCTGCTGGACTTGATCTTCAGGAGGTAGAACTTCTCCACAACTTCACCAATTGTCCGGCTGCTGATTTGTTCGATAACTCCAACACCATGATTGGGATAGACGACTTTATCGCCTATGTGGAAATTGCCGTCGACGCTGATCATGAGGGAACACCCACGAGCGCAGGGCACTTGAGGTACAACACACCTGTAGTTTATCTGAAACGGGCGCTAAAGGCAATCTGGAAGCGGACCTCGGAAGGCGTAGGCCTGTCCGCCGCCTGACCTGGCCTTCCCGTCCCCAAAGCCTCCGCAATAGCCCAGGACCAAGACCCCAAAACCAAGTCAAATTCACAGGCGGCGGACAACAGTGTCCGCCCCACACCGCGGTCCGGTTTATAATTCTCAAGCACATGACTGAGCAGATTAAGCGGAAGCTTCAGGAAGAGATGAACACGCTCGAACATGAGCTTGTGCATGAACTCCCGAAGGAAATAAAGAAAGCAGCCGCCTTGGGGGATCTCAGTGAAAACGCTGAGTATCACATGGCAAAACAGCGTCAGGAATTCGTCAAAGCGCGGCTCCGGCAGTTGGGTGCGCGCATGGCGGAGCTTGCCCTTATCAACATGGACAATATCCCCAAAGATAAGATCGGACTGGGCTCAACCGTTCGCGTATATGACAACTCCAAAAACGCGGAAGTGGAGTACAAGCTGGTGACCAGCGAAGAGTCCGACGTGACTGCGGGCAAGATTTCCACTAGCTCGCCGATCGGGCGCGCCCTGCTGAACAAGAAGGTAGGAGACACGGCCGCCGTGGTCACGCCCAACGGCAACCGCGAGATGGAAATTCTCAGCCTGACGACGATCCACGAACAACCCGAAGCCAAATAAAGAAGCCAAATAGAGAAGCCAGATAACGAAGCCAGATAATAATGAGCCAAACCGGCGCTAATCGAACCGGGTCGAATCTAACCGGATCGAAACTGACGGGGCCTGATCGGACGGGGTCTAGTAAAACCTGGACTAGCGCCTTCGGACGCGCCTGCGGCGTCCTGCTCGACGCCATCGTCCGCTGGCTTGCCTTGGCTCGGATCAACCCCAATGTGCTCACGTTCCTTGGCTTGGTGGTGAACACCATCGCCGCCTTTTTGTTCGGCTATGCCAACGGTGACAGCCAGGGGCGCATGTTCCGCTATGCCGGCCTGGTAATCATCGGGTCCGGGTTCTTCGACCTGGTCGACGGACGCGTCGCCCGCGCCAGCAACCGGGTAACCCGCTTCGGCGGCTTTTTCGATTCGGTGATTGACCGCTACAGCGACGCTTCTCAATTCTTCGGATTGCTGGTTTTCTTTGCTCGCGGCGACCGCTTCTTCTATGTGGTTCTAACCGCATTCGTCATGGTCAGCGCCATCATGGTCAGCTACACTCGCGCCCGCGCCGAGTCGCTCATCGGGTCCTGCCGCGTGGGCTTCATGGAGCGGCCCGAGCGCCTGGTCCTGGTGATCATCGGAGCCCTGTTCAATCGCATGGCGCCGGTGCTGTGGCTGATCGCCGTGCTGTCCACGATCACGGTAGTCCACCGCATCCGCTACACCTGGACGCGGACAGAAGGCGTGGACGCGATTCCAGCCAAGGCTGGGCAGGCCGCATAAACACTTCGATCCCTTTTCCGTTATGCGCAGACAGAAACGATCTCTTATACAATCGGCAATCTAGTTCTGTCGGTCTTGAGCCTGGGATCGCCACCATCCCAATCAACGCTTCAAACTCCAGGGGGCAGTGTCTTGAAAAGACGGATCGTCGTTCTTGCAGTGCTGGCTGAAGGCTTTTTTCTATGGATCACTTGCTCGGCACAGACGATCCAGGTAGATACCGCGCCGGCGCATGCCACCAACCGCTTCGTGCCGAACCAAACGCTGGGTGCCGGCATCGACAGGATTCCGGTGGAAGCCATCGACAAAGATCTGGTCCAGAGCACCCTGGAGCAGGTGTTCGCCTCGGGATGGCAGCCCGTAACCTATCGCCAGAATACTGAACTGGCGGTCGAGGCTTGGCACTGGAATCCGAAAGGAACCTGGAGCGACCCCAATGGCAGGGGCTACTTTACTGGATCGGCGACACCGATTGAAACCATCCGGTATTCCTACGGCTATTCTTTGCCGCGTCGTGGATTCACGCGCAATGACGGAACCGATACTGCCGGTTTTTCACGGCTTACCGATGGAGACCCGTCGACGTACTGGAAAAGCAACCCTTACCTCTCGCAACATTTCACCGGAGAAAGTGATTCCCTGCATCCGCAGTGGATCGTGATTGATCTCGCACAAGTGCAGCGCCTGGACAGCGTTCGTATCGCCTGGGCTGAGCCCTACGCCACCCGCTACTTGGTTCAATATTGGACGGGAGACGATCCCATCCGGGCCCCGACCCGCGGAGTGTGGCAGACGTTTCCCAATGGCACAGTGATGAACGGCAAGGGAGGATCGGAAACGGTTGGCCTCACTGCCGCCGCCATCGTCGGATCCAAGTTCGGCAGAGGCGAAATCAGCCGACCCCAGAAACTGCCTGGGATACGCCGTGGGCGAGATCTACCTCGGAACCAGCACGCCGGACGGAAAATTCCACGACATTGTGCGTCACACACCCGATCAGGAGCAGACAACGACCTATTGCTCCTCTGTGGATCCGTGGCATCAGCCTTCCGATCTGGGATCGACGACGGAGGCGCAAATCGGATTTGATCTGTTCTACACCAGCGGCGTGACTCGCGGACTCCCGGCGATGGTGCCGGTGGCGTTGCTCTACGACAACCCGGATAACGCCGCCTCCGAGATTGCCTACCTGGAGAAACGTAACTACCCGATCTCTTATGTGGAAATGGGCGAGGAAGCGGACGGGCAATTCATGCTGCCGGAGGATTACGGCGCGCTCTATCTCCAGTGGGCGACAGCGCTTCACCGCATCGATCCCGCCTTAAAGCTGGGCGGGCCTTCGTTCACCGGAGAAAATCATGACATCGAAGTCTGGCCGGACGCAAATGGCAAGGTTTCCTGGACGGGACGTTTCATCGACTACCTGAAACAGCACGGCCGGATGAATGATCTAGCGTTTTTCTCTTTCGAGCATTATCCCTACGACCCTTGCAAGATCCCGTGGGGCAGCCTGTACGACGAACCGGTGCTGGTGAGCCACGTCATGCAGGTGTGGCGGGAAGATGGAGTGCCAGCCAATGTGCCCATGTTTATCACCGAATCGAATCTGTCTTCCTCAGCCAGCGAGACCTCGTCGGACATATTCTCCGGGCTGTGGCTGGCCGACTATATCGGATCCTTCCTGAACGCGGGCGGAAGCGGGGTTTATTTCTTCCATTATTTGCCGCTGCAGATGGAGCACGGCTGCAACGACTCTCCCGGGACGTTCGGGATGTTCACGGTTGACGCCAGCTACAAGATTCAGCAGCCGCTCGCCCAGTTCTTCGCCTCGCAGCTCATCAACCTGGAGTGGGTGCAACCGGGCGACGGCGAGCATCTGATGTTTCCCGCGCAGAGCGACGTTGCGGATGGAGCAGGCCACGCGCTGGTAACGGCGTATGCGTTGCGGCGTCCGGACGGGCAATGGTCCCTCATGATGGTCAACCGGGATCAGGAGAATGCGCACCGTGTGCGGATTGCGTTTCAGGGACAGGAGAGTTTGGGGAAACCGATGAACACCTTCTTCGGCCCGGTTGAGATCTCGATTTTCGGCAAGGACCAGTATCAATGGCATCCTGGATCAACACGCTTTATGGCCCATGCGGAGCATGCGGGCGAGCACTCCGTGGTGGCCAACACCAAGGGCGTGGCAGATCCGGACGGACCCATCGTTCACCACCAACAAGACGCTGGGAAGGAAACTTCCTTCGATTTGCCGGCGGCGTCCATCGTGGTCATCCGCGGGAAGATCGGGGCGCGATAGCGCCGCACCATCTGCGCCCACACGGTGCAGCTACAGGCGGCGTCCCGAATTCGCGGACCACCAAGGGCACAATGTTGCGCGAAGCTCCGAATTCGGGAGTTTCCCTCCCGTACCTCAACTCTCTCATCAAGTTTCGGATGCTAGACTGTCCCGTTATCTTTACGAGGCCTTTTTTGCCTAGCGATCCCGTTCTGGTAGTTCATGGCGGCGCCTGGGCCATTCCCGACCTCATGGTCGAGGCGCATCTCAACGGGGTGCGTAACGCCATGGCTGCGGGCTGGGACGTGCTCCAACGCGGCGGCCCCGCGCTCGATGCCGTCGAAGAAGCTGTGGTCGTCATGGAAGACGACGAGACTTTTGATGCCGGTCGCGGCAGCTTCCTTAATCGCGAAGGCAAAGTGCAACTCGACGCCCTCATCATGGATGGCTCGACGCTGCGCGCCGGGGGCGTCGGTTGCGTCGAGCGGCTGCGTAATCCCGTCCGGGCCGCTCGCAAAATTTTGAGCGACAGCCCGCATGTGTACTTTGTGGCCGAAGGTGCGGAGCGCTTCGCGGCCGAGCATGGCATCGCGCTGTGCAGTAACGAAGACCTGATCATCCCGCGTGAAGTCGAGCGCCTGCGAGAATTCCAGGCGCGGGCCGCAGACGCAAAAGTCGATCTGTTTGCGCCCACAATCTCTCACGACACTGTCGGTGCCGTGGCGCTCGATCGCGACGGCAACATCGCTGCCGCTACTTCCACCGGCGGCACGCTCAACAAGGCTCCCGGCCGGCTGGGCGACTCATCGCTGATCGGCTGTGGCTGCTACGCGGACAACCAGACGGCCGGCGCCTCCACCACGGGATGGGGTGAACCCATCATGAAGTTGGTGCTGGCCAAGTGGGCAGCGGATCGCGTGGCTACCGGCAGTTTGCCGGAATGGGTGGCCGCCGAAGCCATTAACTATTTGAAAGACCGGGTGAACGGCCATGGCGGCATGATCCTGCTCGATGCGCAGGGGCGCTTCGGCATCGCTCACAACACCCCGCGCATGGCCTGGGCGCTCAAGACCATGAAGCAGAAAGATTCCGGCATCCAAAAACCCTAGGCGAAATAGTGCCACCAAAACAAAAGCGTTATGCCCGAGCAATATTTCGCAACTACTCTTTCCCGACTTCCGGACAGGCGATCAGGCTTACTAACCCGATTCTCGTCAGCAATGTAGCTTGATTCCGCCAGCCTTTCCGATGTACAAACCATCCGGCGTTCGCCCTGCCGGAAACGTGCTTGCTCAATCCTGCCCCCGAAGGGCCATCGGCCGCTCAACCGCCGGAAGGTCGGGTCCCCGTCGACGGAGAAACTCTTATGATGGTGCGAAAACTCGTCACAGTCGCCGTTCAACTGCTTCTGCTCGCCACGTTGGCATTTGCGCAGGGAGTCGCCACCGGCGATCTGCATGTCACGGTAAGAGATCCTAAAGCCAGCCTGGTGCCCAACGCCGCAGTCACGGCGCGGGATGAGAGCAAAGCCCTGGAGCGCGCGACCAGCGAAAACACTGACGGCCAGTACCGCATCCTGTTGCTGCCGCCGGGAACCTACACCGTGACCATAACGGCGCCGGGCTTCGCTAAAGCCACCGTGACCGGTGTGGCGATTGCCGTCGGATCCATGGCGGAAATCCCCATCAGCCTGTCCGTGGCGGGAACCGAGGAAGTGATCAACGTCAGTTCAGCGGCCGAGTTAGTGGAAACGCAGCGGACCTCTTCCACCGACACCATTGACCAGCGCCGTATCGATAATCTGCCCATCAACGGACGCAACTACATCAACTTCGCCCTCACCGACTCCCAAGTCTTGCGCGACAACGCTCCCAGCATTGGAGCGGCACCCACTTCCGGACTGAACATGAGCGGGCAGCGGGCCCGCTCCAACCTGGTCAACGTGGATGGCGCCGACGCCACCGACAACTCGACCAACGGGGTTCGCTCCACGGTTTCGCAGGAGGCAGTGCAGGAATTCCAAATCATCACCAACGGTTACGCGCCTGAATACGGCAGAGCATCGGGCGGTGTGGTGAACATCATCACTCGCTCCGGATCGAATGATTTTCATGGCGACGTTTACGGCTATCTGCGCAATCGGAATTTTCAGGCGGTGAATCCATTCAGCACGGTTCCCGATCCTGCCTACACGCGGGTGCAGGCAGGAACGGCCTTTGGCGGCCCGATCAAGAAAGATAAGACTTATTACTATTTCTCTTATGAAGTCACAAGACGGCATGAAACCGGTTTCTCCAGCGTGGGTTCGCCCAACGGAACCTTTGGCATGGTGAACTTTGACGCCTCGCCGGTGTTTGGCGCCCCGCCGGGATCGGGCTTCAATATCCAAGCTACGCCGCAACAGGCGACATATTTCCAGCAGACCTTGCCTGCTGCCCTGGCAACCCTGGGGACCATCAGCCCGGCTCTTGCCGCCGGCTATGGGCAGGAAGCGGCGCTGTACGCAGCTTTTGTGGGGGGCTCGTCGGGGATTGCGCTCAACGGTTCCTATCCCGCCTCGTTCGCCGCCCTCGAGGGCACGGTAATTCCCGTTCCGGGGAACGGCAGCAACCCCCTCACCCAGTTCCCCACATCCTGCAATCTGGGTGCACCAAATTTTCTGTGCAACGGATTGCCCAGCCGTTTTCTCGGCTTGCTGCCGCAGGCAGGCAACTACCCGATTTTCGAAGGCACAAGTCTCTACTCCTTGCGTCTAGACCACAACGTCAGCAACAGCAACCGGCTGACGATTCGCGCCAACGTCAGTCCCAGCACGGTCACCGGCATTCAAGTCAACGGCGAGAACCAGACTTTCGGGCAGAACGCATTTTCGCGTACTTCCTCCCAAACCTACCGCGACGTGGCCGGCATGGTTCAGGACACCGCGACCATCGGCAACAACAGAGTCAACGAATTTCGCTTCCAATACGCGCGCCGCGGCCTGCAGTATTTCTACTCCGACTCGCTCGGCGGCTCCAACGTCGCAGCCAACATCGCGGGCTTCGGTTTTGTTGGCCGTGAGCCCTATTCCTACATCCAGCGGGTGGAACAGCGCTACCAGTTCACCGACAATTTCTCCTGGACCATTGGACGCCATGACACCAAGTTCGGTGTGGACTTCAACTACCTTCCCCTGACCGCGACCTTCACCGTGAACTACGGCGGGGTTTATAACTTCAGTTCGCTGGACGCCCGCAGCCTGGGCTTCTCCAATGCATGCGCGGCGAATGGCGCGCCGGCGGCGCTGTGTCCGGACTTCCCCGGCTTCACCGGGTTGCAGGCCTTCGGCTTGGGGGTTCCCAGCACGCTGGTGCAGGGCATCGGCAACCCCAAGGACAGCTTTTCCAACAAGCCGTTGGGTCTGTTCTGGCAAGACTCTTTCCGGGTGCGGCAAAATCTCACGCTCAATCTGGGCGTGCGCTATGACGTGGAGTTTCCGCCCCAGTTGAGTCAACCGAATGCGTTGGCCCTGGCGGCCTACAATCAGTTAGGCCTGCAGAAGGGCATTCAGACGGACACCAACAACATTCAGCCGCGCATCGGCCTGGCCTGGAACCCGAGGGGTGACGGCAAGAGCGTGCTTCGTGCTTCTTATGGCATTTTCTACGATCACCCCTTGCTCGGTCTGTACTTCCTCGGCGATGCCTCCGACGGCTCGAAGAGTGGACAACTGCTATTCGCCGGTGGAAGCCCGTGCAACCCCGGGGTGGCGCCCAGCGCGGGCAGCTTGAATGCGACCAACATCTTCCAGGGCCTCCTAACCACGAGTTCGTGCTTGCCTACGATTCCCGGATACCTGCCAAATCAGCAGCGCTTCGATCCTTCCAACGCAGACTTGTTCATCAACCAGAATTATCTGAACCCGGCCACATTCTTCCCGGTAGCATTTCAGCCCTTCGGCTATCCGCAAGGGAAGAATTTTGTTTACGCCTATTCGCAGCAGGCGAATCTGACCTTCGAGCAGGATCTGGGACATAGTATGTCGTTCAGTCTGGGCTACAACTTCAACGGCGGCCGCCACCTAAACCGCCCTATCAATGCCAACACCACGCGCGGAGATCTCCTGGTGAGAAATTGGCAGGTGGCGCTCAACGATCCCAATTCAAATGCGGCCGCCGGACCGCTTTTTGTCGGCGGAGGCCAGGCTCCATGCGGATTCGTCAGTGGCGTGCCGTGGGTCTCCGCCGCGCTGACAAACTTCTTCCGGCCTGGAGGCCTGAATCCCGCCATCGCCAGCGCATTGATTGGCACCCCCGCGCAGGCCTGCATCAACGCAGCGCTCGCCGTCATGCAGCAAGGAGGGCTGAGCACGGCATGTGATCCGTCCACCAATGGACTGACCGGTTGTGTCCCTTTCAGCGATATGGACGCCAACTACTCCAACGGCAGCTCGGTCTACCACGGACTCACCGCCAACCTGAAAAAACGCTTTGGCAATCACTTCGAATTTCTGGCGTCCTACACCTGGTCGCACGCCATTGACGACTCGACCGACTTGCAATCCCCGCTCGCGCCGCAGGACAGCTACTTCCCCGGCACCGAGCGTTCGACGTCACTGTTCGACCAGCGTCACCGCCTGGTATTCAGCGGCGTCTACCAGACGGGCAAACTTTCCGGCTCGGGCTTCGCCAGTCGCTTCTTCAGCAACTGGACGTTTGCGCCGATCTTGGAAGTGGCCTCCGGCCGTCCGTTCAACATCATCACCGGCAACCCGGACAACTTCCAATTTTCTCCCAGCACCAGCCGTCCCAACGTAGTGGCTGCAGGCACGGCTGCGACCCCGTGTGGCCCGACCGTGGCATCAAGTTTCTCGCCGACCGGGTTTTTCCAGGAACCCTGTTACGCCCAGTTTGCCGTACCTGGCACCACACCGACCCTTGAAGCTCTCGACGGTAACTTCAGCCGCAACGCAGGCCTGAAACCGTGGACGGTATTCAACGACCTGCGCGTCTCGCGGCGCATCAATTTCAGCGAGCGCATAAGCATGGACCTGATCGCCGACATGTTCAATATCGCCAACCGGTACAACGTCGCCGATGTGAATCCGCTGTTTACTAGCGCAGGACAAGCCACTGCGGCCTACGATCCGCGCCAGTTCCAGTTCGCGCTGAAGCTGAACTGGTAGGGCGGAACATAGTCATTGGCCGTTCGTCGTTGGTCGTTGGTCATGCGTTGTTGACACCTCCTCAACCGGTCTTGACCAACGAAGCAGGACGAACGACCAACGACTGCGCTCCAAACCTGTTAAAATGCTGGCCTTTCGCATAAGCTTTCGTTTTTGCATTCATGGTAGACAACCACATGTGAATCCGTGCAAATCCGTGGCCGTTGACCAACCACCAATGGCCGACAACTAACGACGGGCCCCTGAGGTCCGAAGTCCGATCTCGGCTCTGCTACACTGCTCTTCTACTCTTCGCGATTGCCGGGAGATTCCTCTAAATGTCTGAAACCCATGCACCCACGGCGCGGACGCGTGTGGTCCGCGAGTCTCACCGCGGGGTTTACGACCGTGCTACTGCTTACCAGATCCTTGACCAAGGTTTCATCTGCCATGTCGGCTTTGTGGCTGACGGGCAGCCGTTCGTCATCCCGACGGCATATGGCCGCGCGGGCAACGATCTTTACCTCCACGGCTCAGCCGCCAGTCGCATGTTGCGCAATCTGGATAAGGGCATTCCCGTTTGTGTGACGGTCACGCTGCTCGAAGGCCTGGTGCTAGCTCGCTCAATCTTCAATCACTCCATGAATTACCGTTCGGTGGTGGTGCTGGGCACGGCAGTCGCAGTGCTGGATGCCAAAGAAAAACTGGATGCCCTGGAGTCGCTTTCCGAGCACATTGTGCCCGGGCGCTGGGCGGAATCACGTCAACCCAACGAAACCGAGCTTAAGCAGACGCTGGTCATGCGGCTGCCGATCGAAGAATTTTCCGCGAAAGTGCGCCAAGGTCCGCCGATCGACGACGAACAGGACTATTCGTTTCCCACCTGGGCCGGAGTGATTCCGCTGCAGATGGTCCCAGGGGCGCCGGAGAACGATCCGAGGCTGGACCCGAAGACGCCGGTGCCAGTCTACGCGAGCGCCTATTCGCGTGAGAGATCATAGTCCCCGCAGGGGGACGAACCAGCTGAGCCCAGCACGACGGCGCTGGGTCGGGATGCCAACGCCCCATCTATTTTCCGTTCAACCAATCCGCATACGCCTGGAACGAATACGGACGTCCCAGAAAATCGCGCACTAAATCTGCCGCCGGTTTCGTCCCGCTGGCTCCCAAAACTGCGTTGCGATATTTCGCCGCAACTTCCGGATTCACCAACCCGTTCTTCTTGAACTCGGTGAACATGTCCTTCGCGATCACCAGCGACCACATATAGGTGTAGTAAACCGCCGAGTAACCGTTGAGGTGGCCAAAAGCGGTCTGCATGTGCGTGCCTTCCACGAACTTGAACGGCGTATACCGTTCCTGCAACTGAGCCACCAGCTTGTCCTGATCGAGTCCCTGCGGGTCGCGATTATAGAAATCGAGGCTGATGGCGGCGTAGAACATCTGCGTGCGCACGTTCAACGCGCGGCCGAAGTCAGCGGCGGCCCGGGCTTTCTCCGCCAGCTCCGCCGGAATCGGTTCGTTGGTTTTGTAGTGCCGCGCGAAGGTCTTCAAAATGGCGGGATCTTTGGGCCATTCTTCAAACATCTGCGACGGTGCCTCAATGAAGTCATTCTCCAGATCGCCGCTCGCCCACTTGGTGTTGCCCTTCATGATTCCGTGCACCAGATGTCCAAACTCGTGGAAGAAGGTGATGACGTCGTCGTACTCCATCAGTCCCGGTTCGCCGGTGGCGCGTGGGAAGTTGCAGACCAGAACATATTCGGGCAGCTTGAAGCCATCCTTGCCGGTGGCCAGATTGAACGTAGCGTAATGCTTGTACTTGTTCTCCCGAGGAAACATGTCGAAGTAAATCCGGCCGATCCGGTTGTTCTTGTCGTAGACGTCATACACCGTCACTTCCGGATGCCAGACTGGCGCGTCGGTCACCGGCTTGTACGTGATGCCGTACATCTGGCCGCTGATGTCGAGAATCCCCTGCAGCACTCGTGAATATTCGAAATAGGGCCGCATGACCTGGGAGTCGTATCCGAATTTCTCGATCTTCGCTCCTCGGTTCAGGTGCGCGACGTCCCAGGCATTGACGCTGGCCGCCTTCGGATCTTCTTTTTCCTTCTTGTAGGCCAGCAGTTCCTCGTAATCGCGCCTCGAGCCCGCCTGCGCCGCTGTCGTGATTTTTTCGATGAAGTCGGCGGCATCCTGTTCCGTCGCGACCATCTTGTCCGCGGTGATGTAGGCCGCCCAGTCCGGGTATCCCAGCACGTTGGCTAGTTCGTGACGCTTCTGCAAAAGTTGCGCCATCACATCGATGTTCTTGGGATAGGCGCGCTGCCGGTAGAGCACATAGAAAGCTTTCCGCGCGGGCTCACTCTTGGCGTAATCCATGAACGGGAAATAGTCGGTGTTATCGGTGGCCAGCGTCACCTTGCCGGAGGCATCACGGGCATGCGAGCGTTTGAAATCATCCGGAAGTCCATCCAGGTCGGAGGCGTCGACCTGCATCTTGCGGACGTCAGCGGCGATATTGAGATCGAATTGCTGTCCGATTTTTACCAGTTCGTCCTGCAGTTGCTTTATTTTTGCCCGGGTCGGATCATCACGGTCAACGCCAGCGCGACGGTAATCGCGCAGGGTGGTTTTGAAGTAGTAGGTGCCGGCCGCATCGAGCTTCGAGCCGTCGAGCGACGCCAGCACGTTGTACATCTCTTTATCCAGCGAAATGTCAGTGAGCACACTGCTCCCCTCCTGTTCGCAAACCTGGGCAGCATCGCGAAACGGCTTGGCGGGATGCACCTGTTCGGCCAGTCCGGCGCGGGCTTCGGCGTCACCGGCGACAAGCACTGCCGTGTCGAATGCCTGCAACGTGGTCATGGCATCGCGCGGAGACGGGCTCGCCTTGATCGCGGCCATGCGTTTCTTGGTGTCCTCGAGATCGCTGCGGCAGGAAGCCAGGAACGATTCCGCCGTGCCCGCCAGGTAGGTCGAAGCGCTGGGCGTCAGCGTTTGAGCCTGGACAGCAGAAGAAACGCACAATGCTGCGGTGAACAGCAGCCCGCCAACCTTCCGATTCATACTTTTCTCCAATCGATTTTAAAAAGAGGGCGAGGAGTGGACCCACGGATCATTCACACGCAAACCGGTCAGCTTAAACAGCGTGCGCAGTTCCGTCAAGGAAAACACGGATCGGCAAGGGCTGGCGATGTACTCTTTGCCATATGACAAATAACAATTGTTCAGTCGGAGGAAGGGGCCAAAGTCAGTCTGATTTCAACTATAAACAAGCACATAACTTCGAGTGCGCCATGACTCGGGAGTATATACGGCAGAGTCCAGCACCTGGTATCTCGACGAACCGCTACCGTGTCTTCAGGTAGTCGAGAATCTGCATTCGTTCTTCTTCGCACAACTCGCGACCGATCACGCCGTTGCCCCTTGGACCGTCGTTGAACTCATGCCCTGCATTCGAATTGCGGGTCGGTGCGGAACTATGAAGCACCTTGGAGCGGATCGGTATTGAGACCAAGCTTGACGGGATCGCATTGCTTGTTCCCAAGATAAAAAACCTTTGGCCGCTCAGAACCGGTGAAAGCAGTGCAAACGGCAAGCAGGGGCCAGTTCAAGAAACTATCTCCGGCGGACCTTTTGGAATCGCGGCCTTCTCTCGTCTCGCCGCGCCTAAGTCAAGTGGTGCTGGCCATCCGAAGCCAGACATAAAGGCCGCCCGGGCCGATTCGGGCCCGGCAATAAAGTAACCTATCACTCCGCCAACAATCACGTAAATCACGAAGCAGGCTACGTCCTTCATCAAGCCCGGGTTCCATACTGGAAACCTAACCGCGAGGAAATCCGCCTTGGTAGGTTGGCCGAACAGATAAAAAAGCAGCGAACCAAGCCAAGCGCAAGCGATGAATTCGGCGCCTTGCAACGCTTCCGGACCGGCAGTTTTAGCATAGAGCGCAAAAGCGCTTGGCGCAGTTCCAGGCAACTTCACTCCGACGAGACTCACTGCGGCGTGCTGGGCGAGGGGTTTTCCGAACCTTCAATTTGCCGGGCGGCTTTCGATTTCAGCTGTCGTTCTTTCGGGAATGCCGCTGTCGTCGCACTGCCGGATCTCCACGATGCGTGACGTCACAATCGGGGTGCGATACGCAGGATGCCGGAATTCCAAATGCATGCCGCGGCCCACAAAACGGATCTTCAACATGGAACCGCCCCACGATGAACCTTCAATTCGCACCAGCAGTGGCTCGGGGCAAAAAGTAGGATGTCCCCAAATCCAGGCTTCGCCCTGCCCACAATGCACCACCGTGTAGCGGCGGTGCTGGGTCTGTATGTGCAGTGTGGTCCGGGCGGGAAGATCGTCAAGGAAGGCCCCGCCTTCAATCTCCGACGCAACGATGTTGCGATTCACTTCGTCGTCGAGATTGGGATGACAGCGAAACAGCTGCGGACAGGTGTCCACCGGGGCTCCCTTTGACCTGGTTCGAACCGACCTAGCTCGAAGTGACAACGGTTCGAACTAGCAACGCCTAGAGTATAAACCTGCTGTCCATGCCTAAAACCATCTTTGGTATCGGCAACCTCGCACTGAAGTTACGGCTTCAAATCTCTTGCACGGCGGGAACGTCGCGAGTGCCCTGTCTAAAGTAATGGGACGTATCCCGTTTGCGGATTGACCCTGCAAATTGATGGGGATAGGATTCATAGACAGCGCCGCACATGGAGATCTAACCAAAAAGCTGTGTAAGTAACAGCGTAAGTTATAGATAAAAATGGGAATGAGGAAGCCCACTCTGTCGAGCGCGCTCTTGTCGGCGCTAATTTTAGCCTCCGCGGGCACGGCCTGCCACAGCGACAAGCGCCAGGCAAGCCTGCCTGCGCCCCAGGCCAACGCTCCAACGCTGGCCCCTGTCCTGGCCGCCCTTCCTCAAGCCATACCTGAAGCACAACCAGTCCAACCCCAGGGGGACCAGGTCAAGACCGACCCCGTCGCTGATCTGATTGCGAGCGCCGAGAAAGATTATCGGGCCGGAGAGGAAAAGTTCAAAGCCGGGGATCTGGAAGCAGCCAAGCGAAGTTTTGATCGCGCGGTGGATCAACTGCTGCAAAGCCCTCCTGAGATTCGCGGGGACGAGCGTGTGCAGCATGAGTTGGAGCGGGTCCTCGAAGGTGTGAACCGTCCGGAACTGGCGGCTCTGCAATCCGACAACCCGGCAGCGAAACAGAAAGCCGAGCCCGCGCCCATCGATGAAACCAATGAGATTACGCCTCCGGTCGATCCCAACGTCAAGGCCCAGGCGGAAGCCGAGGTCAAAGCCACGCGTTCCGAGCTGCCCCTCATGCTCACCGACCCAGTGGCGGCCTACATCAACTATTTTTCCACCACCCGGGGGCACGACATTCTGCAACGCGCGCTCGAACGCGGTGGCCGGTACCGCGAAATGATCGAGAGCACGCTGAGGGAAGAAGGCGTTCCGCAGGAACTGATCTATCTGGCACAGGCGGAGTCGGGCTTCCATCCACTGGCGCTGTCGCGGGTTGGAGCTCGCGGCATGTGGCAGTTTATGTCCAGCCGCGCCCGGGGCTATGGCTTGCAGCACAATTTGTGGGTGGACGAGCGCCAGGACCCGGAAAAAGCCACCCGCGCCGCCGCGCACCACCTGAAAGATCTCTACAACCAATTCGGCGACTGGTATCTGGCCATGGCCGCCTACAATTCCGGACCGGGCGGGGTGCAGAGCGCGGTGAGGCGTACCGGTTACGCCGATTTCTGGGAACTCTACAAGCGCAACGTTCTGCCCAAGGAAACGCGCAACTACGTACCCATCATTCTGGCCGTCACCATCATGGCCAAGAACCCCGCGCAATACGGGTTGGACAACATTGTTCCGGAGCAACCGGTACCGTATGACATGGTCAAGATCGATTATTCAGTAGACATCCGCCTGGTCGCTCAGTGCCTCGACGTCTCGCCCGCAACTCTGCAGGATCTGAATCCCAGCCTGCTGCGCTTGAGCACTCCGAAAGATCAGGCATTCGAACTTCACCTGCCAGCCGGGACTCGGGAAAAGTATTTGGCCGCGATCGAGCCCATCCCTCCGCCGATGCGAGTGTGGTGGCGCTACCACGAAGTGGCCGAGGGGGAGACTCTGGTCTCGATCGCGCGTACCTACCGCACCAGCCCACTGGCCATCGAAAAGGAAAACCACCTCCAGAACGAGGATGATCTCAAGCCTGAAAGCAAGCTGGTTATTCCCATCCCGCCGGGCAAGCACGCGGCCACCGAAGATGGCGCCAGCTACGCTCGCCACGCCACCCGCTACAAGGTCCGCCGGGGGGACACGGTTCAGACACTCGCGGACAATTTCAGCCTTCCTCCCATCATGATTCGCCGCTGGAATCATCTGCGGGGCGATAGCTTGCGCGGACGCCGCATCGTATATGTTCACCTACCGGTGACCCCCAACGCTCTGTCGACCGATCAACCGGAAGAACCTAAATCTAAGTCTAAGAGGAGCTTACGCCCAGCCAGTGAAAAGCCCGTACAGCACCACAAAGTGCAGCCTGGAGAGACTCTGACCTCGATCGCCACCACTCACCACACCACCGTCGCGGCATTGAAACGGGATAATGGCAACCTGGCGATGCTGCGTCCGGGAATGGTTTTAGTCATTCGCGAAGTGCAATAACTGTTAGCTTCTGGCTTCTACCTTCTAGCTTCCAACCTCGGCTTTTGGCTTCTAGCTTCCGGCCTGGACTATTCAAGACTCGAAGGCAAATCCGGTAAGGGCACGGCTTTCAGCTGTACCGCTAGGGACACCGTATTTGGCGGCTTCAGCCACTGAGGGACGCTTCTTCGCGCAGGCTCAGGGCTGAAGCCCCGTCTGGGACAGGACTTGAATGGCGCGTCCAAAGCCGTTCTCTTTGCGTGCTGGCGCTCCCGACGCCATACCAGCAAAATACTTTGCGCCTTCTACTCGACTTTGACCTCTCGGTGTAATATGCAAACTGCGGATGGTTGTGGCCGTCTCATGATGCGGTCGCGCGAAAGCGCTGTGCTATAATCGCGCCCCGTTCAGCCAACGCATCAGTCTTTCAGCCGTCTTTTAATTTCCCAAGTAGCCGCAGCGCCTGCGCAGAGTCACGGCGCAGCCCAAAACCAGGAGGAAGAATGACTTTCGACGAGACCCTCTACGCACGCGATGATGAGATGGATGAATTTGGTGACAGCGGCGCCTACGGCGATTCGCTGGAAGAAGATTACGAGGAAGAAGAGGAAGAGGAAGCGGCGGAAGTACCGGCCATCATCGAGTCGCAACCCGAGCCAGTGGCTCCTGCTCCGGTCGCACCACGACCTTCCGGCGGTGGCAACCCACCCAAGCCCCCGCGCAAACCCGCGGCGAAAAAGGCGGCCAAGAAGAAGCCGGCGCGCAAAGTCGTCCGCAAGCAGCCGGCCAAGAAGAAGAAACCGGCGCGCAAGCCGGCTGCGAAGAAAAAGGTCGCCAAGAAAAAACCGGCCCGCAAGGCGAAGAAAGCCGCCCGCAAGGGCCGCCGCCGCTAACGAACACCTTTGGCGTCCGCGCCGGTCAAAGGTCGGCCAGGCGCGGATTGCCTCGGGTTTCTTGTGAGTCTCCAGGACGCGTGATCTGGGTACCGGCCGCGGACCACCAGGAAAGCAGTGACACTACGCTGCTTTCGGTAGCGTCGTGGCTGTCGTCGTCAACCGCCGCACCGCTGACGACATCATCACCCGCGCTACCCCGCTCATGATCATGCTCACGCCGACCAGCGTGCCAATTGCCCAGGCCGAACTTGAAGGCCAGTGAACCCCGATCAACAGCGAGAGCAGCAAGGTCACCAGGCCGTCAAACAGCAGCCAGACTGCTCCCCGCGCGGGGCGCAGTTTGGCGTATAGAACCATGTCCAGCACACCTTCGATCAGGAACAGTGATGCCAGCAGCAGCGTCAACGACGCCACCCCCAGCAGCGGGTGCGTGAGTAGATATCCGCCGATGAAGATATAAGCCAGGCCCACCAGCAGCCGCCAGATCAAGCTGCCCGCGCGACGGGCGTGAAACGCCAACACCAGGTGGACTA
>WNFS01001895.1_pt1 | contig 21232 bp, 15 predicted proteins | sample 5400141 | NCBI WGS metagenome assembly WNFS01 (sample SAMN13153358, study PRJNA577476) | soil metagenome | isolation source: 60 cm saprolite under Madrone tree | place: USA:California | collected 2016-06-14
AGAAGCGAACTGCCGCCAAACTTTAAGGCCACAACATTCTGGTGAGGGCTTGCCTGCCTGCCGCTGGCGGTGACAACGAAGTGGCCAGCTAAGGAAGCTTCGGCTTCGACATTTTCTTGCACGTGTTCGGGACTCATGACGTCCGCTCCTGGTTTCCGCTGGAGCGTCTCTGGCGGGGGTTTAAAAGAAGAAACCCACCGCCAGGTTCGCTTCAGGCGGTGGGTTGGAAACTTTTTCTAGCTTGCTAGCTGTTTCTCCACGCGCCGGAAGCGAAAATAGTGGACTTCGCCTTAGTCGAGGTTGTCGACATGGACGTCGTCGTGGTAATTCGCTTCGTCGCGATGGAAATCATACCGAAAGAAAGATTAGCACAAGAAAATCGGGACGCAAAGTAAAGATTTACGAGGAGACTAGTATGGGTGTCCAGATCCCGGGTGGGATGCGGTGCGGGAAATATGACCACCCCAGTGGTACAAAACCAGTCGGGGGAACCCTCCGACACGGCCGACGATCAGCAGCCTTACCCCGACGACAACACCGCCAGCCACGCTTTCGAAGTCGACGGTGACCATCAGCCTCGGCAGTCCCCTGGTCGTGAATGCGGGCGACGTGATCGGATTGGGTTTCGAGTTCGACATCCGGAAGTCTCTGGCGGTCGATATGAACGGCCAGCTGATGGGCGTCGTGAATCCGGCAATCAATGTGAAGGCCATTACGCCGAGCGATGCGGACGCGTTTATTGATGAATTGATCGGCTTGGTGCTAAAGGATCCCATTAGCGGCCAGCCAGTGTTTGTGGCGCGCAGCGTGACGGAGTTGCCGAACTAAGAGCTCAGAACGCAAAGTAGAGCACTTATTCAACCGCTTGCTTTTTTGAAGGCCCTAGATAGTGCAGCGGTGTGGCCTTCTGGAACTAAGCTTCGAAAATCAGGCTGGAGCAGGTGAGGCCGGACTCGGCTTTTTGGAGTTCGGAGATATCGAGTGGAGTGACGTGGAAACCGGCGGCTTCGATGCGGACACGCGTTCTAGGGAAGGAAGCGGGAAAAATGATTGTGTTTCCGAGAGCCAGGGCGTTGGCGGCGTGTGGTTCGGAGGGGTCGACGTCAATCCAGTCGTAGGCGGAAAAGGGCGTGGGGTCGAACCAGGCGCGGTGGGCGAGGAGCGTATCGCGGCCGAGGAGGGTGACGGCGGATTTGAGATGCAGACAGCCGGTCACGGGGACGGCGATGACTTCGTATCGGTACGGCGCGAGGATGGCGGCGAGCTGGCGGATGCCTTCGGCGTTGCTGCGCTTCGTGAGGCCGACGAAGAGTTTGCGGCCAATGCGCAGAATGTCGCCGCCCTCGAGGGTGCCGGGCAGCGTGATGTGCTGAAGCTTGCGAAATTTGGAGAGGGCTTGCTCTAGCGATGTGGCTTCTGGGCGGCGCGATTCCGTGCCGAGCGGAAAAATGACGGCGAGCTCATCGAGGACAAGAGCGGGATCCTCAACGAACATGGAATCGGGAAGATGCGGCTCGGGGGGGAGAGACACAACACGAGCGCCAAGCTTTTCCAGAAGCCTTTCGTAAGCGTGATGCTGCTCGCCAGCGATTTGTAGATCAATCGGTTTGCGGGGGATGAAGGATAGTTCGCAATTTAGGAGTGCCGGACTGACCGCGCGAGTAATGGCTGTGAGCACGTTGCGAGGGCAAGTTTACACGAGAACCTCACAGAGAGTTACGGCACTGGAGGTGTAGCACGCTTACAAAAATTCGCAGCGAGATGCTAGGGCCAACGCGTGGCTTGCGCGAAATGCGAAATCCAGAGAGTGGTGATGGTGATGCCGGCGCCAAGAAGCATGCCGGCGAGAATCAGTCCGACGACCCCAATCGGTACCCAAAACCCGGAGCGCGCAGCAGGCGGTTCATTCCCTAGAACCGGAGCCAAGGTTGCGGGGAGGGTCTCCGGAGCGCCGTTGAGTACAAGCGCTGCACAGGGAACATCGGTTGCCTCGGAGGGCACCACAAGACAATACCCTTTGCGCGGAATCGTCTCGATATAAAGCGGCTTATCGGTGGAGTCTCCCAGTGCCTGGCGAAGCTTGTTCACCGTCGTGTTGACGTTCGCGTCGTAGTTGACGTGCGTGTCGGCGGGCCAGAGGCGCTGGCGCAATTCTTCGCGGGTAACGACCTCACCAGGCTTCTCGAGGAGTGCGACGAGCACTTGGTACACCTTGCCCTGTAGCTTAAGGCGTGAGCCATCCTTGGATACTTCTTGACGCCGCTGATCCACCTGAAACGGACCGAAACGCATAAAACGAGGGCCTGAAGGAGGCGCGAGGTTTGATCGTTCTTCCATCCCGGTATCCAGCGTTGGGATTAAGTTCGGAGTCATACACCCCATCCTATATAGGCATTAGACGTAGAAAACGCCAAGGTGTTTACCGGAGAATACGAGAATTCCATAAAGAAGTTTCCTTTTTTCGCACACGAGCGGCTTCCAGTAAGCAGAGACGGTGCGGTAAGGCGCGGAAAGGTGCGAAGACTGTAAAAGTGGCCGCCCGACCACAGTTCGATTTTTTGGAATTCGATGGACGAGTGCAGAATATTGACCGAATGTGAGCATGTGTCCGCAAATGGGACGGACTCTTGTTGCGAAAGCGACCAGTCAGAATTTAGAATTTCTTTTCTTAATATGGTCCTGCGCCTGCTGCAACTGCCCGATGTGGAACTTTGAGAGCGCGCAAACCAGTTGCCAGGGATTCAGCCGGCCGGCAGAAGGTGCGGACTTAGCTAGTTTCCTGTGGTTGCGGGAGCCTGCGGCAAAGTCATGATTTCGACGCTCGACGGATATCGCTTGGAGCGATAAATGTGCTGGGTGGTCTTCTGGTAGTCGGACTCCTTGGCCTCGAAAATGTTGGGTACGAACTTCTGCGGGTTGCGATCGTACACGGGGAACCAGGTGCTCTGCACCTGCACCATGATGCGGTGGCCTTTCTTGAAGACGTGATCGGCGGTGTGCAGATCGATCGTAAAGGACGTGACTTCGCCGGGCTTGAGGGGCTCCGGTTTCTCGAACGAATTGTGGTAACGGCCACGGAAAATCTCGTCGGAAACCATCAGTTCGTAGCCTCGAAGCTTCCAGTCGTCCGCGTATCTTTGCGGATATACATCGATCAATTTAACTATCCAATCGCTATCACTGCCCGTTGTGGAAGCAAATAATTTGGCCGTTACTTGGCCCGCGAGCGTGACGTCTTCGATTAGATCCCCGGTTTGCCACGTCAACACATCGGGGCGCTCATCGACGAAGCGCTGGTCCTCGACAAGCCAGGTGTACCAGCTGCCGGGATGATCTTCCGGATAAGTCATGTCGATTGGGCGATGACGATACGGGACGGGATGCGCGGGATCGCTGACGTAATTGTCGGAGGTGTCGGCGGAATCTGTCTGCGGGGCATCGAAGGAAAGTTTTCCGTTCTCACGGAAATAGAGGTTGCGAGTTTGCGCTTCACGCGGGGGCCAGGAATCAAATTGGACCCAGTTGTTGCTGCCTGTTTCAAACAGCAGCGCTTCTTTTAGCGGCAGGGCGCCTTTGTCCTTGAGCCAGTATTCAAACCACGGAACTTCAATTTTCTGTCGAAAGTAGATGGACGTGTCGCTGCCAAAGGGAATCGCGCCAAGCGACTTGCCCGGGCCCCCGCCCCAGCCGCCGTGGTTCCACGGGCCAGCGACGAGATAGTTGAGGTGTTTCGAATCGGATTCTTCCAGTCGAGCATATGTGGCCATGGGGCCGTAAAAATCTTCCTGGTCCCACCAACCGGCGACGTTGAGATTCGGAACGGTAGGTTCCTTCAAGCCGTACGCGACGGCGTGATGCTTCCAAAAATCGTCGTAACTTGCGTGGGCGACAAACTCGTTCCAGGTCGGCAATTTCCCGTGGAAATATTTTTCGTTGGCGTTTGAAAGTGCGCCGAGGCGGAGATAAAAGTCGTAAACGTCGAAGCGGTCAAAGGCAAAGCTGAAATTTTCGTTCGAGGATTCCAGTAGGGCGGTGTATTCGAACGCATAACTGAGACGAAAGGCACCGTTGTGAAAGAAGTCGTCGCCGAGCCAAGTGTCGCCCATACAAGCCTGTTCAGAGGCGGCCTTGAGCGCTGGATGAGGATGGATCATGCCCATAGTGACGAGAAAGCCGTCGTAAGAAATTCCGTCGAGGCCTACCCGGCCATTGTTGTTCGGCACATTTTTCACGAGCCAGTCGATCGTGTCGTAGGTGTCGGTGCTTTCGTCCACGCCTTTCAGGTCGCTCGGGTCATGCAGCGGGCGAAGCATGACGAACTTGCCTTCCGAGCCATAGCGCCCGCGAATATCCTGAAACGCGAAGATATACCCCTCCGGAACCATGTCGGCGTAACGAAGAATCATGTTGCTGGTGCCTTTGTCCGGGCTGGCGATTCCATAGGGAGTCCGATTCATGAGAATGGGCAGCCGCGTTGTGGCGTTTTTCGGCGTGTAGAACTCGGTGTGCAGCTTGACGCCGTCGCGCATGGGAATCATCACGTCGGTTTTGTCGAAGAGAGCTCGAAAATCTGGACGCAAGCGCTGCGGAGCGGCAGCAAAGCGCGGCGCGAACGCAAGCCCGGCTATCGCCAGGAAAACGATGACTCCGGCTGTCTTAGGAATAGAACGCATGAAGACTCCCTCTGGAGTAACGCGGATAATCGGCATTTTTTCAGCGAGGCTGAGAGTATCACAAGTGATTCAGCGCGCCGGCTCTATGAGCAAGAGCCTCACTCGTAGGAATCCCATCCGCGAGTGGATTAACGCTAGTTGCCTGAAGTTGCCGGCGAAAGAGAAAGCGCGACTCCGGAGGGAAACTCCTTCGAACGATAGATGCGCTGAGTGGCCTTCTGGTAGTCGGACTCCTTGGCTTCAAAAATGTTGGGGACAAATTTCTGCGGGTTGCGGTCGATGATGGGGAACCATGTGCTTTGCACTTGCACCATGATGCGATGGCCCTTCTTAAAAACGTGGTTCGCTGTGTGAAGATCGACGGTGAAAGGCGTGATAGCGTCTGGCGTGATGGCTTCGGGCCTTTCAAACGATTTGCGGAAGCGCCCGCGGAAAACTTCGTTGGCAATCATTAATTCGTAGCCGGAAAGTTTCCAGTCGTCCGGATATTTTTCGGGATAGACATCGATCAGCTTTACGATCCAGTCGGAGTCGCTTCCCGTCGTGGACGCAAAGAGTTTTGCCGTTACTTGGCCGGCCAAGGTCATCTCCTCGGTGAGTTCGTCCGTCTGCCAAGTCAGCACATCCGGGCGATTATCCACGAAGCGTTGGTCTTCAACGAGCCATGTGGGCCAGCCGCCCGGATGATCGTCGGGATAGGTCATGTCAATCGGACGATGGCGGTAAGGCACGGGATGCGCCGGGTCGCTGACGTAGCTGTCGAACGATTGCGGAGTGGCCGCTTGCGGTGCGTTGAAGGAAAGTTTGCCGTCTTCATGGAAGTACAACTCGCGGGCCTGTGCATTTTTCGGAGGCCACGAATCAAACTGCACCCACTTGTCGCTGCCGGTTTGGAAAAGAAGCGCTTCTTTGAGCGGCAAGCTGCCCTTGTTCTTGAGCCAGTATGCGAACCAGGGCGCTTCAATTTTTTGGCGGAAATAGAGCGACGTGTCGCTGCCAAAGGGGATGGCTCCGAGTGATTTGCCCGCGCCGCGGGCCCAGCCGCCATGATTCCAGGGGCCCGCCACGAGATAGTTCAAATGATCCGGGTCACTTTTCTCGAGGATTTCGTAGATCTTCATCGGTCCGTAGAAATCTTCCTGGTCCCACCAGCCAGCCACATTGAGATTTGGCACTTTTGGCTTTGTCAGAATGTAAGGCATGGCTTCTTGTTTCCAGAACGCGTCGTAATTCGGATGGGTGACGAAATCCTTCCAAGTAGGTAGCGTCCCGTGGATGTAATTCTTGTCGGCATTGGATAGCGGACCGAGGCGCAGATACCATTCATAGGTGTCGAATTGATCGAACTTAAAAACAAAATTGGTTTTGCCCGTCTCCATCATCGTGGAGTACTCAAAGCCGTAGCTCAGACGGAACGCTCCGTTGTGATGAAAGTCGTCGCCGAGAAACATGTCGGCGGGGGAAGCTTGCTCGGAAACGGCTTTTAGCGCGGGATGCGGCTCGAGCATTCCCATGACGGTAAGCCAGCCGCCGTACGAAATGCCCACAAGACCTGCACGGCCGTTGTTGTGCGGAACGTTTTTCACGAGCCAGTCGATGGTGTCGTAGGTGTCCGTGCCTTCGTCGACCGCCTTCGGATCCTTCGGATCGCGAATCGGGCGCTGCATCACAAAAGTTCCTTCGGAGCCGTAGCGGCCGCGAATATCTTGAAAGACAAAGATGTAGTCGTCGGGAATCATCTCGGCATAGCGCCTGAGGATGCCACTGTAACCTTTGTCATCGTCGTGCAATCCATACGGGGTTCGCTCGATGACGATGGGTAACGCTTCGCTGGAATTTTTCGGTGCGTAGATTTCTGTGTGCAGCCTGACGCCGTCGCGAGCTGCGATCATCACGTCGGTTTTGTCAAAGAGCAGCGAATAGTCCGGCGGATTCGGCGCCTGCGCGCGGCCGGTGAGCAAGAAGAGAAGCACGATGACCAGCGCCCACAAATAGATTCTGCTTTTCCATAACAAACGCGCGAATCGCATGGTAATCCCCTCCAACGGTGTCTCGGCAGGATCGGGCGATCGGACTTGGATGAGGATAGTACATGAAACTGACAGTGAGACGCACGTTCCTGTTTGGCTCACTCTGGGCCAGCAGCCAGAGGCGTAGGAAAGCGACAGCCAAGAATGGCTGTCGCAGTCGCAGCCCGTCTGCTAAACTATAGGTTGCTCGACCGCACCTGAGAATAAAGGAGATTCGTCCGGGCTGCTGGTTGTTTCAGCAGCTATTTTTGTCTTTGCAGTGACTGCCCAGAGTAGTCCCGAGACATGACGTAGAAATCATGAGCCAAAATATTCGCAATATCGCCATTATCGCGCACGTAGACCACGGCAAAACGACCTTGGTCGACGCCATGCTGCGGCAGAGCGGGATTTTCCGCGCCAACGAAGCGCTCGTCGAGCGCGTGATGGATTCCAACGACTTGGAACGCGAGCGCGGGATCACGATTCTCGCGAAAAACACGGCCCTTTTTTTCCACGACACGAAGATAAATATTGTCGACACGCCCGGCCACAGCGATTTTGGCGGTGAAGTCGAGCGTGCGCTGCGCATGGTTGACGGCGTGTTACTGCTGGTCGACGCCAGCGAAGGGCCGCTGCCACAGACGCGCTACGTCCTTCAGAAGGCGCTGGCGGCCAAGTTGCCTCCCGTTATTGTGCTGAACAAGATCGACCGCACGGATGCGCGCGCAAAGGAAGTTCTCGACGAAATCTACGACCTGTTTATCGACTTGGACGCCACTGAAGACCAGCTCGATTTTCCCGTGGTCTACACTAACGCGCGCGAAGGCATCGCGCACCGACAAATCGGTGACGGCTCGAAGGATTTGCTTCCGCTGTTTGAAACCATTGTGAAGAGTATCCCTGCGCCGCCAGGCGACCCGCATGGCGTGCTGCAAATTCAGGTCATGAATTTGGACTACAGCGATTTTCTCGGCCGCATCGCAATTGGCCGTGTATTTAACGGCACGCTGAAGCGCGGCGAAGATGTAGGCATCAGCAAGCTGGACGGAAAGCTTCTGTCCACGCGAATCACCAAGCTTTATACGTTTCGGGGGCTTGAGCGTGACGAAGCCGAAGCCGTTGGCGCGGGCGATCTTGTAGCCATCGCCGGTGTCGAAGGAATTCAGATTGGCGAAAGCATCACGGATTTGGCGACGCCCGAACCTCTCGAACCGCTGCTGATCGACGAGCCAACGCTCGCCATGATTTTTACAGTGAACAGCAGCCCGCTTTCCGGAAAAGAAGGCAGCTATTTGACGTCGCGCGACTTGCGCGACCGCCTGCAGAAAGAGTTGCTGACCAACGTTTCGATTCGTGTGGAAGATACGGACACGCCGGAGTCGTTTCGCGTGTTGGGGCGCGGCGAACTGCAGCTCGCCATCCTGATTGAAACCATGCGGCGCGAAGGTTTTGAACTGATGGTGGGCAAACCGGAAATTGTCGTGCGCAACGAAAACGGCAAGAAACTTGAGCCGCTCGAGCGCCTGGTCATCGACGTGCCCGAGAGTTTTATCGGAATCATTCTGGAAACATTGGGCAGCCGGCGTGGCGAAATGCTCAAGATGAGCAATCACAATTCCGGCCGCGTGCGCATGGACTTCAAAATTCCTTCGCGCGGGCTAATTGGCTTGCGCAGCCAGTTGCTGACGGACACCCGCGGCACCGCTTTGATTCACTCGATTTTTGACGGCTGGACGGACTATGAGGGAGAGATGGCCCTACGGCCGACCGGAGCGCTCGTAGCCGATCGTCCCGGACCGTCAACGGCTTTCGCTCTGTGGAACCTCCAGGAACGCGGCGAATTGTTCATCGGTCCTGCGATCGAAGTCTACGAAGGAATGGTCATCGGGGAAAATTCCCGCGAGCAGGACATGGAAGTGAATGTCACCAAAGAAAAGAAGCAGACGAACATGCGCTCCTCGAGCGCGGACGAGGCCATTCGGCTGATTCCTCATCGCGAGCTAAGCCTCGAACAGGCGATTGAATTTATCGCCGACGACGAATATGTCGAAATAACGCCGAAATCGATTCGTCTGCGAAAAAAAGTTCTGCAAGCCAACAAGCGTCCCCGCCGCTGGCAGGAGATTCGCGCCAGCCACGAAGCGGCCCGTTGACGCGCCCCTACCGCAACTGGTAGTGCGCGGATTTCTCTAACAATTCCGCGAGGTATTGCTTCCAAAGCTCCGCCCAAGTGTGCGTGCCGTGCCCGTGCGTGTTTTCGCTGGTCGGGATAAGCACGAAGCGGCCGTTGGGTATGTCCTTGACTTCTTTCTCCGCAATGCCGAGTTCGGGTGGATTGATAAAATCATCCGCGGAATTGATCCACATGACGGGCGCTTTGATTTTGCCGAGCTGCGTCGAAGGATCGTAGTTGCGCGAAGCGTTGACATAATAGAGCGCGTCGTTCGCGTCCAGTGCACTGAAGCGTGTGTGGAAATAGTCATCGAGATACTTGTCGGCGGCGGCGCGCGTCGGGAGAGCTTTCTGCATGGGTATCGGAGCAGCTCCTGCGATCAACAGAAAATCCAGCGCGGTCCGTAGAGCCTGCTTCGGCTCTTCCTTGTAGTCCCCGCCCTTCCACTCAGGATCTTCGCGGATCGCATCCATGACCATCTTGCGCCAGATGCGATTCCGGCCCGCTATCTCGACCGGCAGGCACGCCAGCGGCATGAGCGCGTCCATGAAATCCGGATACGTTTCGCCCCAAACGAAGGAATGCATGCATCCCATCGAGGTGCCCATCACCAGGCGAAGGTGATTGACTCCGAGCCCTTCGTTGAGCAGGCGGTAATGCGCGGCGACCATGTCGTCGTAGTCGTACTGCGGGAAGTGCGCGTGCAGGCCGTCGCTGGGCTTCGACGATTTTCCGTGGCCGATGCCGTCAGGAAGAACGATGAAGTAGCGCGATCGATCGAGAAGCTGACCCGGACCAAAAAGGACGTTGGCAAACTGTGGCTGGAGAAATTGGTGTCCCGTCCCGCCTGTTCCGTGAAGAACGAGCACGGCGTTCGTCGTGTGTCCCGCCGCGTCCTTCTCCGGTTTGCCAAGCGTCGTGTAATGCAGCCGCAATTCCGGCAGCGACTCGCCGGAATGAAATTGAAAATTGTGAATGACAAAGTCGCCTTCTGAAGTTGCCGGGGCGGACGGTTGCTGGGCGCCGCAAGGCATCGCCATAAAAAGCATGGCTGTGAATGCCGCGCCAAAGAACTTCCTGAAACATTTGAGCATCTCTCACCTCTACGCACCAAAATCTATCACAAACGAAAAAGCGAGGCTTGACGCGCACCGTTCGAACAAGCCTCTTGTGTTGATGCGATGCTGTGAATACACTGCAACGCGCCATAAGATTCTTGGTGCGCGAGGTCGTTTAATGCGAAGAATTCTTCTCTTCGGCCTGAGTCTAGTACTCTTGCCGTCGCCCTCCTGGTGCCAGGCGAAACCCAAGGTTTCGCCTGCGGTGAGCGCCTTCGTGAAAGAAGACGCGGCAGTTATTTCTCTGGCGCATGTGCGGGTGGTGGACGGCACCGGCAGCGCTCCTCGCGTCGACCAAACCGTGGTCATCGCGGATGGAAAAATCGTCGCGCTTGGCGATTCTGCCAGCACAAAAATTCCGGATGGCGCAAAAGTGCTTGACCTTGCCGGCCGCACCGTGATTCCCGGACTGGTTGGCATGCACGACCACATGTTCTATCCCGCGCCCGGCGGTGGCCTGCCACTTTATCCGGAGCACGCCTCAAGTTTCCCACGCCTTTATTTGGCAGGCGGAGTCACTTCGATTCGAACGACTGGCAGCCTCGAACCCTACGCTGATCTTGAACTCAAGCAAGCCATCGATCGAGGAAAACTCACGGGTCCAAAAATTCACGTCACCGGTCCTTATCTCGAAGGAGAAGGCGCTTTTGCCTTGCAAATGCACCAACTCAAGGACGCCGAAGACGCGCGCCAGATGGTCGAATTCTGGATCGCCCGCGGCGCTACTTCTTTCAAGGCGTACATGAACATCACGCCGGACGAACTGGCCGCAGCGGTAAAGGCCGCACATGCGCACGGCATCAAGGTCACCGGCCACCTCTGCTCCATCGGCTTTCGCGAAGCGGCCGCACTCGGCATCGACGACCTGGAACACGGCATCGAAGTCGACACAGAATTTCTGCCGGACAAAAAGCCGGGCGTCTGCCCCAACCCGCAGGCCGCGGCAAAAGCCCTGCTCTCCGTCGACATCAGAAGCAAGCCCATGCAGGAGATGATTCACGATCTGGTCGCGCATCACGTCGCGGTCACCTCCACACTGCCGGTGTTCGAAACGTCCGTGCCGGGGCGCGCTCCGCTCGACACCCGCGTGCTCGATGCGATGACACCGGAAGCGCGAATTGCGTATCTGACGAGGCGCGCGCGAGTCTCCGATAACGCGGCAACTTCCGACGCGCCAGGAATCTTCAAGAAGGAACTGGAATTCGAACACGAATTTTCAAAGCAGGGCGGCTTGCTGCTGGCCGGGCTCGATCCGACCGGCTACGGCGGCGTAATCGCCGGCTTTGGAGACCAGCGCGAAGTTGAATTGCTCGTAGAGGCAGGCTTCACTCCGGTTGAAGCCATTCACATCGCCACGTCTAATGGCGCTGAATTTCTCGGCGAGTTGGATAAGATCGGCACTCTCGCGGTTGGTAAAGCAGCTGACATCGTCGTGCTCGACGGCGACCCATCGGCCAACATCAAAGACATCGAGAGAGTGGAACTCGTCTTCAAGGATGGCGTCGGCTATGACTCCGCCAAACTCATCGATTCCGTAAAAGGATTAGTCGGACTGCGCTAAGAAGCAGATAAGCAGCGAACGCATTCGAGCGACGCCTCGGCAAAACGTCCCACCGCTACCGCAGAAGGATTTTGCCGTCCGTTCGGCGGGGATAGTCCCCATTTCATGCGTCAGCGTCGACACCCTGTCCCGCATATGACTCAAGCCGAGCGACCGCCTTGCGGCCGAACATTACGGCGCCTTAGAGAAGTATTCATGATGTGCAAAAGAGCACCCCACACCTCGATCGGGATTTTACAAAGTCGTCATACAAGGATAAATTGGGAGTGAGCGGCGCTGGACCCTGCGGATGAGCGGCGTCTCAATTCAAACTGTTCCCCGCGGAGGGAATGTTGTAGAGTCTAGCGCTCGTGTGCAATCCGCCGCTGAACCGTTGCAGCGAAATGGTTTGGCAAACTGGTGGTGCTCTCGGGCGGAGCTTTCAAACAGAGTCAAAGGTGGAATACGTGAATATTGGACCCTCGAATGGGGCCTCAAACTCGCACTGCACCATCGCCGCAACGGCAACAGTTTTGCCGCCGTACACGATGACCCGCGAAGATGTGAAGTACTACATGGGGCGCGTGTTCGATATACCGGAGCGGCGCCTGGAAGCGCTGATGTCCATCGCGGACAACGCGCAGGTGAACAAGCGCTACTCGATTTTCCCGATCGAATATACCGTCGAGCCTCGCCCGCTTTCGAAGACCAACGAGGAGTACATTGAGCACGCCGTGAAGCTCGGCCGCCAAGCGGCGGAAGAGTGTTTGCAGCGTGCCGGTTTACGTCCGGACGAAGTAGATCTCCTCATCACCGTCTCCTGCACCGGATTCATGATTCCCTCGCTGGACGCGCACTTGATCAATCTCATGGGCTTCCGCTCGAATGTGCGCCGCATGCCCTTCACGGAACTGGGCTGTGCGGCCGGAGCCATGGCCCTCGGACGCGCGGCGGATTACTTGAAAGCTCACCCCGGCGGCAATGTCCTGATCATCTCTGTCGAGCTGCCTTCTCTCACTTTTCAACGCAAGGACATCTCGCAGGCGAACTTGATCTCCTCGATTCTGTTTGGTGACGGGGCAGCAGCGGTGTTGGTGACTGGCAAAGAGCACAAGGGACCCAAGATTCTCGTTTCAGAAACCTACACCTTTCCCGATTCTCTGGACGCCATGGGCTTCGACTTGCGCGATTCGGGATTCCACATTTTGCTTTCAAAAGACGTCCCAGAAATGATCGGCGCAAAAATCCGCGGCTTGGTGGACGGGTTTCTGGAACGTCACGGCCGCAAACAGGAAGACATCAAAGGGTGGATTTTGCATCCTGGCGGCGCGCGGCTGCTTGGCAATGTCGAAAAAGAATTGGGCCTCTGCAAGTGTGATACACAACCCTCCTGGGATATTCTCAGCAACGTCGGCAATCTTTCCAGCGCCACAATTCTCTTCATCCTGCAGGAGTGGCTGGAAAAGCGCCCGCTCAAATCGGGCGAATACGCGATGGCCGCCGCCTTCGGCCCGGGATTCAGCGCCGAATTTCTTCTGTTGCAATGGACCTGAGCGTCATCGCGTTTCTCGGCTTGCTCGTAGCCGTGGCTCTGCTACGTATTGTGGAGCTGCAAATTTCGCGCCGGCATCAGCAAGAGATGATCGCGCGCGGCGCTGCAAAGGTAGAAGAGCCCAGATTCCGCTGGATGGTGCTGCTTCACACTGCGGTGCTGATCGGCGCGGCACTCGAAGTCCTTTTTCTTCGCCGCCCGTTTATTCCCATCCTCGCCGCCATCATGTTTGCGATTTTCCTGGCGGCGAATGCCGTTCGCTGGTGGGTTATCCGCACACTCGGAAATCATTGGAACGTCCAGGTGATGGATTCCACCAACCTCGGCGTAATTTCCTCGGGACCGTTCCGGTACGTTCGCCATCCGAATTACGCCGCAGTTTTTGCTGAGATGTTGGCCCTGCCCCTGATCCACACGGCATGGATTACCGCCGTGGTCGGTTCGCTCGCGCACATCGCTGTTCTTTCGATGCGCCTCTCCACCGAAGAGCGCGTTCTTCTCGCCAATCCCGAATATCAGGCCACGATGGCCAACAAACCGAGATTCATTCCCGGTGTTTTCTGAAAAAATGTATGAGGTTTTCCCGCCGGTTTCCGACCTTCGCGCTATTTCTCTTGCTCACCCCCGCTATGTCCCGCGCGCAAGCAGCCCCAGATGCCAGCGACTCGGCATTCACCGAGGTGCCGGAGTTGAAGGAAGGCTTCCGCCTTCTCTATGTCCAGAAATATCCGGAGGCCCGCGAAAGATTTTCCGCATGGACTTCCGAGCACCCCGACGACCCGTTTGGGTTTGTGGCCACCGCCGCGAGCTATCTTTTTGAGGAGTTCTACCGGCAAGGCGTTATGACCAGCGAGTTCTTTCTGGACGACAAAAAGTTCCTTCGGGGAATCGAAGGTAAGCCCGATCCCGAGGGTATGAAGAGCTTTCGCGCCGAGTTGGAGCAAGCCCGCAAACTCTCCGGCGGGCGTCTCGCGAAGGATAAGAATGACGCTGCGGCTCTGTTTGCTCTAACCTTAGCCGCCGGCATGGAATCCAACGCTGACAGTATCCTTGAAAAAAAGCACGTCGAAGGCCTCAAAAGAATGAAGGAAGCCAACGAACACGCCAAGCTGCTGCTGGCGCAGCGCCCCGATGCCAATGATGCCTGGGTCGCGCCGGGCTCGGCGAATTACATCATCGGGTGCCTCTCCGGCGGCGTTCGCATGGTTCTGTGGTTTGGCGGTATTCACGGCGACAAGAAGCTGGGCATGGAGCTCGTCGGAAAAACGGCTGAGAAAGGCCGCTACCTCGAGCCCTTTGCGAAAGTGCTTCTGGCCCTGGCAGCGCGGCGTGAAAAGCAGGACGCCTTGGCGAAAAAGCTTTTGCATGAGCTGACTGAGGAATTTCCAGACAGTCCGCTTTTCGCCGCGGAATACGCGAAAGTCATGCGCCGGCCGATTCCGGCGGAGATGAAACCGAATTAGGTCCGCCTGTGTCAATATAGAATTGCATTCCCGGCTGTCCCGGACCGGCAAGCATACTCAAAAGGTGGTGGCGTGTGTTTCAACAGGACCTACTAAAAGGCCGGGCGATCTTCTTGACGGGCGGCGGGACCGGCTTGGGCCGTTCCATGGCTCTGCGCTTTGCAGAGCTTGGCGCTCGCATGTATCTCGTCGGCCGCCGCGAGGATCCGCTCAAGGAAGTTTGTTCGGAGATTCACCGCGCGGGAGGCTCGGCAGCGTTCACGACCTGCGACGTGCGCGACTACGGCGCGGTCGAAGCCGCTGCGGAAAAAGCCGAGCAGCAGTTTGGCCGTATCGACACGGTCGTTAACAACGCAGCTGGAAATTTCATCGCGCGCACGGAAAAACTTTCGCCCAACGCTTTCGGCACGGTCGTGAGCATCGTGCTCAACGGCACCTTCCACTGCACGCAGGCGTTTGCCAAGCGCTGGATTGGGCAAAAACTCGGTGGCAACGTTCTGAACATTGTGACTACCTACGCCGCCGCCAACAGCGGTTCTGGTTTCATCGTGCCTTCGGCATGCGCGAAAGCCGGTGTGCTGGCCATGACCACTTCGCTGGCGGTCGAGTGGGCCAAGTATCACATTCGGCTCAATGCCATTGCGCCGGGGCCGTTTCCCACCGAAGGCGCATGGTCGCGGCTCATGCCTTCGCGACAATTTGAAGATCATTCCAAGGACAAACACCCGATGAAGCGCTTCGGGCGCCACGAGGAGCTGGCCAACCTCGCCTCTTTTCTCTTGAGCGATATGGCGGAATATATTAACGGCGAGTGCGTGGTGATTGACGGCGGCCAGTGGCTGCGCGGCGCTGGCGAGTTCAACGACCTGCTTATGCTACCGGAAACCGCCTGGGAAGCGCTCGAGGCTGCCCGCACCAAAAAATCCTGACGCCGGCTATTCCGGCAGAGCGCGTTTGCGCAATTCCACGCGCAGTCTGACGTCCCCAATCGCTTTTCCGTTTGATACGGCGTGCATGCTGATTTCCTGTGGCTCCGTTTTCGATCCTGCGCTCTCGACAAGTAAAGGCAGCTTCACTTCGATTCGGGTCGCTGCCGTTTGCCCAGCCGCAAGGGTGAACTTCCCGCCTCCGCTCTCCAGAATCCAACCCGACGGCATATTCACGGTGAGGTCGATTTCCTGCTCAGACGAACTCTGATTGCGCAGCCACAACGGAATCACGAAATCGCCACGGAAATTTCCGGTCTCGAAGGCTCCGGCGAGATCTGCGGTCGCGAAAAAGGAATAGCACCTGGCGTAATGCCTTCAAAAATATCTCCAGTCACGTTCCCGCCCACCAGCGACTTCCCCAGCACGAAACTTATCCCCGTGCTCCAGAAACTGTCCGAGGTGACCATTTTTTCGATTTGCGCTTCGTCCATCTTGGCGAGCGAATCGATAAAGCCTTTCGCTTGTGTTTCATGCCTCCGAAAAGACTCCAACGCCACGCGCCAGTAAGCCTGTTTCGCCGATTTCGATATCTCTTTAACGGAATACTTGGGGCCTTTGTCGCGAAAGATATCTTCCTTGTCCGCATCCGGGAAGTAATAAATCTTCTTCGTCTGCCACGGGCGTAAATTTTCCAGGTAAGGTTCCAGACGTCGCAGCGGGGCCGCGACCTGCTCGGGAAACACAGTCGGATCGCCGGCCAGATCGAACGCCTCGGTCGCGAGAACACCCGAAGCCTGATGGTCTCCGTGATCCTCACCGATAAACGTTCCCGGCAAAAAAGCCAGCATCACTTCCGGCCGAGTCAATCGCACCAGCCGCACCAGATTTTCCAGCGCCATTCCGTGATCCCAGTTCGCCAGCGATTGCAAGACGTCCTGCGACGCCGTGTCCTTCCCACCCAAAAACCAAATCTTGTCCATTCCCAGTACGGCGTCAGCGCGGCGCGCCTCGATTTCGCGGATTTCGCCAAGCGCCGTGGCCTGTTCGGCGCCCGCCTCATTCGCCCCGCTGCTTCCACGCGTCCCGTAAACCACGGCGACGCGCTTGCCTTCATCGAGGGCCCGCGCCAGATACGGTGTAGCGGCCCCCTCGTCATCCGGATGCGCAACGACAAGCAGTATGTCCACTTTGTAGCGCTCGTCGGCCTGCAAAATCCGCGCCGGCGCTTGCGCCCAGGCGCTCCAAGAAAACAGCAGACACGCGGCCATGTGGCCAAGCACTGCCAGCGTTCCCTGTCGGCCTGCCGTGCGTGTTCTCTTGGACCGTGACTTTTCATTCAGTATTTTCGCAACAGAGCAAGCAAACCAAAACATAGGAGTAACTGGAGGGGATGGGTTCATCGAAGAATTCTATCCCCACCAGCAAGAATCTCTCACCAGGCCATTGCGCCAATTCGCGTTTCCGGCGCGCCAAATTGGAGGCGTGCTGCATACTCTCCGTTGGAGGGTCTCGGGCGTCTATACTAGCGCGATGGCCAAGCTCACTCTCCTCTTTAGCGCGTTGCTAGCTATGGCCCTTTGCGGCCAGAGCACGGCTCAACAGAGCGCTCCGCCGAGCCATGGTCCGCAAGATCTACAACCCGGTGTCGTGGCTCCCAAAATCTCCTGCGCCACACAGCCCGAGCAACGCTATGCGCTCTATCTTCCCTCTTATTACACTCGCGAAAAACGCTGGCCGATTGTTTACGCCTTCGATCCCGCTGCCCGCGGGAACATCCCCGTCGAGCTGATGAAGAACGCCGCGGAACGCTACGGCTATATCGTGGCGGGCTCAAACAATTCGCACAACGGCGCGTGGAAGCCGGAGGCCCAGGCAGCTCAAGCGATGTTTCAAGACACCCATGCGCGCCTTGCGATCGACAACAATCGCGTCTACTTCGCCGGTTTTTCCGGAGGTGCTCGCCTTGCTTCCTCGCTCGCGCAACGCTGCAATTGCGCCGCGGGCGTGCTCTTGAACGGTGCCGGCTTTTCGCCCTCCGCGCCGCCAGCCGCGGACGCAACGTTTTCTGTCTTTGCTGCCGTCGGTATCTTCGACTTCAACTATTCCGAGGTCGTCGATCTCGACGCGAAACTCGGAGCGCTTCGTTACTCTCACGCCTTCGAACGCTTCGACGGACCCCATCAATGGGCGCCTGCCAACGTTATGGACGAGGCTATGGCCTGGTTTCGCCTCGTCTCCATGAAGGAGGGCCGTGAAGATCGCGACTTGGCTTTCATAAAGGTCCAATCCGCCGAAGCCGAAAAGCGCGCGAAATCTCTCGAACTCGTCGGCGATCCGTATGGCTCCTGGAACGAGTATCGCCAGGCCGCGGAAACGTTCGACGGCTTGGGAGAAGCTCCCGCTTTTCGTGAGCGCGCCGTTCGAATGGAAAAAGAAAAGGCCGTTCGCGACGGCGCGAAACGCGAGCTGCAGGACTTCGAAGAGCAATCGCGCCTAAGTGCGAATATCTCCGGAGGGTTCGCCGCGCTCCGTCAGGACTCCTCTGGTCGCGCGGATACCCGCAGCGATGTCGAGCGCCAAATCTCAGAACTTCGCAACCGCGCCGAACACGAAAAAAACCCCCAAAAGCTCCGCGTCGCGAAGCGCGCGCTAGCCGGGATTTTCGTCGAAGCTATGGAAACCGGCCAAAACCGTCTCGATGCCAAAGACATCTCCCACGCGCGCACCTATTTCGAGCTGGCGGCCAGCGCCGACCCAGACTCCGTCTGGGCGCTAGGTCAAGTAGCCGCCGCCCGCGCCCTGGACGGCGATCCGAAAGGCGCCCTCGAAGCTCTACAGCACGCCAAAGGAAAGAGCGAAGACCCTGGTGCCTTCTCCGCCTGGCTAAACGAAGAGCCCGCCTTCGCCAAACTCCGCGGTACCCCCGAATTCCGCGCCTTACTGGGCATGTACTGATAGCTACGTCACTCTGCTCTAGCGCGAGCCCTGCGTTCCGCTGTGCCTTGACCCAAATACACCGCGCCGATAAGCTTGTTGTTTCTCTTCCCAGGTGAACGAGTCATGGAGCAAGTGCAAGTCACATTGCCGGACGGCAAGGTTCAAGAGGTGCCCAAGGGCACGACTCCGGCGGATATCGCCCGCAAAATTTCGCCGCGTCTCGCGGATGCAGCTCTCGTCGCGCGTGTCACAGCGACCAATGGAACTCCTCTCCCCAACGCCCCCGATCTTGGTGAACTGATCGATCTCGGCCGCCCGCTCGAAGAAAACGTCAAGCTGCAAATCCTCACCGAAAAAGACCGTGACGCGCTCTTCGTCTTCCGCCATTCCGCCGCGCACCTGCTCGCGGCCGCGGTGATGGAGCTTTATCCCAACGTCAAGCTGGGTATCGGCCCGCCTATCGACACCGGCTTCTTCTATGAATTCCTCCGCGACGAGCCCTTCACTCCTGAAGACCTGGCGAGAATCGAAAAGAAGATGCACGAGCTCGCCGCGCAAGACTTGCCCAACGAGCGCAAGCTCATACCCAAGCCCGAAGCTCTTGAGCTCTACAAAAAGTCTAATCAAATTTTCAAGTGCGAACTCGTCGAAGAAAAAGCTAACGAGCTAATGGTTTCTTTTTACTCCACCGGAAAATTCCTCGACTTCTGCCGCGGCCCGCACATCCCCTCAACAAAGCGCATCACCGCGTTCAAGCTAATGAGCGTCGCCGGCGCTTACTGGAAAGGACAGGAAGGCAATCCGCAGCTCCAGCGCATCTACGCCGCCTGTTTCTTCACGCAAAAAGAACTCGACGAATATCTCCATCGCCTCGAAGAAGCCAAGCGCCGCGATCACCGCAAGCTCGGCGTCGAGCTCGAACTCTTCAGCATCCAGGAAGAAGCTGGCCCGGGGCTCATTTTCTGGCATCCCAAAGGCGGCCTCATCCGCAAGGTAGTCGAGGATTGGCTCCGCGACGAACTCCTCAAGCGCGGCTACGACCTCGTCTACACACCGCACATCATGCGCCTCGACCTCTGGAAAACGAGCGGCCATACCGGCTTTTACAAAGACAGCATGTTCGGCCCGGTAGAAGTCGAAAAAGCCGACTACCAGCTCAAGCCCATGAACTGCCCGGGCCACATCCTCATCTACAAATCAAAGCTGCACAGCTATCGTGATCTTCCCGTGCGTCTCGCCGAACTCGGCACCGTCTATCGCTACGAACGCAGCGGTGTTCTCCACGGCCTACTCCGCGTCCGCGGTTTCACACAGGACGACGCCCACATTTTTTGCGCGCCTTCGCAAATCGAAAGCGAAGTCGAAGCCTGCATCGATTTCGCCTTCGCCGTAATGAAAAATTTCGGCTTCGACAAATTTGAGGTCGAGCTTTCCGATTGGGATTCCTCTCATCCGGAAAATTACGCCGGCAAGCCCGAAGACTGGCAACGCGCCTCAGCCGCGCTAGCCGACACCATGAAACGCCTGAACATTCCATATAAGACAATCACCGGCGAAGCCGCCTTCTACGGTCCCAAGATCGACGTCAAACTCATCGACGCCATCGGCCGCCCCTGGCAGCTCACCACCGTCCAGTTCGATTTCAATTTGCCCGCGCGCTTCGGCCTGCAATACGTCGCCGAAGACGGCGCCAAGCATCAGCCGCTCATGGTCCACCGCGCGCTGCTCGGCTCCGTCGAGCGTTTCTTCGGCATCCTGATCGAGCACTACGCCGGCGCCTTCCCGCTCTGGCTTGCGCCCGTGCAGGTGGAGATTTGCCCCGTCAGCGAAAAAGTAGCCGACTACGCCAAGCACGTCACCGAAACTCTGAAGCGCCACAATCTCCGCGTCCACCTCGACGACCGCAACGAAAAGCTGCCTGCGAAAATCCGCGACGCCCAGCTCCAGAAAGTTCCCTACATGCTTGTGGTCGGGCCCAAGGAAGCTGAAGCCGGCACCGTCTCCGTCCGCCATCGCAGCAAAGGCGACCTCGGCCCCAAGCCGCTGGCCGAACTCGTCGAAGCGCTCCACCGCGAAGTCGATTCCCGCGCCACATCCTGATGGAATGACATGCTGGACCTGCAAAGCACGCGTTGGAAAGAGCTGTCGCACGCCTACGGCTCAGCACAAGACATTCCCGGCCTCCTCTCACAACTGAAGACCGCTGCACCAAAGAAGGACTACCGGTCGGAACCATGGTTTTCTCTTTGGAGCTCACTCTGTCACCAAGGGGATGTCTACACGGCTTCCTACGCTGCGGTTCCGCATATTGTTGCTATAGGGCTAGAAAGGCCGATTTCGGAAAGAACGGACTTCCTCTTGATTGCGGCAAAGATAGAAGCAATGAGGCACGCCAAGAGGGCACCTAAAATGCCGGCCGATCTAAAACGCGCCTATGAAGACACGGTTCGAGCTGGTGCCCCTTTAGCAATGAGTTGCATGGAGCGGGACTGGCCGGAAGATGACTATCGAGTAGTTCTGGGCGCGCTGGCGATCTTCCGTGGACACATTGCTCTCGGTAACATGTTGTTGGATTTCGAAGGCGATTGTCTGTGCCCGAACTGCGACACCGTTTTTCCGCCGCTCGGATACGACATTCTGAAAGAAAAATGAACAAGGCGATTCTGACGGAACATGTCTTTCGCGAAGGTGTGCGTGTGCTCGAGAAGCGCGACGTGTACTTAGCAGAGGTGGTACGGAACTTCGGTCCGCCGCCTCTGTGGGTCCGCGAGCCTGGTTTTCCCACGCTCGTCTACATCATCCTCGAGCAGCAGGTCTCTCTGGCCTCCGCGAAAG
>WNFS01004759.1_pt1 | contig 21211 bp, 20 predicted proteins | sample 5400141 | NCBI WGS metagenome assembly WNFS01 (sample SAMN13153358, study PRJNA577476) | soil metagenome | isolation source: 60 cm saprolite under Madrone tree | place: USA:California | collected 2016-06-14
TTTTCACCCGGCTGTTGAACGCGATGCTGGGCACGAAAATGAAGCCGATCAATGGCTATCCCGGGCAGAACGACGTCTTTCTCGCCATGGAACGGCGCGAGCTCGACGGCCATCCCAGCGCTTTCTTCAGTTCCGTTCGCGCAATCAGACCGGGATGGCTGCGCGAGAAGACCGCGAAGGCCGTTTTGCAATATGGGCCGCAGAAGCTCGCCGAACTGCATGACGTGCCATTCGCTCCCGATCTCGTCGCCACCGATGATGATAGGCTGGTGATGCAGGCGGCCTTTGCGCCGCTCGCGCTCGGGCGGCCGTTTCTCGTGCCGCCCGGCGTTCCCGCCGAACGCGTGGTCGCGCTGCGCAAGGCGTTCGCCGCGACCATGGCGGACCCGGATTTTCTGGCCGAGGGCGAAGCGATGGGCCTTGGTGTCAACGCGCCGCGCACCGGCCAACAGATGCAGGAGGTGATGGAGCGCGTCTACCGCAGCCCGCCGCGTGTCATTGATCGGTTGCGCCAACTCAACGTGCCGTGAGTGAGCCTGCGGGCGTGTTGATCACATCTGAGATTTTCTCCACCCTGTCGAGGAAAAATTTCGGGCGATCGCAGGCCGGTCGCCGCCAAGGAGGTTGCGCATGATCAAGACCAAAGGCGTTTTGCACGTCACCATCCCCGTCAGCGATCTCGCCCGCAGCCGCCGCTTCTATACGGAGATTCTAGGGCTCGAGTTCGTGGCGGAAGCACCGAAAGAGAATCCCCATTTCGTATTCCTCAAGTCGGGTGCCGATTACGTTCTTCTCGGCCGCGACGAGAGCTGCGGACGATTTTCCGACATCGTGCACCATGCGTTCATGGTCGAGGGTGACGCCTATGATGCGGCGGTGGCGGAGCTCAGAACGAAGGGCGTCGACGTATTCCGGGAAGAGAAGCGCGACGTGGGCGTATTCACCGGCCGTAGCGCCTACTTCCATGATCCCGATAACAACACGCTCGAAGTCATTCACCTCACTAACCGGGCGAAAGGGTGAGAAGGCGCGTTGAGCTCTCGAAGCGTTCTATCGGCGATGGAGCCTCGTCAGCTCTTGCGGATGCGGAAGATCAGGACCTCCCCCTCGCGGCCGGTCGATATCATGGTATCGCCGGTCTCCCGCAACAAATTGGGGATGTCGATGGCGGTCAAGGGATCCGTGCATTCGGCAATCAGCATGTCGCCGGTCTTCAACCCGGTCAGGGCTTTGCGCACGCGTAGCGCCGGCAAGGGACATTTGAGCCCGCGCAAATTGAGTATTTTCTCGGCCACAATTCTTCCCTCTGTGCTCCCGGTGTCGTCAGAGTTACGCAGGGAGCGGACAATATAACGGACCGAGACCATGGCCGTGGAGACGGATAGCCCGCAACGGATTGCCCGGCTGACGCCGCTTCCCGACGCGCTCGCGCGGCTCGACGCGCTGGTCGCGCCGGTGACGTCGCGGGTGGTCGATGTCTCGCTAGCGCTGGGGCACACGCTCGCCGAAGACGTCATCGTCGCTGCCCCGATCCCCCCGACGGCGTGTGCGCTGCGCGACGGTTGGGCGGTGCGCTCAGATCTGACCATCGATGCCAGCGGCTATGCGCCGGCGCCGCTGCCGTTCGCGATGCGGATCGACGTTGGCGACCCTCTGCCGGGCGAGGCAGATGCCGTCGCGCCGCTCGATGTGGTGGTCACCCGCGACGGCGCGGCGGAAGCACTGGCTCCGGTTGGTCCCGGCGAAGGGGTGTTGCCGGTCGCTGCCGAGGCCGCGCGCGGAGCGACGTTGCTCGCCTCGGGCCGGCGCCTCGGCGGTGTCGAGATCGCGGTGTTGGCGGCGGCAGGCGTCCGTGAGGTGCGCGTGCGCGCGCCGCGGCTACGCCTGGCGTACGCCCGCCGCGCCGGTGACACGGTGATCGACGCCGCGATCGCTTGCATCGGCGACGCGATTGGATCGCAGGGCGGCGTTGCCACGCTGGCCGAGCAAGGCGATTTGGCCGACGTACTGGCCCATGCGGATGCCGATGCGGTCGTCGTTGTGGGTGGCACCGGCAGCGGCAGGCGCGACACCACCGTTCGCACGCTCGCCTCAATGGGTGAGGTGCTTGTTCACGGTATCGCTCTGCTGCCAGGCGAGACCACGGCCTTGGGAACTGTCGGCGCGCGACCGGTACTGGCATTGCCGGGGCGGCTCGATGCGGCGCTCGCGGCCTGGCACCTGTTGGGCCGCAGCATGCTGGCGCGGCTCGCAGGAAACCGGGAGACGCTGGCCGTGCGAACGGCATGGCTCACGCACAAAGTGTCCTCCCCAGTGGGATTTTCGGAACTCGTCCCGGTGCGATGCGAGGGCGTCTCGGCGAGCCCCATAGCCTCGGGCTACGTGCCGCTCGCGGCGCTCGCGCAGGCCAACGGATGGGTTTTCATTCCGGCAGAGAGCGAAGGACATCCGGCGCAGTCCGAGGTCGTGGTAAGACCTTGGCCATGACTGCGCCTTTTCAACCGAAATCGACCGGACGCGATCCTGATGTCTTCGCCGCGATTCGCCGCGCCGCCCGACAGGAGCAATTCCTAGAGGTCGTTTCCGCCGAGGAGGCACGCGCGCGCTTTCTGCGCGCCATTGATCTCGCGCCGCTGCCTGGCGAGACGGTCGCTTTGGCCGAAGCGCTCGGCCGCGTACTCGCCGCCGACGTCACCGCGCCCATCGATGTGCCGCCGTTCGATCGCGCCAATGTCGATGGATTTGTGCTGCGCTCCGCCGACACGGTGGGCGCGAGCGATGGCGCGCCGCGCCGATTGCGGCTCAACGGTGAAGTGATCGTCTGCGGCCATGAGCCTGCCCTCGAAGTGAGGGCCGGTTCTGCGACGACGATTGCGACCGGCGGCGTGGTGCCACGCGGCGCCGACGCTCTTGTCATGCTTGAGCACACCGAATTGGTCGAAGATGGTGAAGTGCCGGCAATCGACGTACGCCGCGCAGTCGCGCCCGGGCAGTTCATCTCCTATGCCGGCTCGGACATCGCGCGCGGCGAAGTGCTGCTGCGGCGCAAGACACGGCTCTCCTCGCGCGAGATCGGCATGCTCGCCGCCTGCGGCCTCGCCGAGATCAAGGTGGTTCGTAAGCCGAAAGTCGCGGTGCTCTCGACCGGGGATGAACTTGCCGCCCCGGGCGGCGTGCTCGGCCCGGCGCAGGTCTACGACAGCAACGGCGCGATCATCGCGGCAGCGGTCGCGGAAGCGGGCGCCGAAGCGGTGCCCTTCGGCGCATGTCCCGACGAGGAGGCGGCGCTCGAGCGCGCCGTGCGGCGCGCGCTTCGAGCTTGCGACATCCTCGTGCTCTCCGGCGGCACTTCGAAAGGCGCGGGCGATCTCTCCCACCGCATCGTCTCGAAGCTCGGCGATGTGCTCGTTCACGGCGTCGCGCTGAAACCCGGCAAGCCGCTCTGCCTCGCGGTGATCGACGGCAAGCCGGTCGCCGTGCTGCCCGGGTTTCCGACCTCCGCGATCTTCACCTTTCATGCCTTCGTTGCGCCGGTGATCCGTGCACGGGCCGGCCTCGCGCAGGAGGCGGCGCGCAGCATCGAAGCGAGCGTGCCGATCCGGATCGCTTCCGAGCTCGGACGCAAGGAGTTCGTGCTGGTCGCTCTCGCGGCGGGCAAAGACGGGCCGGTCGCTTTTCCAACCGCCAAGGGTTCGGGCGCGGTGACGAGCTTCTCCCAGGCCGACGGCTTTCTCGAGATCGATGCGCTCGCTGCGGCGCTCGACGCCGGCACGCAGGCGCGCGTGAGCCTGATTGGCGAAAACGCCGCTATGCCCGATCTCGTGGTCATGGGTAGCCACTGTATCGCACTCGACGTCGTGCTCGGAGTGCTTGCCGAGCGTGGATTCGCCGCGCGCAGCATCGCAGTCGGCAGCATGGGTGGGCTGGCCGCCGCCGAGCGCGGAGAGTGCGACCTGGCGCCGGTGCATCTCGTCGAACCCACAACTGGGGTTTACAACGCACACCTGCTGCGCCACGGCCTCGCACTCGTGAAAGGCTGGCAGCGCATGCAAGGTTTCGTGCACCGCCACGACGATGCGCGCTTCTCTGGACGCACCGCCGCCGATGCGCTCGCAGCTGCCCTCGCCGATCCCGGCTGCCTCATGGTCAATCGCAACATCGGTGCCGGCACGCGCGTGCTCATCGATCGGCTGCTCAAGGGTGCGCGGCCTGCCGGCTACGGCAATCAGCCGCGCTCCCATAACGCAGTCGCAGCCGCGGTCGCGCAGCGCCGCGCCGATTGGGGAATTGCGATCGAATCGGTTGCCCGCCTTTATGGGCTTGGCTTTGCCCCGATCGCGCCCGAGGACTATGATTTTCTCTTGGTGGAAAACCGCCGCGAGCGGCCTGCGGTGAGCGCCTTTCTCGCCGCGCTCCGCGAGGAGACGGTGCGCGAAAAAATCCGCGCCCTGGGAATGCGTCCGGCCGATGCCTGAGTTTTCCGCGAGGGCTGCGACGATGGCCCACGTCTTTGTGGTGCTTGCGCTGCTGCTGGTTGCGTCGGCGACGGCGCAGGCGCAATTGCGCGGCCACGGCGGGCCGGTGCGGGCGCTGGCCATTTCACCCGACGGCACGCAGGCGCTTTCCGGCAGCTTCGACACCTCGGCAATCCGCTGGTCGCTGCCGAGAAACGCGGCCGAGCAGGTGCTGCGCTTCCATGACGGCCCTGTCAACGCGGTAGTCTTCCTTCGCGACGGCCGCATTGCCACGAGCGGCGAGGATGCACGCATCGCGATCTGGCGGCCGGGCGAGTCGCAGCCGGCAAAGGTACTCGAATCGCACGAAGGTCCGGTGGTCGCGCTTTCGCTATCACCGGACGGGTCGACGCTCGCCTCCGCCTCATGGGATCACACCGCGCGGCTATGGCCGCTCGCCGGCGGCACGCCGCGGCTGATTGAGGGCCATGCACAGGGCGTCAACGGCGTTGCATTCGCACCCGACGGCCGCGGGCTCGTTACCGCGGGTTACGACGCGACGCTGCGCATCACGCCGCTTGCCGGTGGCGGCGCTCCGATCGTTGCATCGTTGCCGACGCCGCTCAACGCGGTTGCCATTGCGCCCGACGGCGAGGTCGTCACCGCCGGTGCCGACGGGAAGGTCTACGTGCTCTCCGCTGCCGGCGATCTCGTTTCCGAGATCGATGCGGCGCAGGCGCCGATCATCGCCGTGGCATTGTCGCGCGACGGCAGGCTGATCGCGGCCGCCGGGATGCGCGGTTCGGTCGCCATCATCGACAGGCTTGGGCGCAAAATGGCGCGCACACTCGTCGGACCAGGACTGCCGGTCTGGTCGGTAGTTTTTTTTCCAGACGGGCGCACCCTCCTTACCGGCGGCAGCGACCGTATGATCCGCCGCTGGGACGCGATGACCGGCGAGCCGATCGGCAATGTCGTCATGGGCGCGCCCGAGGACCCGCTCGCTGCCTTCGCCGGCGATCCGGGCGCGGAGGTGTTTCGCGCTTGCGTGGCCTGCCACACGTTGAAGGCCGACGAGGGCGTGCGTGCAGGCCCCACGCTCGCCGGGATCTTCGGGCGCAAGATCGCGACGCTTCCTGGCTACAATTTCTCCCAGGCGCTCAAGAAGCTCGATATCGTGTGGACGCCTGAGACGGTCGCGAAGCTGTTCGAGATCGGACCGGCGACCTATACGCCCGGCACCAAGATGCCGGAGCAGCGCATCGGCTCGGACGAGGACCGCGCCGCCTTGGTGAAATTTCTGGAGAAAGCAACGAAGGCGAGGTGAGGGCACTTACCTCTCAGTTTACGCGGGTCGTTCAGGCTTCCTGGCCCGCGTCGGTTCCTCGCGCTCGCGCAAATAATCCTCGGTCGTGCGAGGCTTGGGCCGCGGCGACTCGCCGTAGGGGTCGAACTCCTGCTCGGTAATCGCCACGACTCGGCAGTCCTCGCACATCTTGATCAGGTCGAGGCGCTGCGCGGAATCCCGGAACATCCAGTGCTTGCCCTCGAGCTTGGCGGCGACGCGCTCGATCGTGCTCTTGACCCCGAACGGTTTGTTGCAGCGGATGCATTGGAACGGCTCTTCCTCTTTGAGCACGCGGGTGGTGGCGGTCGCCGCGCGGAAGTCGATCTGCGGCGTCAGCGTGATCACTTTCTCCGGACAAGTCGCCTTGCAGAGCCCGCACTGCACGCAGGCATCTTCCGCAAAGCGCAGCATCGGCCGCTCCGGGTTGTCGCTGAGCGCGCCGGTCGGGCAGGCCGACACGCAGGCGAGGCAGAGCGTGCAGCCCTCGACATTGATCTCGATCGCACCGAAAGGCGCGCCCGCGGGCAGCGCGATGAGGTCGACCGGAGCGGGCGCGGCGCGCTGCAGTTCACGCAATGCAAGCCGCATCAGATCGCGTTTGCCTCCGACCGGCAAGAAAGTCGCGGGACGCGGCGTACCTTTGCGCTTCTCGATCGCCCGCAGCGCATCGGCCAGCGCGTCCGGGTCATCGGTTTCGATCGTCGCCACGCGCGCGCTGCCGAAGCCGAGCCCGGCGAGGATCGGCTCGGCGAGGGCGAGCGTCCTCGTCAAGCCGGTCACGTCATGACGCGGCTTTGCGCGCAGCAGCAAGCGAACCGCCGCCGCGCCGTAGGCGAACGCGGCAGCAATGGCTTCGAGCCCGATTTGGGTTACTTCGTTGACGCTGAAGGGCAAGACATCGGCAGGCAGACCATCGCCGACGCGCGCCAGCGCCTCGATCAGCGGCGTACCGTGCGCCTCATCATGGACGAGCACGACGGGTTCTCGTCCTCCTGCCTCGCGATAAGCGGAGAGCAGCGCGCGCAGCTTGCGCATCAGCGCGTCTGCCGGGGGCAGCGCGTAGGCTGCGGCGCCGGTCGGGCAAACCGCCGCGCATTGTCCGCAGCCGGCACAGATATACGCGTCGACGGCGACGTGATCGCCAGCGGGCGCGATCGCGCCAGCCGGGCAGAGATCGAGGCAACGCGTGCAGCCGATAATCTGCGAGCGCGAATGGGCGCAAAGATCCTCGGTGAAGGCGACGTAGCGCGGCTTGTCGAAACTGCCGACGAGGTCGCGCGCCTTGAGCACCGCCTTGAGCACGGCCGCCAGATCTTTGGGATCGGCGCGCAGATAGCCGTCGCGTAAGTCGGCTGCGCTGAAAAGCGGCGCGTCACCGGAAATGTCGAGCACGAGGTCGCAGTGGGAGGCGGCGCCGTCGCGGCGCGCAGCGAAACTCAACGTGCCCCGTGACGATGGCGCCGGCTGAGCGTAGCCATCGACAATGATCTCGAATGTGCCGAGATAGCCCTTCGCCGAGCGGATCGCGCCCTGCACCACCGGAAACTCGGTCACCCGCGGTGGCGCCACTTCCGCCGGCGGCTTGATGAGCACGGTCACGTCCAGGTGATCCTTGAGCAAGTTGCCGGCCTCGATCGCCTGCTCGTCGCGGCCATAGATCAGGATCACACCATCGCTGGTGAGGCTGAGGAAGGGAACCTCGGGGCGAGGCTCCGCGGCAGCTGCGAGCAACGCCGCCATCTTGGGACCCGCCGCAGCGGCATCCTTGGACCAGCCGGCGGTCTCACGAAGATTGGCGTAGGTGACGTCGGCGTCGCCGGCCATCTCCGAGAACAGCGGCGCCTCCTGCGTGCAGCCGACGATCAGCGGCTCGCCGCCGGCCGCCGCAGCGCGGAACTTTTCCAGCTCCGCCCGGCAGAGCTGGCGCGCGGTCGAAACGTCGGCGCCGCGACAGCCGCGCTCAACCGGCTGTGCGCGAGCCGCCACGCCCACCACCTTCGGGGGTCCATCCGCGCAGGCGCATCATTCGCTATGCGGGCCTCGGCGATGCCGGTCGATGGCGTGAACCACGTGCCGGCGCACGTATACCAGCGGGCGGCTCTACTCCTCGTGCGTACCACGTTATAAGTATGGCGAACAACCTTCGCGAGTCCGGTTGCCCGAATGCCGCTGCAAGAGCCCACGCGCCTGCGCCGATCGTTAAAGCCTGCGCTTGACCTGCCGCCCCCGTTCCGGCTGCTGACCTTGCGCGAGGTAGGGGACGCATTTGCCCATGCAACACGCGTGGCGGCGCAAGAGGGGGCGGGCACGCTCGTCTATGTGGGCCGCTTCGACCTCGTGGAGTTTGCGGTCGTGCTGGAGCCCGACGAGCCGCTCAAGACCGCACGGCGTAGCCTTTACGCCGGCGTCGCTGCGCTCGGCGACGCGCTCGCGGTGCATGCTCCGCCCGAGCTGCCCATCACTTTCGACTGGCCGGATGCGGTGCGCGTCAATGGCGGGCTCGTCGGCGGGGCGCGCCTCGCCTGGCCGCCGGACGCGGACGAGGATGGACCGCCGCCGTGGCTGGTATTCGCCGCCATGATCCGCACGGTGGCGATGGGTGAGGAAGAACCTGGTCTGCGTCCGCTCTCGGCGGCGCTCGAGGACGAAGGGTTCGACGATCTCGGTTCGGGAAAGCTCGTGGAAAGCTTCGCCCGCCATTTCATGGTCGCGGTCGACGCCTGGCAGGAACAGGGATTCGGCGCTGTCGCGAAGAACTATCTCGCCAGGCTTTCACCCGAGAGCGGCGTGCGCCGGGAGATCGCCGATAATGGCGATCTGTTGGTTCGGCGCACGGCGACGAATGCGGATCGAGCCGAGCGGCTCTCGCTCCTCACCGCGCTCGCCGAGCCGTCGTGGCTCGATCCCGCGACCGGAGGGCCGCGAAGGTGAAGCTTTTGCGCACCATTCGGCTCGATCCGTCGGACACCTTCGTGTTCGAGCGCGCCGCCGAGCCGGGCGAGTGGGCAGTCTCGGGCGCCTTCATGTTCGCACACGCCGATGCGGATGCGCTCGAAGGCAAATCGCGCGCGGCCTTTCGCAGCGGGTTTCTCGGCGCCGCCTCGCTCGGCTGGTCGACGCTGGTGCAGATCGTGGAAGCAAGCGAGGCCGATCGCGACGCCCTCGTCGGCGCGCTAGGCCGGCAACTGCACGAGCGCCTCGGCGCGCCCGATCTCGCCGTCGCGCACGCCGCGGCCGAAGAGGAGGTCACGTTCGCGGCCTCGCTCTGCGATCATCCTCTGGACACTCTCATCGCGGTCCGCCGCACCTTCGAGGACGGCGCGATCCGCGAGGCGTTTCGCACGTTGCATCCGCGCGGCACGCGCAAACCGATGCGCGCCTTCTCGTTCGTGGAGGTCGAGAACGAAGAGGAACCGCACGAAGATGTCGATCTGCTCGCGCTGGGGCAGCGCAACGGAACCGATTGAAACGCAAGCGAACCTCGTCGAGGCGTGATCGCATGCCGGATTTTTGGCTCTCCTGCGGGCATCATCTGCTCGATCGCGACGAGGGCGGCGGCCTCGTGATCACGGATGACTTCCTCAAGGCCTACCTGGCGCGGCCGGAGCTTGCGCCGCCGTCGGATGCATGCGCTGCCGAGCGCAGCTTGCACACCGCACTGCTAGGCAATCCGCGCCGGCCCGTCACAGGCTCCGAGATCGCGGCGATCGCCGATGCCGACGCGCGCGAGAATTGGAGCTTAATGAGCGCCTTTCGCGACCGGCTCGTCCGCCATAAAACGCTGGAGGCCGCTTATCTTGATCTCGTGCGTCGCGGCGTGGGCGCAACGCCGCCGCTGTTCATCAACCAACTCGCGCATGTGATCCTGCGCAACGTCCTTGATGGTTGCGAGGATGTATTCATGCTGCGCGCGGCGGAGCTCTTCTTCCGGCCGCAACGCCTGAGCGTGCACGATGGGTCGCTCCTCGCCGCCGACGAGGAGAAAGTCTCAGGCGCAAGCCCGGAGCCGGTCTCTCCACTCGTCGCCATGCTCGGCCTGCCGGACGCCGGCGAAATCGACGTGCTCAACGAGGCCAATGCCGACGCGTACTGGGGCCGCAGCGATCTCTTCGACATGGCGCTCGACCTCACCGCCGGCCGGCGCGGGCTCGACGCGCTGGGCAAGGTGATCGAGAAATGGATCGCGCATCTGCTCTCGGCCGAAGTGGACATCGAGCCGCTGATCGAGGCGAGCAATGTCAATCTCGCGTGGTATGTCGGCCTCGATGCGGAAGCGAGCCGGATCGGCGACGCATTGTGGAGAGACGTGGAGCTCGACGAAGCAGCGCGGCAGCAGATTGTCGGTCTTTACCGGCTCTTCTTCCGCAATCCCGAAGTTGTCCTGGACAAGGCGAAAGGCGAGCCCATCTATCTGATATTGGCCATGACCCCCGAGCGGACATTGCGTATGAAGCCGCAGAACCTCGTGGTCGGTCTTCCGATCACACATCTTGAGGCGGTCTCATGAACATCTTGCCGCCTGCCAAGATTGCCGTCGGCGTCGTGGTCGAGCGGCGCAAAGCGCAGAGCCCTTGGATCGACTTCACCTGGAAGCCGATTGCGGCCTTGCCCGGGCTGCCTGACGCTTTGCCGTGGACCATCCTGACGCAAGACGGCGATGGCGCCACTTTTTATGCGGGCGCGGTCGAAGTGGCGCTCTACCGCACCGAGACGAGCAATTACCGCAACAATCTTGGCACCGGTCGACCCATGCTCTGGGTTGCCCTGCGTCCGACCGGAGTCGAACCGCCCTACGAAGTCTTCGGCGTGACGGCTGATCCCGCCGAAGGCGAAGCCTGGACCGAAGCGGGCAGCGATCTCGTCGACGTCGTCCCAATGCCTGAGCCGGTGCGTGCGGCGATTGACGCTTTCGTTGCCAAGCATCACGTCGAGCAGCCGTTCCACAAACGCGAGCGTGACCGCGCCGATCCGGAGGCGCTGGCGCGGCGCGGACCCATGCGGAAGGCGCGCGAATGAGCGAACCGGAAAACTTCATCGCCCGCTGGTCGCGGCGTAAGCGCAACGCCGCGGAAGAGGCCAAACCTGCGACGAGCACAAATGTCGGCGAAGAGCCGCGCGCGGGGAGCGATCCTGCGCCTGTGCTGAGCGGCGCGTCCGAGTCGTCCGAGGCTGCATTTGACCTGACAAAGCTTCCGCCGATCGAAACAATCACCGCCGATACGGATATCCGTGCCTTTCTCGCCCCTGGTGTGCCCGCCGAATTGACCCGCGCGGCGCTTCGTCGCGCTTGGGCCGCCGATCCAAAGATCCGCGATTTCATTGGGCTTTCGGAGAATGCGTGGGACTTCAATGCGCCGGGCGCGATTGCCGGCTTCGGCCCGCTCGAAATGACGGATGAGTTGCGAAGCCAGATCACGCGAATGATAGGCCGCGGCATTGAAGGCGCGGCGGCGGATCCGTCCGGTTCGCCTGAGCGGGAGGGGCAGCCCTCGCCGCCTGACGCACGGACCGCATCGGGCAAGGCGGTCGCCGAACAGCAGGACGATCAGGTTGATACGACCGGCGGGGCGCTACCCGAAGAGCGGCCGCGGGAGCGCAATGAGCGACACGACGTCGCCGTATCGCAGCGCAACAAATCGGATATTGCGCCGCAACCTGATTCTGGAAGCCCCGATGACCAGCAATTGATTGCGAAACGGCTGCACGGGCGCGCTTTGCCCGAATGAGGAAGGGGACTCATAGCCTGCGACTATTGACCGGCATTCGCCGCGGGCGGTACATACAATCGAATTGAAATAAAAAGAAAAAAACCCCATGCGGGATTTGGGTGTGGAGGGAGCGATCCGGGTTGCCGGCGGCGTCGGCGCGCTGGCGCGCAAAATCGGTATTTTCCAACCGTCGATTTCGAACTGGTCGCGCGTTCCCGCCGAGCGCGTGCTCGCGGTCGAGGCGGCGACCGGCGTGAGCCGCGCGACTCTAAGGCCTGATCTCTACGGTGAGCACCCCGCCATGGTTGGCGATCTCGAGGACATCGACGCTGCGCGCGCACAAGAATATGCGCTGCTCTCCGTCTTGCTCACACGCGCTCCGGACGGCGCGCTGCTGGAGCGTCTCGCCTCGCTGCGCGGCGATCCCAGCCCGCTCGGAGTGGTACACGCCGCGCTCGCGGAGGCGGCGGAGCGGACCAATGTCGAGCGCCTCGAGCGCGAATATTTCGACCTCTTCATCGGGCTCGGCCGCGGGGAGCTTTTGCCCTACGCGTCTTACTATCTCACCGGCTTCTTGCACGAGCGACCGCTCGCGCGGCTGCGCGCGCATCTTGAAAAGCTCGCCATCGAGCGAACCGCCGGCCAGGCGGAGCCCGAGGATCACGCGGCGATTCTGTGCGAGATCATGGCCGGGCTGGCGAGCCGGCGCTTTGGCGCTCCCGAGGGCGCCGAGCGCGAACTGTTCGAGCAGCACCTTAAGCCCTGGATCGGGCGCTTTTTCGCCGATCTGGAACGGGCCGATGCTGCGGACTTCTACCGGCACGTAGGAGCGCTCGGCCGGGTGTTCATCGAGATCGAAACGGAGGCCTTTGCACTGCCCTCGTGAGCAGCGCGCAGGCATCGCAGGTCGGGCTCGCCCGATCTGTGCAACAGACGACGAATAGGAGGAGACGGCAATGAAACGAGAACGCAGCGCGACGCTCGGCCGTCGTGAATTCCTGCGCCGGCTTGGTGCGGGCGCGAGCGTCGCGGCCGCAGCCGGGACACCGCTGGCCAATGACGCGCGCGCGGACAGCGAGAGCAACGATGAGAAGCGCAAGTCTCGGTACCAGGCGAACTCGCGGGAGGTTCAAACCTTCTATCGGGTCAACCGGTACCCGAGTTGAGGGAGGGAGCCGTGCTGATCAAGAGAACGCAACGTTACGTTCGTCGCGGCGCCCTCGCCGGCGCACTGCAATCACCCGATAGCGGTCTCGATCGCCGCGCCTTCCTGCGCCGCTCCGGGCTCATCGCCGGCAGTCTCGCGGGTCTCGGCGCGCTGCCGCTCGGCAGCGTGCGCAAGGCAGAGGCCGGTCCGCCGCCGCCTGCCGGAGCACAGATCACGATCCGCAAGAACATCTGCACGCATTGTTCGGTCGGCTGCACCGTCGTTGGGGAAGTGGCGAACGGCGTGTGGATCGGCCAGGAGCCCGGCTGGGACTCGCCGCTCAACCGCGGCTCGCATTGCGCCAAGGGTGCCTCGGTGCGCGAACTCGTGCACGGCGACCGGCGCCTGAAATATCCGATGAAGCTCGTCAACGGGCAATGGACCCGCGTGAGCTGGGACCAGGCGATCGACGAGATCGGCGCCAAGCTTCTCGCTATCCGCGAGAAGTCGGGGCCGGACGCCGTGTATTGGCTCGGGTCCGCCAAGTTCTCCAACGAAGGGGCCTATCTCTACCGCAAGTTCGCGGCGTTCTGGGGCACCAACAACGTCGACCATCAGGCGCGCATCTGCCACTCGACGACGGTCGCCGGCGTAGCCAACACGTGGGGCTACGGCGCGATGACCAACAGCTACAACGACATCCGCAACTCCAAGACCATCATGGTCATGGGCGGCAATCCGGCGGAAGCGCACCCGGTGTCGCTGCAGCACCTGCTCGAAGGCAAGGAGCTCAATCGCGCGAACTGGATTTCTGTCGATCCGCGCCTGACGCGTACGGCAGCGCACGCGACCGAATATGTGCGCGTGCGACCGGGCACCCACATCCCGACGATCTACGGGATGCTCTGGCACATCTTCCAGAACGGCTGGGAGGACAAGGAATTCATCAAGCAGCGCGTCTACGGCATGGACGAGGTCCGCAAGGAGATCGACAAGTGGACGCCGGATGAGGTCGAGCGCGTCACCGGGCTGCCGGAGGCGCAAGTCAAGCGCGTCGCCGAGATCTTCGCCAAGCAAAAGCCCTCGACGCTGATCTGGGCCATGGGGCAGACCCAGTTCTCGGTCGGCACCGCCAACGTCCGCGCCAGCTGCATCCTGCTGCTGGCGACCGGCAACGTGGGCAACTTCGGCAACGGCGCCAACATTTTCCGCGGCCATTGCAACGTGCAAGGGGCAACCGACCTCGGTCTCGATATCGTGACGCTGCCGCTCTACTACGGGCTGGTGGAGGGCGCGTGGAAGCATTGGTCCCGGGTCTGGGAGGTCGATTACGACTGGATGCTGGCCCGGTTCGACTCCAAGCAGATCATGGAGGCGCCGGGCATTCCTTCGACCCGCTGGTTCGACGCGACAATGCTGCCGAAGGACCAGGTCGCGCAGAAGGACAACGTCAAAGCGATGCTGGTGTTCGGGCACGGCGGCAACACCGTCACCCGCATGCCGCAGGCGGCCAAGGGCATCGAGCAGCTCGATCTGCTCGTGGTCGGCGACCCGCATCCAACGACGTGGGCCGCGCTCAGCGAGCGCAAGAACGAGACCTACCTGCTGCCGGTGTGCACACAATTCGAGACGGCGGGCTCGCGCACCGCGTCGAACCGCTCGCTGCAATGGGGCGAGCAGATCGTCAAGCCGATCTTCGAATCCAAGGACGACTACGAAGTCATGTACCTCTTGGCGAAGCGGCTCGGGCTCGCCGATCTCATGTTCAAGAACATCAAGGTCGAGGGGACTCGGCCGTCGCCGGAAGATATCCTGCGCGAGATCAATCGTGGCGGCTGGTCCACTGGCTATTGCGGCCAGTCACCGGAGCGCCTCAAGCTGCACATGGCCAACCAGAAGGACTTCGATCTCGTCACCTTGCGCGCCAAGGATGGTCCGGCCAAGGGCGACTATTACGGCCTGCCATGGCCGTGCTGGGGCACGCCGGAACTCAAGCATCCTGGCACCCACACGCTCTACAACACCAATCTGCACGTGATGGATGGCGGCAGCACCTTCCGCGCCCGCTTCGGCGTGGAGCGCGAGGTCAAGCTCCCCGATGGCACCTCACGCAAGGATAATCTCTTGGCGGAGGGTTCCTACTCGCTCGGCTCGGAGCTCAAGGACGGCTACCCCGAATTCACCTACGGGGTGCTCAAGAAGCTCGGTTGGGACAAGGACCTCACCCCCGCCGAGCAGGCGGTCATCGAGCGTATCGGCGGCAACAATCCCGATGCGGTCTCGTGGGCCATCGACCTCTCCGGCGGCATCCAGCGCGTGGCGTTGGCGCACGGCTGCATTCACTACGGCAACGGCAAGGCGCGCGCCAATGCGTGGAACTTGCCCGACCCCATTCCCGTACACCGCGAGCCGATCTATACGCCGCGGCCGGACCTCGTCGCGAAGTATCCGACGCGGCCTGATGCCAAAGAATTCCGCGTGCCGAACATCGGCTTCACCGTGCAGAAGACCGCGGTGGAGAAGGGAATCGCCAAGCAGTTCCCGCTCATCCTCACCTCCGGGCGGTTGGTGGAGTACGAGGGCGGCGGCGAGGAGACGCGTTCCAACAAATGGCTCGCCGAGCTGCAGCAGGACATGTTCATCGAAATCAATCCCGCCGATGCCGCCGAGCGCGGCATCAAGGACGGCGCCTGGGTGTTCGTCTGGGGGCCGGAGATGGAGAGCGGCAAGGCCACCCGCATGAAGGCGCTCGTCACCGAGCGGCTGGGCAAAGGCGTGACCTGGTGCCCGTTCCACTTCGCCGGCTGGTTCCAGAGCGTCGACCAGCGCGGGAAGTATCCGCAAGGCTGCGATCCGATCGTGCTGGGCGAGAGCGTGAACACGATCACCACTTACGGGTTCGATCCGGTCACCGGCATGCAAGAACCCAAAGCCACGCTTTGCCAGGTCAAGGCGGCGTAAGGAGGCTCGACAATGGCTCGGATGAAATTTCTCTGCGACGCCGACCGTTGCATCGAGTGCAATGCCTGCGTCACCGCCTGCAAGAACGAGCATGAAGTGCCGTGGGGCATCAATCGCCGGCGTGTGGTCACCATCAACGATGGCAAGCCGGGCGAGCGCTCGGTCACCATGGCCTGCATGCACTGCACCGACGCGCCGTGCGCGGCCGTGTGTCCCGTCAACTGCTTCTACACCACCGCCGACGGCGTGGTGCTGCACTCCAAGGATCTGTGCATCGGCTGCGGCTATTGCTTCTACGCCTGCCCGTTCGGCGCGCCGCAATATCCCAAGGTCGGCAACTTCGGTTCGCGCGGCAAGATGGACAAATGCACCTATTGTGCGGGCGGGCCGGAGCCGGACGGCTCGCAGGCCGAATTCGAGAAGTACGGCACCAATCGCTTGGCCGAAGGCAAGTTGCCGCTGTGTGCGGAAATGTGCTCGACCAAGTCGCTGCTGGCTGGCGACGGCGAGATCATCGCGCAGATTTACAAAGAGCGTGTCGTCAAGCGCGGTTACGGCTCGGGTGCTTGGGGTTGGAAAACGGCATACCGCGAGACGATCGCGTCGTAGGCCGCATGTCTCGCATCGCCGGCATGAACGACACGGACGATTGCGCCGGCTGTGTCGAGCGATGACGAAATCGGTGAAGGGAACGTAACGATGCCGAAAATTCCTGCTCGTCTCGGTTTGATCGTCGGGGCGCTGGCGCTGGCGCTGATTGTCGGCGTCGCAACCCCCGCGGCTGCTCAGCAGCGCAATCCCGATAGCTCGGTCAATCCGACGGCGAGCTCGGTGAAAGAGGATCAGCTTTTAAACGAGTTCAACCGAATTAGCGGTCGCTGCAGCATTCCCGACCAGAAAGCCTGCACGATCGAGCAGCCGGCCGGCCGCGACTGGCGTCACTTCCAAGAGGTGACGCTGCGCTGGATCGGCGCCATCTCCATTCTCGGCATGCTCGCGCTGCTCATAGTCTTCTACTTGGTCCGCGGCATGGTCCGCATCGAGTCGGGACGATCGGGACGGATACTGGTGCGGTTTTCCGCTTTCGAGCGCCTGATGCATTGGATGACGGCAACCTGCTTCATCCTCCTCGCCCTTTCCGGCCTCAACATCACGTTCGGCAAGCCGTTGCTGCTGCCCCTCATCGGACCGGATGCCTTCACCACCTGGTCGCAATGGGCGAAGTACGTACACAATTATCTCAGCTTCCCGTTCACGATCGGCGTGTTCATGATTTTCCTCATGTGGTTGGCCTGGAACATCCCGAACCGGGTGGATGTCGAGTGGCTCAAGGAAGGCGGCGGGATCGTCGGCCACAAGCATCCCCCCGCTGATCGCTTCAACGCCGGTCAGAAGATGGTCTATTGGATCGTCGTGCTCGGCGGAACCGCGGTGGCGGTGAGCGGCTATGTTTTGATGTTCCCGTTCTACGGAACCAGTATCGCCGGCATGCAGGTGGCCGAAATAGTCCACGGGGTGGTGGCGGCGCTGTTCGTCGCCGCCATGCTCGGCCACATCTATATCGGCACGATCGGAATGGAAGGCGCATTCGAGGGGATGTGGGACGGCACCGTCGACGTCAATTGGGCGAGGGAGCACCACAGGCTGTGGCTCGAGAAAGAAATGGCGGAGGGACATATCAGCGCGCCGCCGCCGAAAGGAAAAATGCAGCCCGCGGAGTAGTCGGCGAGAACGTCGCGAAATTCAAGCGCCCGGCGGAGACCGCCGGGCGCTTTCGTTCTATGCCGCTCGGCGCTTGGTGGGGCCTGCTATAATGCCGCATGCGCATCATCGGCCTCGCCGGTTGGAGCGGCTCGGGTAAGACCACGCTGGTCGCCAAAGTCATCCCCCGTATCATCGCGCGTGGTCTTGCGGTATCGACGCTCAAGCACGCCCACCACGGCTTCGACGTCGACCAGCCCGGCAAGGATTCCCACACGCATCGCATGGTCGGGGCGACTGAGGTTCTGATCGGCTCGGCTAAGCGTTGGGCGCTCGTTCACGAGCTGCGCGCAGAAGCCGAGCCTACGCTGGCGGTTCTGCTGGCCAAGCTCAGCCCTGTCGATCTCGTGCTGGTCGAGGGCTATAAACGCGAGTCGCATCCGAAGCTTGAACTCTACCGTGCCGCACTCGGCAAGCCGCTGCTTCATCCGGATGACCCGGCGATCGTCGCCGTCGCGTCCGATGCGCCACTGCCGCAGGCGCGCGTTCCGGTCGTCGATCTCGATGACGTCGAGCGCATCGTCGACATTCTGATCCGGCACGCCGTGCTTCCGGTGGAGGAGGTCGAGCGCATCATCCGCGCGCGCGTTGCGCCGGTCCCGGAGGTCGAAACCGTTCCGCTCAAGGCCGCGCACGGGCGCGTGATTGCGCGCGACGTGGTCGCGCCGATCGATTTGCCGCCGTTCGACAATTCCGCGGTCGACGGCTACGCCGTGCGCCACGCTGATCTCAATGGCAAAGCCGAGACCAGGCTCCCGGTGGTCGAACGCGTGACCGCAGGCCGCGCCGCCGCGCTCCCATTGGCGGCGGGTGGGGCGATCCGCATCTTCACAGGCGCGCCGATGCCGGCGGGCGCCGATACGGTCTTCATGCAGGAAGACGTGCGCCGCGACGGCGATGCGGTGATCGTGCCGGCAGGGCTTGCGCGCGGCGCAAACCGGCGGCTTGCGGGCGAGGATGTGCGCGCCGGATCGGTCGTGCTCGCTGCCGGCCGCAGGCTTGCCGCGCAGCACGTCGCGCTTGCGGCCGCCATCGGTGTCACCGCGCTCGACGTGTTCCGCCGCGTGCGGGTCGCCGTGTTCTCGACCGGCGACGAGATCGTCGAGCCGGGAAAGCCGCGGCCGGGCCCCGCATTGTTCGACGCCAATCGCTACCTGCTCATCGGGCTCCTTGAGGGGCTCGGGGGCGTTGCGACCGATCTCGGCATCCTGCCCGACGATCCGCAGCGGCTCGCGGGCGCGATTGCGGCGGCGGCGGCCGAGCATGATCTCGTCGTCACCTCGGGCGGCGTTTCGACCGGCGAGGCCGATCATGTGCGCCACGCAGTCGAGACGATCGGGCGGCTCGTGTTTTGGCGCGTCGCGATCAAGCCAGGCCGGCCGGTCGCGATGGGCGTCATTTCCAGCGCGGGGGGAGGCGCCGCCTTTGTGGGCCTGCCTGGCAATCCGGCGGCCGTCTACGTGACGTTTGCGCGGATCGTGCGCCCGCTGCTTTTGCGGCTCGCCGGCGCAGAGGCGGCGCCGCTCATGCCGCTGCCGGTGCGCGCGGCGTTTGCCTATCGCAAGCGCGCGGGCCGGCGCGAATATGTGCGGGTCAAGCTCGTCCGCGCCACCGACGGCACGGTGGAAGCAACGAAGCACGCACAGGAAGGCGCCGGGATCATTACCTCGCTCACCGAGACCGATGGCCTCGTCGAGTTGCCGGAAGACGTCACGACCGTGACGCCCGGCGCGACCGTCGGCTTTCTCTCCTACGCCGCGCTCGCGGCGTAGCGGTCAGATGCGGACCGCCGAGGTCGTGAACGCCACGTCCACTGGTTCTTGGACGCGATTGAGGACGACGACCGCGCAAACCGCGATGACTGCCGCCGCAATGCAGGCGGCGATGAAGGCGCGCATGGGCAAATCCCCTCGCTGGTGGCGCTGCCTTAATAAAGGACCGCAGGCGAGCGCAATCAAGCGCTCAAAGGTCGCATTGCTGCGTTGCAATACGCTTCGCCTCGGCCGCGTCGGCGGGGGTGTTGACGTTGAAGAACGGGTCGATCGGCGTTGCCGGCCAGTCGGCGACGGCGACGCCATGGCGTGCGGTCCAGGCTTCGATTTTGCGCATGTTCTCTTCGGTGAGCGCCTTGCGCAAATCCTCGCGCAGCGCCACCGGCCACAACCCCACCACGGGATGGCGCCATTCGCCGGAGCGCGCACAAGCAAGCGGCACGCCGGCCGCTTGCCGCGCCGCCGACAAACGCGCCACGAGATCGCCGGGCAGGAATGGACAATCGCCCGGCACGCTGGCGATGTCCCTGATCGCCGGCGCATGCGCGGCCGCCCAGTCGAGCCCGGCGAGAATGCCGGCAAGCGGCCCGGCGAATCCCTCAACCGAGTCCGCCACGACGGGTAGGCTGGTATCCGCAAAACGCGCGGGATCGCCATTGGCGTTGAGGATGATCGCCATGCATTGCGGCTTGAGCCGCGCGAGCACGCGCTCGAGGATGGTCTTATCGCCGAGGCGGATGCGCGTCTTGTCACCGCCACCCATGCGCCGCGCCAAACCGCCGGCGAGCACGAGACCGAGAACCGGCGCAGGTGCCAATGTCATCATTCGCGGCTGGAACGACTGCCAGCCGCGAGCTCGGTGCGGTCAGCGCAACGCAATCCTGCCCGCAGCGAAAACCCCAACGCCCGGCCCCCGTTCGCTCGCGCAGAGCGAGAGAGTGCAGCCGCAGCGCGTCTGCAGCGGGCGTCAATCATCGTGCACCGCGGCCTTGCGCCGGTGCTTGCCGCTCTCTTCCTCGACGAATTTAAGATCCTGATCGAACACGATGCGCGCCTCGCCTGCGAGCGCGACGAAGCGCTTGCCGCGTGCGCGCCCGACGAGCGTGAGGTTAGCCTTGCGGGCGAGCTCGACGCCCCAGGCGGTGAAGCCCGAGCGCGAGACCAGGATCGGGATGCCCATGCGTACCGTCTTGATCACCATTTCCGAGGTGAGGCGGCCGGTGGTGTAGAAAATCTTGTCCTGCGCGGAGACGCCGTGCTTGAACATCCATCCCGCGATCTTGTCGACGGCGTTATGCCGCCCCACGTCCTCCATGTAGACGAGCGGCATATCTTCGTGCGCGAGCACGCAGCCGTGGATCGCGCCCGCTTCGAGATAGAGCGATGGCGTGGTGTTGATCTTGTGGGTGAGCGCATAGAGCCATGAGGTGCGCAGTTGCGCATCTGGCAGGGTGACGTTCTCCAGCGCCTCCATCAGGTCGCCAAACACGGTTCCCTGCGCGCAACCCGAGGTCTGCACCTTCTTCTTCAGCTTCTTCTCGTAATTGGTTTTGCGCTTGGTGCGCACGACGACCAGCGCCAGCTCCTCGTCGTAATCGAGGCCGGTGACGACGTCGTCGGGACGCAACATGTTCTGGTTGAGCAGATAGCCAAGCGCGAGATATTCCGGATAGTCGTTGATCGTCATGGCGGTGACGATCTCTTGCGCGTTGAGGAAGATCGTGAGTGCCCGCTCGACGGTGACGCGGGTCTCGATCGTCTGTCCGGTCTGATCGACACCCGCGACGCGCTCGGTCAGCCGCGGATCGAGCGGGTCGGGTCGGATGAGATACTCGTCCTTCGGCAGGCTCATTTGCGGCTAATGTAAGTAATTGTGCGCCTCGGCGAAAGCGGTTCCGCTGCCGCGGGAGGCGTGAGTCTGTGCCGCGGGTTTGTCGCGCGCGCGCGCAGGGTTATATTGGGCGCGTTCCGGAGGGATGGCCGAGTGGCTTAAGGCGCACGCTTGGAAAGCGTGTATACGGGAAACCGTATCGTGGGTTCGAATCCCACTCCCTCCGCCA
>WNFS01002616.1_pt1 | contig 21205 bp, 20 predicted proteins | sample 5400141 | NCBI WGS metagenome assembly WNFS01 (sample SAMN13153358, study PRJNA577476) | soil metagenome | isolation source: 60 cm saprolite under Madrone tree | place: USA:California | collected 2016-06-14
GGCGGCGATGAGGAAACCCTCGGTCTTGAGATAGTCGCGCACGAACTGCGCATTGCGCGCGCCCACGTCGAGCGCCATGTCGAGTACCTTGCCGCCGCCAATCACCTTGAACTCGAGATTTGCGCGCTGGCCGCCGAGCGTCATGATGTCGTTGATCAGGCGCTCCATGGCGACGTTGCCGTAGCGCGTCGCCGAGCTCACCAGGTTTTCCGCCCAGGCGCTGGTACCGCCCGAGCGGTCGAGCGGCAGCATGAAGTGATTCATGCCGCCGATTCCCAATTTGCGTTCACGCACGCAGGCCGACACACAGGAGCCGAGCACGGTAAAGATGGATTCGTCGTGCTGCGTGACGTAGTAGTCGCCCGGCAGCAATTTGGCGACCGGTACGCCCATGTCCGCGTCCCACGTGCGGCGGATGTGCCCGAATTGGGGCAAGGCCGGCGGCAGGGGCACCCCGACCTGCATCCGCAAGGTGGGATCGAATACGCTCATTCCGTCCGCCGGTACACGGTGCGGCCCACGAGCTTGTAGCGGCGCGTCACATTGAGCAGATTTTCCGAGTGGCCGATGAACAGCCAGCCGCCCGGCTCCTGCAGCTCGGCCATGCGATCGAACAGCTCCCGCTGAGTAGCCTTGTCGAAATAGATCACGACATTGCGGCAAAAGATGATGTCGAAAGGACCTTTCATCGGCCAGGACTCGAGCAGGTTCAGCTGCTTGAAGGTGATCAGCGCCTTGAGTTCTCCGGATGCCGCGCAGAAACCCGGCCGCCCGGCGATCTGTGGAAACCAGTTCCTGACTCTTTCCGGCGCGACCCCCTTGAAGCGATCTGCCGCATACACGCCTTCCGTCGCGGTGGCGACCACCTTCGAGTCGATATCCGTGGCGAGAAGCTTGATGTCCCAGTTGGGCAGGCGCGCGAGGGCCTCGAGCAGGACCACAGCCAGCGAATAGGGTTCCTCGCCGGTCGAGCAGCCTGCCGACCACAGCCGCATGCGGCGCGTGGCGGAGCGCCCGGCGACGACTTGCGGCAACGCCTCTCCGCCAAGCTGCTCGAAATGATGGTTTTCGCGGAAAAACGACGTGAGATTCGTGGTGATCGCGTTGGTCAGTTCCTGCAGCTCTGCGGATTGAGGGCTTTCGACCAGCTGGCAATACTCTGCAAACGACGTCAGTTTGAGCTTGCGCAGACGCCGCGCGAGCCGCCCATAGACTAGTTCGCGCTTCGCCTCCGACAGCGCGATACCCGTACGCGCGTGTACCAGCTCGCGCAGGCGCTTGAACTCCGCGTCAGTGAGTTCGAATTCGTGCCCGAGTTCGAGCGGCCGTGTGCTCACGGCTCATGCAGACCGGTGTCGATTGTAAAGAGCTCGACGGTCCCCTCCGATTCCGTGTCGGCATCGAGCCTGCCGTCGTCGCCACCCGCAACCAGGCGCCCGAAAAGCGTGCGCTCCTCGGCCATGCTGAACGCGCGAATTTGCGCTTCTCGCAGCACCCTCCAGGAGTCCGCCGAATCCGCGCGCTCCGCATCTCCCAGCTGTGCGTGCAGCGCACGCAGCGAATCGGCTACGTGGGCGAGCCCCTGCGTGGCGCGGTCGTGAGCCTGAGCCGCAATGACGACCGCCTCCATTGGCCCAACGACGCCGTCGCCGGATGCCGCAAGCGCCGCGCCGGAGCGCGTCGGCGCCGGATTCAGCACATCGGCGAGCGCGGCGAGCAATTGACTTCTCGCCAGGTTGTCGCTGGCCAGACACTCGTCCACCTGAGCGGCAGCCCAATTCAGCCAGGCACGGCATTGTTCCAGCGCGATCCCGGGAGCTTCGGGCCGCGCCGGGCGCAACTTGTCGGTCGCGCTATTGCGGCCGGCGTCGCTGTCAGGCCGCGGCATGACCGCGGTCTCTCACAGGCCCGCCATCGGGGAGCTGCAGCAGGTCAGCCAGGCCGACCAGGTTCGCGGCTTGGCGCAGCGCGGCGGAGGTGCCATGCCAGGTGCAGGCAATCCCGCGCGCAACGCATGTGCGCCATAGGCTCGCGAGCAGCTGCAGTATGGCCGTGTCGATCTCTTCGACCCGGGTGCCATCGACGACCATGCCTTCGCCTCGTGCAACGCTCGCCAACAAACTGCGATGCAGGTCGGCCGCTTGTACGATCGTCGTTCGGGCCCCGAGCTCGATGCGCGCCGGCTTCTTCACCCGTATCGCCTTCGTTTTGCGCGGCAGCTTCTTCTTGCTCACGCTACTTCGGCTCCGGGCACGAGTTCGTCGACGATGCTGTTGCCGATGAGTCGATCGATGTCGAGCAGGATGAGCATTTTCTCCTCGATCGTCACGAGCGCTTTGACGAAAACGGTATCGACGGTCCCGCACACGTCCGGAGGCGGCTTGGCGTCGGCTGCGTCTACGTTGTAGACCTCCGACACTGCATCGACGACCACACCGACCGTGCGCTCGTCGCGTCCAGTCATGACTCGCACGACGATGACTACCGTGGTCGGTCCGAAAGCGATGGTCTCGAGACCGAAGCGGCGCCTCAAGTCGAGGATCGGCACCACGGCGCCGCGCAAATTGATCACACCCAAGACATAGTCGGGGGTATGCGGTATGCGGGTCACCTTGTCCCAACCCTTGATCTCCTGCACACGCAGGATGTCCACGCCGTATTCCTCGCCGGCCAGCATGAAGGTCAGGTATTGCTCGCTGCTTTCCGCAGCCAACTTGTCCGCGCCCGCAGTTGGTTTTGCCGTGCTCATAATTTCAATTCCTCCAAAACTTGCCGCACCCTAGAATCCATGCCACGCACCGCGGCCGCCGGCCGCCCGGTGCGTCACGCGGCATGCGCTGCCACCGCGCCGGCGCCCTGCTTGGCAGCCGAGCTGATGAGGCCCGGGGCGTCGATGATCAGAGCCACCGTACCGTCGCCCAAAATGGTCGCACCGGCGATTCCCGCCACCGATTTGAAATTGGACTCGAGGCTCTTGATGACGACTTGTTGCTGTGCGAGAAGATCGTCCACGAGAACGCCGACGCGCTTACCGTCCGCTTCGAGCACCACCAGCAGACCGTCCTCGGCGCTCCTGCTGTCGGGCTCGACGCCGAACTGGTCGCAAAGCTTGACGACGGGCAGATATTCATCGCGCAGTCGAAATACTTCGGTGCGTCCCACCAAGGTGTTGACGCGCTCGCGCGCGACCTGGATGGTCTCGACGATGGCCAGCAGCGATATGATGTAGATCTCCTTGCCGACCCGTACCAGCTGTCCGTCCAGGATGGCGAGCGTGAGCGGCAGGCGGATGCGGATGGTGCTGCCGAGACCCTCCTTGGAAGAGATCTGCACGTGGCCGCCCAAATCATTGATATTGCGGCGCACGACGTCCATGCCGACGCCGCGCCCGGACACGTCGCTGATTTGTTCCGCGGTGGAGAAGCCGGGCATGAATATCAGGTTGTCGATTTGTTCGTCGGTCAGCTCTTGATCCGGCGCGACCAGCGCGCGCTCGCGGGCCTTCTGCAGGATCTTGGCCTTGTTGAGACCGGCGCCGTCGTCGCGCACCTCGATGATGATGTTGCCGCCCTCGTGAAATGCAGCGAGTTCGAGCGTGCCGGTTTCTTGCTTGCCGGCCGCGATCCGCCGTTCCGGGATCTCGAGGCCGTGGTCGAGGGCGTTGCGGACCAGATGCACGAGCGGATCGCTGATCTTCTCGAGCACGGTCTTGTCGAGCTCAGTGCCTTCGCCGGAGAGTTTGAGTTCGACCTTCTTGGCGAGCTTGCGCGAAAGATCGTGCACGATGCGCGGAAAGCGGTTGAACGCAAAGCTGATCGGCAGCATGCGAATCTGCATGACGCTTTCCTGCAACTCGCGCGTATTGCGCGCGAGCTGCGAAAGTCCCTGGCGCAAGCGGTCCAGGTCATTGGGATCGATGCCGTCGGCGAAGCTCGAGAGCATCGATTGTGTGATGAGCAGCTCACCCACCAAGTTGATGATGTTATCGACCTTCTCGGTAGCGACGCGGATGGAGCCGGAGTCCCCGGCGGCTTTTTGCACGGGAGCGCCGGCCGGCGCGCTGCGGTCCGCGTCGGCGGGCGCTGCGGCCTTCGCTTCGGTGAGCGCTACGGCCTTGGTTTCGGTGGGAGATACTGCCTTCGTTTCGGCGGACCCTGCATCGATCGCTGCCGCCTGCGGCTGTGCCGATGCCTTTGCCCCCGGCGCCGGCGGTGCGGACCCTCCGGTGGGCGTGAACTCGAGTCGGCAGCCGGAATCCACCCAGTCGAATATTTCGTCGAGCTTGCCGCGAGGAATTTGACCGGCTATGTCGATGTTCCACGACAGATAGCAAGACTCCGGATCAAGCGCATCGAGCGGCGGTAGGCGTGAAGCGTCGGCGTGCGCAACCATCGCGCCCAAGCGCCGCAGCTCCGCGAACATCCGCGTCGGTTCATTGCGCAGACGCAATAGATCGGCGACCGGTTCGAACCTGATCCGCCAGCCGCTGGGTTCGCTCGCTGCGCCGGCGCCTGCGGTTTCGTTGCCTGCGGCCGCCGGCGGTGCCGATACGGGCGCCGGCGCTTCGTTGGCTTCGCCGAGAATGTGTTTGATGTCGCCATTCAGGCTTGCGATGCGGACTTGATCGAGCGGCTGCTCGGCTTCGGTCGCCGCGATCATTTCGCGCAGGCAATCGCAGGCCTGCAGCAGCGTCTGAACGGCTTCGGCGGTGACCGGCCGTACGCCATTGCGCATTTCGTCGAGCAGCGTCTCCACTCCGTGCGTGAAGCCCGCGACCTCGGCGAAACCGAAAGTCGCCGAGCCGCCTTTGATGGAATGAGCGGCACGGAAGATTGTGTTGATATTCTCGCTGTCGGCAGTGGCGCCGAGACTCAGAAGCCCCGACTCCATGACGTCGAGTCCCTCCCGGCTCTCCTGGAAGAACACCTTGGCGATTTCCGCCATTTCCAAATCAAACGTCATGCTCGATTCCTTCGGCACATGGGCTTCGATCTCGGTTGGGCACGGATCACAGGACGCGGGCAACCGTGGCAAGCAGCTGCGGCGGATTGAACGGCTTGACGATCCAACCGGTGGCGCCGGCGCGTTTACCATCCATTTTCTTCTCCTGGCTCGACTCGGTAGTAAGTATCAGCATCGGCACGAACTTGTAGTTCAGCAGGCCCCGCAATTCACGCACGAGGGTGATACCGTCCATCCGCGGCATATGCACGTCGGTCAGGACAAGATCGACGGCGGACTGGCGGGCCCATTCGAGCGCCTCGACGCCGTCGCAGGCCTGTACCACCTCGTAACCGGCGCCTTGGAGGGTGAAGAGCACCATCTGACGCATTGATGCCGAATCGTCGACCGTAAGGATTTTCTTACTCATTTAAACCGTCTCCGCCTCAGCAAAGCTCATCCTCGAGCAGCGCGCTCAACGGCAGAACTATCGTCAATCATCGGGGAAACTTAACGTACGACTGGGACCTGCTCGCCGGGGCGAACGGGCGCTGCGACGCCGGTCACACTCCACACTGCAGCGGCGGGGACCGCCGAACCTTATGCTGCAATCAGGAGCGGAAGCAGCTCCGCCCCCAATTCCTGGGTTTGCTGGACGATCTCCAGTACGCCCGCTGCGTCCATCCTGGCGGCGCGTAGCGCCGCGTCGGAGATCGCCGGCGCATCAGTGAGCTCGCGACTCCCGATTTCGGCCAGCACTGCCGCACTGTTGGCGATATGCACCGTCGCGACCTCGAGGGGATGCCCCTGCGCGCGCCCGGGCTCATGGTGAAATTCGATGCATTCCTGAAGCGAGCGCGGCAACCCCCATTTTTGCGCAAGCGCGAGCCCGACGGCCCCGTGATCGAACCCCATGACTTCGCGCTCGCACAGGAACAATCCCAGATCGTCGGCCGAATCCACCGACATCAACAGCGCCTGCCGCGCCGGCACGGGCGCACGGCTGAAGAGCACAAGCTGCCCGATGTCGTGCAGCAGCCCAGCGACAAAGGGACTGTCGTCGGGGCTTCGACCGCGGAGGGCGGCGATCTGGCCGGCGGCCACCGCGCATAGAAAGCTGTGGCGCCAGAACGACTCCATGGTGACGAGCTCATTACTGATGCCTTCGAAGGTTCGGATCGCCGTGAGCCCGACCGTCAGATCGCGTACTTGCCGTACTCCGAGCACCGTGATCGCCCGGCTGATCGTGGCGATCTTCCCGTGATGACCCAAGGCGGGACTGTTGGCGATGCGCAGCAATCGCGCGGTGAGCGCAGCGTCATGACTGATCTCGCGGCCGATGTCCGCTGCCGACGACGAGGGATCCTCGACCCTGCGTGCAATGCGCAGCGCGACCTCGGGCAGCGTGGCCAGATCTTCGATACTGTCGACCAACCCCTGCGGAGTCAAACTGACCTTGTTCACGCTGAACCTCCCGCCACAGGTGTCGGCGGCGGATCGCAAAAGTTGAGCGGCACGGGAGCACGCCCGCAGAGCCGTGCCCGTGGGCGTTCTATGAGCATCGTCTGTTTCATCCGCTACGACATCGACCCGTTCCAGCGTGCCGAATTCAAAACCTACGCTGAAAACTGGGGGTCCATCATCCCCCGCTGAACATTCCTCGAGCTGGTCGACGGTACATTCTCGCTTCCCTCATGACGGCCGCATTTTTCCGCCATGGACCACGCCCACACAGGGGTTTGCGCCCAGGCCATAGCAGAGTTCGGCGGGTCTTTCGATTTGCCATAGCGCAAAATCGGCGCGCTTGCCCACTTCGAGCGTGCCCGCCTCGTCGCGCAGGCCGAGCGCCCGCGCAGCCTGCCTGGTGGCGCCGCTCAGGGCTTCTTCAGGCGTGAGACCAAACAGCGTGCAGGCCATGTTGAGCGCGAGCAGTATCGATGTACACGGGGAAGTACCCGGATTGCAATCCGTGGCAACGGCAATGGGCACACCTGCTTCGCGCAGCAGTGCTACCGGAGGCGGCTGCTTCTGACGCAGCGTGTAATAGGCGCCGGGCAACAACACCGCCACCGTGCCGGCGGCGGCGAGCGCGCCCACCCCCTCCCGGCTCACATACTCCAAGTGGTCCGCCGACAGCGCGCCAAGGCGCGCGGCCAACTCAACTCCGCCCATGTCGCTCAATTGACCGGCGTGCACATGAGCCGGCAAACCCAATCTTTGCGCGGCGCGCAGGAACTGCTCGGTCTCCGCCAGGGAGAAAGCAATGTTCTCGCAGAACGCATCCACCGCGTCCACCAGCCCGGCGGCAGCAAGGGTTTCGAGCCAGGGCCCGCTGACCTCGCTCACGAAGCGCGCGCGATCGGCGCGAAACTCCGGCGGCAGCGCATGCAGGCCCAGGTACGTGGTCTTGATGGACACCGGCAGCTCGTCCGCAAGAGCGCGCGCCACTTCGAGCAGGCGCTTCTCGGTCGCAAGCTCGAGCCCGTAGCCGGACTTGACCTCGATGGTGGTGACTCCCTCGGACATCAACCGCCGCGCCCGCACCGCTGCAGACGCACGCAGCGACTCATGTGTCGCCTCACGCGTAGCCCGTACCGTCGATTGAATGCCGCCGCCGGCCCGCGCGATCTCCTCGTAGGAGACCCCGCAAAGCCGCTGCTCGAACTCCGCCACCCGGTTGCCGCCGAAAATCAAGTGAGTGTGGCAGTCGATGAGTCCCGGCGTCATCCACAAGCCGCCGACTTCCTGCACCGGAACTCCCCGCGCCGCGGCCCTATCCCGCGCCGCGCCCGCCTCACCGATCCACGCGATGCGATCGCCTTTGACGGCGAGCGCGGCGCCCTTGATGCTGCCATAGGGTTCGGCGCCCGCGGTCATGGTGGCGATATCGGCGCCGATCCAAACCCTGTCCCACTCCCCGTCCGGAAAATTCTGCACTTGTTGACCCGCCGATTGCCGCGATTGCCGTTGCATGAATGATGCGTCAAGCTAGGCTCTCCACACCTTCTCAGTCAAGTTGACATCCCCCTGTCCTAGAAAAGGACGTGGATTCCCTCAGCAGGCGTTCGATGTCCCGAACGGAAGAGGATATTGGTTGCAGAGTTGATATCACGATCATGCGAGACACCACACTGAGAACATACCCACCTTCTTATTCCGAGGTCTGCGACACCTTTCGGCCCCGTCTCGCAGGCGCAAGACGAACAGACTCGGGAAGAGAACGATTCATTCACTTCCTCGTACCAAGCCCCGTGCGCAGTCGCTTTGTAGCGGAGCATGGTTCGGAAGGAAGACCAGCCTGCATCGAGCACGGACTTCGCCAGGCGGGTCTTGGCGAGTCCGGCGGCGTTCACATTGCCAACCGCGATGTAATCGAACTCTCGAACGATGCGGGTCGAGAGCTTGTGGTGAAAATCACGGCGCGCATTGACGATGCGCGCGTGAAGGTTAGTCGCCTGACGCCTTTTGCGGGACCGTTGCGCGGTACCGAGCTTGTCAGCCAACTGCCGCAGAAGCTGAGGGTTCTCAATCTTCTCCCCATTGGACAAGGCCGCGAAATCTTTAAGGCCCAAGTCAATGCCAATCCCGCTGCGCACGAGACGCGCATCGGCCTCCGCGACTTCAACGACGATGTTCAAGAACCAGTGCCCCCGCGCATCGCAGGAGAAGTTAGTTCCGTCTTTGATCTTGCCCTCCGGCAGCGGTCGAGAATGGAATACCCGGAAGGTGTTCCCGGCAAAGCGAAAGGCCTCCCCCTCGCGCTTAAGGTCCCGGCCTTTCAGGGGCACCCAGCCCAACGAGCGCCTGCCCCGCCACCGCAGGAACGGGCGGTTCTTCTGACGGCGAGACTTGGCGTATTGTTCACACACGGCGTTGATGGTGCCCGCGTGCAAGGCCAGTTCCTTGCTGGTTCCCGCCGTCAACCGATTGAGATCGAAGCCGGTCGGCCAGCGCTTATTCCATTTCAGCGCCTGTTGTTGAGTCTCATTGCAGTAATTCCAGACGAAGTTGCAGGCGCGCGCCTGGCTGTCGAGCAGTCCGGTCAGCGATTTGACGCGATATCGATAGACCAGCAACATCGGCGAAAACTACTGCCTTCAAGGGCCTTAGACAAGACCTTAAAACTGTTGGAAACGCCGACTTTTGCACCACCCATCTTTAAAAAGACAAAGTCATCGGCGCGGCCCGCTGGAAGGTCGGCTTGTGGTTCGTCACGTATTTCTTGGCCTCTGCTGGTGAGGTGCCGATTTCGGTTCTATGCCAATGCGCAAAACAAAAGCAAACCGCAATCTCAGGCGCGGCGCTTCCTCTCTGCCGTGAACGCCGGAGCCTGGCCGGAGAACCGATGAAACAATACCAATTGGAATCCGCCCTGCTGCCGCAAGGCTGGGCCCGCGAGTGCACCGTCACGGTGGCGGACGATGGGATCATCACCCACGTCGACAGCGGCGCTGCCGGCCTCTTCACGCGCGGCAGCACATCGACTCCGGGCATCGCGCGCGCATCCGACAACGCATCGGCGTTCGCCGTCGAGATCGGCGCGCCAACCTCCGGCGCGGAGCGAGTCGCCGGAATTACCATCCCCGGCATGCCGAATGCGCACAGCCACGCCTTCCAGCGCGCCATGGTCGGAAACACCGAATACCGGCTCTCGGCGCGCGACAGTTTCTGGACCTGGCGCCGGGCCATGTACCAGCTCGCCAATCGGATCGAGCCCGAAGAATTGCAAATCCTGGCGACGCAATTGTTCGTGGAAATGCTCAAGGCGGGCTACACCTCGGTCGCGGAATTCCATTATCTGCACCGCCAGAAGAACGCCGCTCCGTATCCCGGCACGAACGGCCTGTGGGAGGCCATCGACAACGCCGCCGAGATTGCCGGCATTGGCCTCACCTTTCTGCCGACGCTGTACCAGACCAGTGATTTCGGCGGCAAGCCGCTGAAGCGCGAGCAAGCGCGCTTCGCCATGGACACAGATGTTTTCCTGCGCGCCATCCAGCAGCGGCTCGCCGATCGACGCCATCAGTCTAGGGCGCGCACCGGGGCCGCGTTCCACAGTTTGCGCGCCGTGCCGCTGGAACACCTCCGCGAGGCGGCGCTGCAGCTGCGCGGCCTCGATGCCGCGCTGCCGGTGCACATACACGTCGCCGAGCAACTGCGCGAAGTAAAGGCCTGCAGGCAGGAAACGGGACGGCGTCCCATCGAGCTCTTGCTGGACTCAGGATTGCTCACCCCGCACTGGTGCCTGGTGCACGCCACCCATGCAACTCCGGAGGAGCTCAAGGGCATCGCCGCCGCCGCGGCGATCGTCTGTGCCTCCATCAGCACCGAAGCCAATCTCGGCGACGGATTCTTCGACACCACCCGTTTTCTCAAAGCAGGCGGATGTCTCTGCGTGGGCTCCGACAGCCAGGCCACGGTGAGTCCCGCCGAGGAATTACGCTGGATGGAGTATCAACAGCGCCTGCGCAAGAAAAGGCGCGCGGTACTCGCCGCGGACACGGAGCCGCATGTGGGCACTCGCCTGTGGCGCGATGCCGCGCAGCACGGCGCGCAGGCCATCGGCCAGCCCGCGGGCGCCATCGCCGTCGGCCGCCGGGCCGACTGGCTGGTGCTGGATGACACGCATCCCTCCATGGTGGGCGCAACGGCGCAGACCGCGCTCGACCATTTGCTGTTCGCGGGCGCAAGCGCGGCCATCCGCGATGTCATGGTCGCGGGCCGGTGGGTCATCCTGGAGGGGCGGCACGCAGCGGACGAAGCTCTTCGCGGACGCTTCGCCCACTTGATGCACGGGCTTGCCGCTCCCGGATGATTAAATAGCCTCCTTGCAGCGCAAAAAAACTGGCGGTTGACCGTACCTGTCTATACAGCTTACACTTCGATCATGGTCAAATCCAATGGTTCGCTGCAGCCGCTCTACTTGCAGGTGAAGCGGCACATTTTGGACAACATCGGCTCCGGCAAGTGGGGTACCTCCACCCGCGTGCCCTCCGAGAACGACATCGTGAAATCCTTCGGCGTGTCGCGGATGACGGCGAATCGCGCCCTCCGGGAATTGAGCGATGAAGGCGTGCTGGTGCGGGTGGCCGGAGTCGGCAGCTTCGTGGCGGATCAACATGCACACACGCATCCGCTCGAGATCCGCAGCATCGCCGATGAGATCCGCACCAGAGGCCATGCGCACCGCGCCGAAATCGTCTCGCTGGAGCGGGTTCGCGCCGTGGCGGATCTGGCGCGGGACTTTGGGGTTGCGCCGCGCAGTGAGCTATATTGCTCCGTCATCGTGCACTTCGAGAACGATCGTCCCGTGCAGCTCGAAGACCGTTATGTATTGCCCAAGGTCGCGCCCGGCTACCTGAAAATGGATTTCGGCACCACCACTCCTTACGACTACTTGATCAAAGTCGCGCCGCTGCAGGAGGCCGAACACGTGCTTCGCGCCGTGATGCCGGACGAACGCACCCGCAAGCTGCTGGTCATGAAGCGCGACGAGCCCTGTCTGCTGATGATTCGACGCACCTGGACCGCCGGCGCCGTTGCCTCGGTGGCCCGTCTCTACTACCCCGGTTCCCGGTATGAAATGTCGGGGCGCTTCCGCCCCTAACGCCGGGGCGTTCGCGCCCCTCAATTGGGGCGCTTCGCCCCCAAGGATGCCACCATGCTCGCCCCGTTGAAGCCCCGTAATATCCGCGCCGCGCGCGGCACCACGTTGAGCGCACGCACCTGGATGACCGAAGCGCCGCTGCGCATGCTGATGAACAACCTGGACCCTGAAGTGGCCGAGAACCCCGCCGAACTCGTGGTGTACGGCGGCATCGGTCGCGCCGCGCGCGATTGGAATTGCTACGACCGCATCGTCGAAACGCTGAAAACCCTGACCGAAGAGGAAACCTTGCTGGTGCAGTCCGGCAAACCGGTGGGCGTATTCCCGACGCATGCGGACGCGCCGCGCGTGCTCATCGCCAACTCCAATCTGGTCCCTCACTGGGCGACCTGGGAACACTTCAACGAGCTCGATCGCAAGGGTCTCGCCATGTATGGGCAGATGACCGCCGGCTCGTGGGTCTATATCGGCAGCCAGGGCATCGTACAGGGCACCTACGAAACCTTTGCCGAAATGGGCCGGCGCCATTTCGACGACCAGGTCAGCGGCAAGTGGATACTCACGGCCGGTCTCGGCGGCATGGGCGGAGCGCAGCCTTTGGCGGCCACCATGGCGGGATTCAACATGCTGGCGGTGGAATGCCGCCAGAGCCGCATCGCCAAGCGCCTGGAAACCGGCTATGTGGATGCCCAAGCGCACTCGCTCGACGAGGCGCTCGCCTTGTTCGAGACCGCCAAGAAAAGTGCCAAGCCGATATCGGTCGCGCTCCTCGGCAATATCGTCGACGTGCTGCACACCATGCTCGAGCGCGGCATTCGCCCGGATGCCCTGACCGATCAAACCTCCGCTCACGACCCGGTCAACGGGTACCTGCCGCAGGGTTGGACGGTGGAGCAATGGGACGAGCGGCGGGCGAGCGATCCGGCCGGCACCGCCGCGGCCGCGACTCGGTCCATGGCCCAACATGTCGAGTACATGCTGCGCTTCAAGCGCATGGGGCTGCCGGTATTCGACTATGGCAACAACATCAGGCAGGTCGCGCTCGATGCGGGTGTGGCCCAGGCCTTCGATTTCCCCGGCTTCGTGCCGGCGTATATTCGCCCGCTGTTCTGCCGCGGTATCGGGCCGTTCCGCTGGGTCGCGCTCTCCGGAGATCCCGAAGACATCTACAAGACCGACGCAAAAGTCAAAGAGCTGATCCCCGACGATCCGCATCTGCATCACTGGCTCGACATGGCGCGCTCGCAGATTCATTTCCAAGGTTTGCCGGCGCGCATCTGCTGGGTCGGTCTGGGACAGCGCCATCGCCTGGGGCTGGCCTTCAATGAGATGGTCAAGAGCGGCGAGCTCTCAGCGCCCATCGTCATCGGCCGCGACCACCTGGATTCCGGTTCCGTGGCAAGTCCGAACCGGGAGACCGAGGCAATGAAGGACGGCTCCGACGCGGTCTCGGACTGGCCGCTGCTCAATGCGCTGCTCAATACCGCCAGCGGCGCCACCTGGGTATCGATTCATCACGGGGGCGGAGTCGGCATGGGCTATTCCCAGCACGCCGGCGTCGTCATCGTGTGCGACGGCAGCGAGGCTGCGGGCAAGCGCATTCGGCGCGTACTCTGGAATGATCCCGGCACGGGAGTCATGCGCCACGCCGATGCGGGTTATGACATCGCCATTGCCTGCGCCCGCGAGCAGGGCTTGAAATTGCCGATGATCGAGTCGCCGTAGTGGCGAACGTCCTGGAGATTCGCGCCGGCGAGCTCTCACTCTCTACCTTGCGGCGAATTCACGAGCAGCCGGTGGCCCTGCGGCTGTCGGCGCACGACCGCGGCCGCATTGCCGCCGCCAGTTCCTTGGTGGACAAGATCATCGCCGCCGGCGACGCCGCATACGGCATCAATACGGGCTTCGGCCTTTTGGCGCAGACCCGCATACCGACAGAGCAGCTCGAGCTACTGCAACGCAACCTCCTGCTCTCGCATGCCGCGGGAGTGGGCGACGCGCTACCCGACCCCGTGGTCCGCCTGATCCTCGCACTGAAGATCAACGCGTTGGCGCGCGGGCACTCCGGCATCACCATGGCGGTGAGGCATCGGCGAGGTGCGTGTGCACGGCACGGTGCTGCCCGCGGCCGAAGGCCTGCGGCTGGCGGGACTTGCGCCCCTCAAGCTGCGCGCCAAAGAAGGCCTGGCACTGATCAACGGCACACAGGTGTCCACGGCGCTGGCGCTCGCGGGACTGTTCGGCGCCGAAGATGTGTTTGCCGCGGCCGTCGTCGCCGGCGCCATGTCGGTGGACGCTCTGAAAGGCAGCGATTCTCCCTTCGACGCGCGCATCCAGGAAGTTCGGGGACAGCCCGGGCAAATCGCCGTGGCGCGCGAGTACCGGGACTTGATCGCGGGCAGCGCCATCCGCGCCTCGCACCTCGACTGTTCGCGCGTCCAGGACCCCTATTCCTTCCGCTGTCAGCCGCAGGTGATGGGTGCCTGTTTGGATTTGATTCGCAATTGCAGCGTCACGCTCGAGCAAGAAGCCAACGCCGTCACCGACAATCCGCTGCTGTTCGTCGAGGCGGGCGAGGTCCTGTCGGGGGGAAACTTTCACGGCGAACCCGTGGCGTTCGCGGCCGACACGCTCGCGCTCGCGCTGGCTGAGATCGGGAGCCTGTCCGAGCGGCGAATGGCCGTATTGGTCGACCCCAAGATGAGCGGTCTACCCGCCTTCTTGGTCGAGAACAGCGGCGTGAATTCCGGTTTCATGATCGCGCAAGTCACCGCCGCGGCTCTCGTGTCGGAGAACAAGACCATCGCCACTCCGTGCAGCGTCGATTCGATTCCGACCTCCGCCAATCAAGAAGACCACGTCAGCATGGCGACCCATGCCGCGCGCCGCTTGACTCCCATGGCCGACAATGCGGCAGCCGTGATCGGCATCGAATTGCTGGCCGCGGCCCAGGGCATCGACTTCCACCGCCCTGCCCAATCCTCCGCCAGCCTCGAGCAGGTTCACGCCGGCATCCGCGGCGAAGTGCCTTTCTACGCGGCCGATCGGTACTTCGCGCCGGATATCCAGGCGGCGCAGCGTTGGGTCAAAGCGGGACGCTTCTCGCCGCTCGTCAAGCGGATTTTGCCGTCGAGGATGGATTCATGAGTAGAGATTTAAGCCGCGATACGCGGGCCCTATCGACACGGCTGCGCGCCTATTGCGCCGCAACTCCGCGCGCCATGCGCAGCACGTTTTCGCGATGAAAATCCAAGTAGCGCCGTTGGCCAAGCGAAAACACACCAACGTTCGCACGACCCTCAGGATCGATGCCCATACGCTTTAGGGATCTCTGGTCGGCAACCGGGGACACGATCAGTTGTCCGGAGTCCTCGAAGGAAATAAAGCCTTTGTCGAACAGATGGTCCACGGTCGGCGTCAGCAGCAGGCCATTCTCGCCGTCGAGCCGCTGCTCGTTGCTGCAGTCGCGCCAGGGCTGCACGTGGCTGGCAATCAGGTGCTCCATGCGCTCGACCTTCGTGATGCGGCAGGCACGCTCGATCGAACGCACGTTGTCCCGAAAAAGGCCTTGCCCGCGACGCGCCAGAACGAGCGCCATTCTTTCGGTTTCGCGAATCGCCGTGTCAGCGGCAATTGCGATTTCGACCCGTCGCTCCCACTCCTCGATGTCCCGCTCGGGCGCCGGCGAGTCACGTTCGATCCTGCCGATCTCGTGACCAACATCGGCCACACTCGTAGCCTCCTTGCCGATCAAGGCAAAAAGCGCCGATGCCAGGCCTGCGCCGATCTGTGTCAGATAGACGCTTTGCAGACCATTACCGTGCGGGGTCAGCGGCGCGTACTTGGTTGCCAGGTTTGGCCGCAACCGGGCGATGTGATCCTTGGGCCGTATGGCATTCGCGAGCCGCTGCCAGCGGACGCCGACGCGCCAGCCGATCTGGCTCCAGTTCGTGCCCGCGGTACCGAATTCCTCTGGCTTCGGGCTCTCCCGACAATAGCCGCTGACGATTCCGAGCGCGGCGATGCGTGTGTCGCAGAACGAGAAGACAATGTCTCCGGGAGAGACTTCCCGCATGAACTCGTAGAAAGGATTGCGGTGGCCGCTTTTGTTGCGCTTCGGCGACCAGAGATAACCGCCATCGATCTCCTGGCGGAAGGTCTGGTTCTGATTTACCCACCAATAGCGCATTTACCAGCGTCAACTTTTCGTGGCTCTGAATTCCAGCCCAGCCTGTTCCATGGCGAGCGTCGCCGCGGTGCCGCCGATCAGGATGAACTGATCCGCGTAACCGTCAAAGTGCTTGCGAAAAAGGTCGAGTCCCTTCACCACGGGAAATGTTCCTTCAATTCCTCGAGCGCAAGTTCGATCCGGTCATCTGCTGCGTCCTGAAGACTTAGGCTCAGCGAAAGCGGGTCGACGGCGCTCCTAGCCGGTGTCTTGTGACCCAAGGGAAGTATGGGTGCATAGCTCCACACCTGCAATTGGAAACTGTCAGGCAAGGGCTCGGGTGTTTCCATACGTTTTTTGAACCGAGGGGCTTTGAACTGTGCGCTATTGACGGCATAGGCGATTTGCGGTGGGTCAGCGAGCTTTGTGTAATGAGCTAGCGCGCTCAACCCAGCCAAAGGGAGATGATCGTCATTAATGTTTGTCTCGCCTGGCATCCAGAATTGTCTTTTTACAGGCGAGCGCAATTGCGGTCGTACCAGTTCCCAGGTTTCCATAGGGGGCCTTTCCATGAGCAACCATCGGGCCCTGCCTCGACGATCGAGGCTCGCGATGTTCGCACCGGTCAGTTCATTCACGACCCGGGATACGGTCATTGCGGTGTAGCCCAACTCACTAGCCATAGCTGCTGGATGCCAGGCGTTCTGTGTAGGCTTTGATAGCAGGGCCTGAATCACCATCGCTTGCGTGGCTGGACTGAAACTATTTTGGGATGCCCTGCCGACTTGGCGGAAGTATTCCCGCAGATCGATCCCGAGGTCGGGCAGGTAGAGTTGGTTGCCTGGAACGATGAAGGGTATTTTTTGCTCAATGAGTCGCTTGCGCTCGAACGAAGCCATGGCGGCAGTGACATACACAATTGGACGATTTGTCAGCGATCTGAGTTGATCCAAGCGCTCGCGCAGCGAACTAAGTTTCGGGGCTTTTCTTTTGTGGTTTACGGCCAAAAGGATGGCATGGTCCTTCGCCTTCAATTCGTACAGCTCAAACTCGTCCTGTAGGTAGTACGGCAACTTCGCCGTGCCGATCCAGGTTCTGATGGGAGCCTGAATGCCCAATGTATCGCGAAGGTAGTTTTGAACCTCTTTCTGAAGGCGCACGCGATGCCAACCTTTATATAACAGACTATCAGCACGATAACACTACTAATGTTATCGTGCAATTTTAGAGTTATCTTGGGCTACAACCGTGCAAATCGCGGCACATCAACGGCACATCCCAGGGCTTTCTCTGCTCGGCAGTAGCCACCCTCATTGGGTGGGCGAGATGCTGACCGGCCACCGATCGCCAGTACTGTAAGCAATCGCAAGCAGCACCAACGAACCCATCAACATCTGCCGGGAGCTCGAGCTCCAACCGTGACCTGCGCCTGCGGCGGGCGTGGCCCAACCCGCCGCAGGGGCGCGCCTCAGCGGGGGAGGAATTCGCCGATCGCCCCGGCGATCTCCTGGGCATGGGTTTCCAGGGCGAAGTGGCCGGTATCGAAGAAGCGGACCTCGGCGCCCGGAATATCCCGCTTGAAGGCCTCGGCGCCCGGCGGCAGGAAGAACGGATCGTTCTTGCCCCAGACCGCCAGGAAACGAGGCTTATGCTTGCGGAAGTAGTCCTGGAAGGCGGGGTAAAGCGCGACGTTGCTCTTGTAGTCGCCGAACAGGTCAAGCTGGACCTCGTCGGCACCGGGGCGCGCGAGGTAGAAATTGTCGAGCGCGATACCGTCCGGCGACACCGCGGCCTCATCGGACACGCCGTGGGTGTACTGCCAGCGCGTCGTCTCCGGCGCCAGGAAGCCGCGGAGGGCCTTGCGATTCTCCTCCGAAGGGTCCTGCCAGTACGCGCGGATGGGGTTCCAGCCGTCGCTCAGCCCTTCCTCGTAGGCGTTGCCGTTCTGGGAGATGATCGCGGTGACGCGCTCCGGATGCCGCGCCGCGATGCGAAAGCCCGTCGGGGCGCCGTAGTCGAAGACGTAGACCGCGAAGCGGTCGAATTCGACCACTTCGGTAAAGCGATCGATGACGCCGGCGATGTTGTCGAAGCTGTATTTGAACTGCGCACGCGGCGGCATGTCGGACTGGCCGAAGCCAGGCAGGTCGGGCGCGATGATGTGGAAGCGATCGGCCAGGAGCGGGATCAGGTCCCGGAACATGTGCCCGGAGCTCGGGAAGCCGTGGAGCAGCAGCAGCTTCGACGCCTTCGAAGGGCCGGCTTCGCGATAGAAGATCTTGAAGCCGTCGACGTCAACGGTACGGTATTTGATGCCGGTCATGGTGATTTCTCCTCGTTGAGAGCTATGGCCGCGCAAGCGGCCTGTGGGGGGACGGGGGTGAAGCAGGAAGAAAGCCGTGGGTTCGATCAGGCGCGGATTGCACGCGCGGCCTCGAGAATCAGGTCCACAACGGGGCCTGTTGCGGTGACGCTCGGGGTGTGATCGACCGGATGCACCCTCACCCGCGCCTTCATGCGCTCGGCCATGAAACGCTGAGTCTCGGCGACGATCATGTGATCCTGTTCGGCCAGCAGGTACCAGCTTGGCACGTCCTTCCACAAGGGGCGTCCGACCCGAACACTGATGCACGCCGCCGAGATCGGGCGCTGCACGGCCGCCAGCACCGCCTGCTCCTCGGCCGATGCGTTCTGGGCAAAGGCCGCGGCAAAGGCATCGTGGGGCAACCAGATCAAACCGTGCTTGTCGGGGGCGAGCTTCGGTGCCTTGGGATGCGGCTCGCTGCGATAGAACACATCGGCAACGGTTTCCCCCTCGGCCGGGGCAAGGGCGGCGATGTATACGAGCGCCTTGACCTTGGGATCGCGAGCCGCTGCGATGACGGCACCGGCATAGGCGTGGCCTACCAGGACCACAGGCCCTTCAACCCGTTCCAGCGTCCGGTCGAGTGCCGCCACATCGTCGGCCAGCGTGGTCAGTGGAACCGGAACAGTAACCGCATTGATGCCATTTGACAGGAGCCCCGTGACCATTTTGCTCCAGCTCGAACCGTCGGCCCAGGCCCCATGTACAAGCACTACATTCACATCGCTTCCGGCCATTTCTCTCTCCTGTATGCGCCTGAATTCCACCTGGGCGCCAATTCAATCGCGATCAGGCGGCTTGAGAATTTCGTAACCGCCTTAATCATCGTAGACAGGTTATGCTAATTAAAGTAACTTGTCAAGCACGTTCAAGGCGGTTATTTTCTCGTCTACCTAGAGGCCACACCCGATGTCCCAGCCAATTCCCGCGTTTTTCGTTGCCGACTCGCTTGGCCTGGATTTCCTGAATTCGGTGGCGACGCCGGTCGACGTCCCGATCGACTGGATCGACGACGGGGAGGGCTTTTTGAGCTGGCTCGAACAGTCGCGTCTGGTACCCGCCGACGTGCTGGGCGCGATGCGCGAACGTGCAATGCCTGGCGAGCTCGATCGCCTGGCGGCTCAGGCGCGCAGCCTGCGGGAGTGGTTCAGGGCGTTCGTCCGCGAACGCAAAGGCCGTCCGCTTGCGGCCGCCGATCTGAATGAGCTGGAGCCCCTGAATCTGTTACTCGCGCGCGATGAAGGGTTCGGGAAAATCGCGGCTCTAGCACATGAGGGACCGGTCGCCCTCCGCTTTGAGCGATCGCGGCGGTGGGCTTCGCCGGAATCACTGCTTCTGCCGATCGGAGAAATTCTGGCAAAGCTGGTTTGCGAGGAGGACTTCTCGTACGTGAAAGCGTGCCAGGGACCGACCTGCACATTGGTGTTTGCCGATCACACCCGGGGGCATGGGCGGCGCTGGTGCAGCATGTCGGCCTGCGGCAACAGGGCCAAGCAGGCGGCTCACCGGAATCGGGCCAGAAAGGAGACTTGAGAGCGGCGACCGGCAGCAGACGATGCGGCCCGCTCCCTGGGCCGCGTCGTCGCGCGTTCAGGCGCCCGAAGGCTCGGCGACCTGCGCGGTCTTGCGCCAGCGCGCGGGAGTCATGCCCATGCGCTGCTTGAACACCCGCTGGAACGCGGCTTCGGACCGGTATCCGACAGTCTCCGCCACTTCTGCGGTGGATGCCGAAGGTTTCTTCAACTCGTTCGCCGCCAGCGTCATGCGGATGTCGGTCAGCAGCTCGCTGGCCGATTTTCCCAGCGTGTCCTGGAATTGCCGCGCGAAAGTAGCGCGGGACATGTTGCACAGCCTGGCCAGCTCCGGCAGCGGCCAGGGCCGCGCCGGCTCGCGGAACAGCGCGGTCAAAGCCGGTGCCAGGCGGGGATGTCCGGCCAGCGCCAGCAGGCCCGCCGGCGCTTCGTTCGCTTCGCCGGCCAGGCGCAGGATCAGCGTGAACATCGCGGTGGACAGCGCGTTGAGCATCGCCCGCCCGCCGAGGCTGTCCAGCGCCGACTCGGCCCGCATCAGCGCAACCAGCCCGGCGAGCTGTGCGCCGGTGCCCGGACGCGCCGTCGAAGCGCTGCGCTCGGCTGCCTGCACCACCAGCACCCGCGGCAGGTAGCTCTGCAACAGGCGACGGTGCGGCGCCGCGAAAGCGAAGTGACCGCACATCAGGTCGAGGCGCTCGCCGGTGCCGGTGTTCTCGCTGAAGGTGACGTTGAGGGCGGTGCGGCTTTGGGCCGGCTGCGGCGTGGCGCCGCTGCCGTCGTGCAGCACATGGAAGTCGCCATGAGGCAGCAGCAGGATGTCGCCGGGCAGCAGACGCCGCGGCGGCCGGCCCTGCGGATCTTCCAGAATGGCCGAGCCGGCGACCACCGCGTGGTACGCCATCTCTCCCGTCACGGCCGGCCCCTGCTCGATGCGCCAGGGCGCGCCGTAGAAGCACCGCAGGTCGACCCGGCCCTGGACCGGGATCAGCTCAAACAGGCGGCTGAGCCAGTCCATGGGTGCTTCATCAGCAGCAGAACGATGAGACGAATGAGCGCGTCTGTCTTTCGGCAATCATAGTGAGACTATAAAGCATGATATTGCCGCTTTCCAGTATTAAAACGTCTCACGTACGGGCTTAGAGTGCTGTCACTGGTTCAAGACGTTTCACTCAACCAAGGAGCATCGCCATGTCCCGTATCAACACTCCCTCCGTTGCATCCGCCACCGGCGTCACCGCCGAGGTTTTTGCGGAGATCAAGAAAGCCGCCGGCAAGGTGCCGAACACCTTCGCCGCCATCGGCGCGCTGAATCCCCAAGCGCTCAAGGCGGTGCTCGCCGCCGACGGCGCGCTGGCCGCCGGCAACCTCAGCGCCACCGACCGCGAGACCATCAAGCTGGTAGTGAGCGCGGTCGCCGGCTGCGACTACTGCGTCGCCGCGCACAGCCTGCTCGGCAAGATGGCGGGCGTGAAGCCCGAGGCGCTGAAGCAGATCCGCGAAGGCCTGCCGACCGGCGACACCAAGCGCGATGCGCTGGTGCACTTCGTCCGCGAGCTGCAGCAGACCAGCGGCACCATCAGCGATGAGGCCTA
>WNFS01000950.1_pt1 | contig 21200 bp, 17 predicted proteins | sample 5400141 | NCBI WGS metagenome assembly WNFS01 (sample SAMN13153358, study PRJNA577476) | soil metagenome | isolation source: 60 cm saprolite under Madrone tree | place: USA:California | collected 2016-06-14
CCTTTGCGGTCTACGGCGAGGCCGAATCCACCGAGCGGTTGATCCCGTTCGATGTGCTGCCGCGCATCATCGCGGCCGCCGAGTGGGATAAGTTGCGCGCCGGCCTCGAGCAGCGCGTCAAGGCCATCAATCTCTATGTCAAGGACGTGTACGGACGACGGGAGGTGCTGCGCGCCGGCGTTCTCCCTGAGGACCTCGTCTTCCAGAACCCGGTGTTCCGTCCCGAAATGAACGGGATGAACGTGCCTCATGATGTTTACGTCCATGTCGCCGGCATCGATATCGTGCGCGTCGATGCCGACACGTTCTACGTGCTGGAAGACAACGTGCGCACGCCGTCCGGCGTCTCCTACATGCTGGAGAACCGCGAGATCATGATGCGGTTATTCCCGGAGCTGTTCTCGCGTCATCGCGTGGCGCCGGTCGAGAACTATCCTGACGAGCTGCTGGCGACGCTGACGTCGGTGGCGCCGCCGAGCGCTTCCGCCGATCCGACGGTCGTGCTGCTCACGCCCGGCATCTACAACTCCGCCTACTACGAACATTCTTTTCTGGCCGACAAACTCGGCGTCGAGTTGGTGGAGGGCCGCGACGTCGTGGTGAGGGGCGGGTTTGCTTACATGCGCACCACGCAAGGCCTCAAACGCATCGACGTGATCTACCGGCGGATCGACGACGACTTCCTCGATCCGCTCGCCTTCCGGCCTGATTCGGCGCTCGGCATTCCCGGGCTGATGACGGTCTACCAGGCCGGCAACCTGACGCTCGCCAACGCGGTCGGCACCGGCATCGCCGACGACAAGGCCGTGTACAGCTATATGCCTGAGATCGTTAAGTTCTATCTCGGGCAGGAGCCGATCCTCAAGAACGTGCCGACATGGCGATGCCGCGAGGCGGAGCACCTGTCCTATGTCCTTGATAACCTCGAAGAGCTCGTCGTCAAGGAGGTCCACGGGTCCGGCGGTTACGGCATGATGGTCGGCCCAAAGTCCGACCGGGCGACGATCGAGGCGTTCCGCGCCAAGCTCAAGACTCACCCGGAAAACTTCATCGCTCAGCCAACCCTCGCGCTCTCAACCTGCCCCACCCTCGTCGAGGAAGGCGTCGCCCCGCGCCATATCGACCTGCGCCCGTTCGTGCTCACCGGGCGTGACCGGACCCGCATCGTGCCGGGCGGGCTGACCCGGGTCGCGCTCAAGAACGGGTCGCTCGTGGTCAATTCGAGTCAGGGCGGAGGGACCAAGGACACGTGGGTGCTGGATGCATGAGGACCGATAATGCTCTCCCGTACCGCCGATAATCTCTATTGGCTCGCGCGCTACGTCGAGCGGGCGGAATATCTCGCGCGCATTCTCGAGACCAGCATGCGGCTCACCACGCTGCCGCTCGCCTACGTGGGCGCGACCAACGAATGGGAAACGGCGGTGGCGACCGCCGGTTGCCGCAAGTCGTTTTTTGCGCGTTATGCCGAGGCGAACGAGGAAAACGTCACCGAGTTCCTGGCGTTCTCCATCGAGAACCCGTCCTCCATCCGCAATTGCATCGAAATTGCGCGGCAAAATGCTCGTTCGGTGCGCACCGCGCTCACCATCGAGACCTGGGAAACCATCAATGGCGCTTGGCTCGACCTCAAGCGCTTCGGCAACGGGCCCCCCTCGCGGGACGAGTTCCTGCGTTTCCTGCATTGGGTGCAGGAAACCTCGCTGCGCTTCGACGGGTCCGCGTACCGCACCATGCTGCGCAACGACGCCTACTGGTTTTCCCGGCTCGGCCTTTACATCGAGCGTGCCGACAACACCGCGCGCATCCTTGATGTGAAGTACCACATGCTGCTGCCGGCCGATGAGCGTGTCGGCGGGCCGCTCGATTATTATCAATGGGCCGCGATCCTGCGCACGGTGTCGGCGCTCACCGCCTATCATTGGGTCTACCGCGATAACCTCAAGCCCTGGCTCGTCGCTGATCTCCTGATTCTCAACGAGCAGATGCCGCGCTCGCTGGCGAGCTGCTACTTCAACCTGGTGCGCTTCTGCGACTTGATCGCCACCGCCTACGGCCGCCAGGGCCAGGCGCAGCGTCAGGCCCGCACCATCCGCACCCGCTTGCAGAACAGCCGGATGGAGGAGATATTCCAGACCGGCCTGCATGAATTCATCACCGAATTCATTGCCGACAACAGTGCGCTCGGGGCCGCCGTAAATTCCCAGTATTTGATGTAAGCCGCCGGCCCCTACCCTCCCCCGCAAGCGGGGGAGGGGGTCTCGGCAACGACAGGAACGATCCATGCGCATCTGCGTCGCGCACGAAACCGTGTATCGCTACGATGCTCCGTGTACGGGCGTGATCCAGAGCCTGCGGCTGACGCCGCGCAACCACGCCGGCCAGTATGTCGTAAACTGGCGCATCGACGTGTCCGCCGACTGCCGGCTCGAGCCGCAGGAGGACGCGTTCGGCAACATCGCGCATGCATTCTCGGTTGCGGGTCCGATGTGCGAGCTGCGTCTCCTGGTCGAGGGCGAGGTGGAGACGCAGGACACCGCCGGGGTCGTGCGGGGCGCGGTGGAGCGGTTCCCGCCGAGCCTGTTCCTGCGCGAGACCGCACTTACCTATGCGGACAAGGCGATCCTGGCCTATGCGGCGCAGTTTCCTCGCCCGACCTCGACCAATACGCTTGCGACTTTGCATAGCCTGTTGGCGCGCCTACACGAGGACATTGCCTTCGATACCGAAGCCACATCGGCCACCCCCTCGGCGGCCGACGCTTTCAGGACAGGACGCGGCGTATCCCAGGACCTCGCTCACATCTTCATCGCCGTCGCGCGCGCTCTCGGGGCGCCGGCGCGTTATGTCGCCGGCTATTTCCGCCAAGGCGACGGCGCTCTCACCCAGGAGGCGCGAGAGCAGGCGGGCCAAGTGGCAAGCCAATTGGCGGGCCACAAGGTGGGCCACGCCTGGGCCGAAGTTCACGTCCCCGACCTCGGCTGGGTCGGCTTCGATCCGGCCAACGGCATGTGCGCCACCGGCCAGCACGTGCGCGTTGCCGTCGGGCTCGATTATCTCGGCGCCGCTCCGGTGCGCGGCGCCCATTATGGAGGCGGTCGCGAAGACGTGGCGGTAAGGCTTGAGGTCACCCAGGCTTCCTGGCAGACCCAGGAATGACAAGGCAACGCGCTGGGGAAAGCAGCCCCCTACCCCGCCATCGCGGTTTCGATCAGCCGCACCCAGTAGGACGTGCCGTACGGAATGACGTCGTCGTTGAAATTGTAGCGCGGGTGATGCAGCCCGGGGCTGTCGCCGTTGCCGACGAAGATGAAGGCGCCGGGGCGCGCTTCCAGCATGTAGGAGAAATCCTCGCCCCCCATCACCGGGGCCATGTCGGTATCGACGCGATCGGCGCCGGCGACGTCGCCGGCGACTGCCGCCGCGAAAGCGGTTTCGTGCTCGTGGTTGGACAGCACCGGATAGCCGCGCCGCAGCGTGAAATTCGCCTTGGCGCCATAAAGCCGCGCGGTGCCTTCGACGATGTCGGCGATCCGCTTGCGCAACAGCTCGCGCACCTGCGGCTTGAGGCTGCGGGCGGTGCCGCGCAGGAGCGCCGTCTGCGGGATGACATTGTCGGCGCTGCCGGCCTGGAACGTGCAGATCGAAACCACCGCCGCCTCGACCGGATCGACATTGCGCGACACGATCGACTGCAGCTGGCTGACGATCTGGGCTCCCACCAGGATCGGATCGATCGCAATGTGGGGCCGCGCCGCGTGACCGCCCACGCCTTCGATCTCCACCGTGAGGTTGTCGGTTGCGGCCATGACCGCCCCGCTGCGGATCGAGAACGCGCCGAGCGGGAGCCCGGGGAAATTATGCATGCCGTAGACTTCCTCGATGGCGAAGCGCTCCATCAGGCCGTCCTGCACCATGGCGCGCCCGCCGGCCCCGCCCTCCTCGGCGGGCTGGAAGATCACCACGGCGGTGCCGGCGAAATTGCGGGTCTCGGCGAGATATTTCGCGGCGCCCAGCAGCATGGCGGTGTGGCCGTCATGGCCGCAGGCATGCATCTTCCCGGGCACGGTCGATTTGTAGGGCAGCTCGTTCGCCTCCTGGATCGGCAGCGCATCCATGTCGGCGCGCAGCGCGATCACCTTGCGGGTCCCGCCCGGCCGGTTGCCCTTGATGACGCCGACCACGCCGGTGCGCCCGATGCCGGGCACCACCTCGTCGCAGCCGAACGCGGTGAGCTGCGCCGCGACCGTCGCGGCGGTCCGGTGCACGTCGTAGAGGAGCTCAGGATGCGCATGAATATCGTGCCGCCAGGCGGCAATCTCGCCATGGAGGTCCGCTACACGATTCACGATCGGCATCGCAAAGGCTCCTTGCCGCCCACGCCCCGGCCGCGCCCCAGAGCCTGCAAGCAAAACCGAGCCACGCGGCGTGGTCAAGGCGGAAATGGGCGCAATCGGCCGCACGCGCGTTGACGGTAGAACAGGCGCGACGGCGCAGGGCGCGACAGGGTCTTGACTCAGGCCTCGTTGCCGGCACTAAAGGGGAAAACGACACCATCGCCCCCGACCTTGCCGAGCTATTGACCGGCCCGGGACACGCCTCTACACACGCGCCTTAAGAGCCCGTAGCTCAGGTGGTAGAGCACTTGACTTTTAATCAAGTGGTCGTGGGTTCGAGTCCCACCGGGCTCACCAACGAAATCAGGCACTTAGCTTACATTCGCGAAGCGGCAAAAGGCTCCGGGGCAGCAATGGGGCAGCACCGCTGCGAGCGGAACCAGCATTCGCTCCGGGTGTGTGCCTCAAATCCAACTCCTCAACAACCCTCGTTTCGCAGTCGCTGCTTTCCCTTCGGTCGCCTCCGGGCTCGATCGCCGGCGGGCGACCAAGGGGAGCGCATCGCTCCACGAGCGGCCCACCGCGGGGCGACCGCACCACGAAGCTTCCAGTGGGATCGATCCTGTCTTGCGACGAGGCAAGTTTATCCGAGGCGGCGAAAGCAGACGTGCAGAGCGGGCTAAAGTTCAATGCCTGGACTGGATCGGTATTCTAGTTTGGGCAAATCGAGGCGCCCGCAGCGACTGCTTATACGAGGCGGTCAAGATCGGGGCGTTCATGATGGACGGCAGCGCCGACACTGCTGGCGCGGCAGCGGCCTCGCCCCCATCAATCTGGAAAGCCGAATGTCGATGTCGGCAAGCGCATGGGCTTGAGCATGATCCTGGCGGAACGCACGCTGCCATCACGCCAGCGCGGGCAGCGGCGTTGGCAAGGATTGCTAAGGGCGGTCTGGCCGACCGATCAGCCAGAGGACCGTACCGACGAGCGCGCCGAGCAGACCGGCGCCTATCAGGCCTATCAGTGCCGCCGGGGGGTCGTCGACGTTCGTTGACCAGATTTGGAAATTCGGGGTTATGATGACCTCACCCGTGTGGGGCAACATCTCCAAAATATAGCTCAAGACACCGCTCTGCAGTACGGCTGGAAAGACTGCGACAAGACCAATCGCCACGAAGACGCCAACCGCGAAGCCGACAAGAGGAGCGATCCAAAAGGCCGTCCAGCCGCGCGATCGAAGAGCTACGTACGCCGGAACGCCCGCGAGAACCGCTCCAGCGTACGAAACTGCGGCGGCCATCATCAGACCAAGCCAGTACAAGGAAGGCACATCGCGCAGAATTTGAAGCGCGAGAGCGCTCGTAAGCAGCGGCACGATGAGCGGGGCCAGAAGGAAAGCGGTGATGTGCCGGTTCATGGTCGTGCCTTAGTGTGAATAGGTGATGCGTCATATACACGGCCGCTTCATGCATCCGATCCCCAACAGCCAGATACACCAGCAGCCAAACGAAACGATCGGTTCCTTTTCGTGATCCCGCTGGGGCAGCCTGTGGTCAGCGGCGCTGGGTGAAAGGCCGCCTAAACTAATCGCCCCGCAGGCACGACGCCAATATGAAGAACGTCGGCTCCGCGGTACGATCGCACGCCGCCGCACGCCAGCAAAGCAAGCGTCATTCGCAAGGCGAATCTGAGCCGAGTTTGTGGGTTTGCATGCCCGCCCCGGCGCTGTAACGAGGCCCGATGTCGCACGGCGATGCAGCCTACGTCGGGCGGAAACGGCGAATGTTTTTGCTCGATATTTGGCCGTTTGCGCGCCGCCAATTGCCCTGTCGCATTGTGTGTTTTGGGCGTTCCCGATGGCGTACGAGATGGTGTCTTTCAGTGTTGTCATGCCGTCCACCAAGCATCGGAAGTCATGAGCCATGTCCGACAAATCTGAAGACGCGATAGACAACTGTGGGGCACAGTTTACCGACGAACGCCTATTAACGCGCCGCGAGGCCGCGGAATTTCTCACATCGCATGGCTTTAGGATTTCGTACGCCACACTGGCGAAGCTGTGCTCGCCGCCGATCGGCGAAAGACCGCAGTCTTGCGGGCGCTGGGGCGCGACAGCCTCTATATGCCATCGGTCCTCCTCGCTTGGGCGCAGAAGAGGATACAGTCACCGCGCTCCACCGATATAATTCAGCGTCGCGCTTGTGCCATCGATCGAAGACTGATCGCGAGCTTGCCGGCATCCAATGGTGGAGCCGAGATGTTGCCTATAGGCCAGATTTGGCCGTCTCTCGGAAGACGCCTTATGTGCGCTAACTCATACTCGGTCGATCCGGCATCGGCCATGGTGATCGGGCACCTTACAACAGCAAGGCAACAAGGGAGGCGACAATGCGGTTGTTACGTTTGACATTGATGGGGGCGGCCGTGGCGGCGCCGATCGCGATAGCGGCAAGCAGCCCGGCGAGCGCGGTCTGCATCAGAAAATGCACCGATATACTGTCCAGCGGGGTTTGTTCCCGGTATGGAAGCTGCGAGGAGGTGTCGGAGTCTGCAGGCACCTTTAGGCCAGTCCGCAGCGCGAAGGATTGTCGCCGTTCCCAAGCGCTTCGCTGTGATTACAACTCTTGCGATTTGGTTTGTAACGCGAACAAAAAATAAATATAGCAGCCTACGCATTCGGGGTGACCCCGGCCTCGCGCGGAAACGTGACAAGTATCCCGCGCGGGCTTTGTGCGAAAGTAGGTTAGCCTCTGCTCCCGTTTTGGAAATCGGGAGCTGTGCGGGCTGTGCCATATCGCGAAGTCGGGATCGACGGCGTGTACGGACCGCCCTCGTTTCCGGAATAGGGGGCGACAGAGGCACGGGCGTCGCTCGGAACCGCTAGCGAGGCGGCGTTGTAAGGGCGCTTTTGCTGCGCCAGCGCGGGAGAGACCAGCAGCGCTGCCACGCCGACAATAGATAAAATGAGGTTTGTCTTCATTATTTAATCTCCTTTAGAAAATTGGGAGCCACAATGTCCCAGGTTTGCATGACCACAACTGTGATCGAGCCCTAAGTGGTGCCAGCGACCTAAAAAGTTCAAAAGACTTTGTTGCCGCAGTGCAGATCTGCCATGCTCAAAACATGACACCGCCGACAGCGCCGATATCATAGAGGCTGTTTGCTCGCGGATGGTGCAACGTCTTGGGCTGAGATTGTCTCGCAGAAGACGCCCGCCCGCGCACCCGACCTCGTGACGCCCTCCTCAGTCTCCTTCGGAGGCATCCTCGATCGCCCTTGGCCCCGCCGCCGTGATCATGACCTTGCCAACCTCGACCGGCGTATCGCCGGCCACGATCACTCTTCGCTGCACTGTCGCGAGCCCAGCGAGGACAAGACCCGCGAGCATCCGCCGGCTGAAGCCATGGCCGTACACAAGCAGTTCCTCGGTGGCGCCATGCAGGCTGCTGGCCAGCAGCTCAAGCGCACGACGCTGCTCCGGGCCGAGGCGGCGCTTCCGAGGGGATGAGGACATCCGGAACCACGATCGATCACTTCCCCCGCTTCACTTACTCATAACGCCTGTCGAGTCGACGTTGCCGGCAGGGCGCTATTCCAGCGCCAATCGGCTAAAACAGTTTCATGGGGATATTTATACCGGATGGCAACCATGTCACATAAGCGAAAGCGGTTCCTCATCTGGCTGCTGGCTGTAATGACAATATTCTGCGCCACGATATTCGTGGTGCACGCCTACGGTCCGGACTGCTTTTGCGAGGGCTGTACTCAATACTGGTACCAAGTCGTCCACTGGCAGCCGGCACGGCAGCTCTAGTGCCCGGGTTGCTCAGGGTTAGTGCGGCGAAGGGGCGGGAGGTTCGATCCGGGGTGGACAACTCAGTGAATGGTCTCGCCTAAGTTGGGGACCAGACAGTCGCCTGTCTCGAAAGGCGTTAGCGTTGGCTGCTCATAGCTGAGCTTTTGGCCCCAACCGACCCTCTGAGGCAGCAGCGTTGGGGCCATCCTTTTTTGGCTCAGAGCAAAGCGCGGGAGGGGCTCGCGGGCCTAGAAATCGCTCAAGCGCTACGCGCGTAAGTGCCGTTTCTGGGCACCAACCATCGGGCGCTACTTTTCCTTTGCGGTACCGCGACCCGGCTGGGCATCATCGGTTTGTCGAGGCTTCCGGCCCCGCGGCACCTTGACCGATGGCGCCCGCGGCCTCTTGCCCGGAAAGGGCATGCTGTTTTTGGCAATGTCATCGCGGCGGCGGCTCATCTCTTCTTGCGCCCTCTCCACGCGACTCATCAAGCCGGCGCAAGATTTCGGCAAATTGTTCCGGTACTCCCTCAGCAACAACGTCGGCGTACATCGCGCGCAACTCCCTGCCGATCGCGACGATGACGTCGCGACCGAGCTTCACCCCGGTGCCCATCTTTTTGTCCCCTCAACCCCGCCATGTTTTAGACGCCATTGCTGATGTGGGTTCAAGAGGTGAAGCCGACGGAATTTACAATGGACTGTTGTTGCTTGCGCATAGCAGTGGCATGGGTGCAACACCGATCGTCCTACAAATGAATTTGCAAGCCGACCTGTGAATGCCAGCAACGATTGCAAAATTACGGCATGACCGGAGTTATATTGACCTGGCCCCTTGCTTGAGTCCAATTTTGTACAAGCTCACGCGCGGGTAAACGCCATGCCAATCAATCCTTCTACCCAACGTGGCGTTGTTTGAGCCTGAAGCAATGGCCGCAATGGGCGAAGCTTTTGACACTGCCTGCAAGGCGCTTCATTGCATTAGCCAGCCTGAAGTGGTCCGCGAACTCATCGCCACGCTAATTATTGCAGCTGCAAACCAGGGTGAGCTTGACCCCACTCGCTTACGGATGGTGGCATTGACGGGATTCGCAGTATGTCGCCCGCGCGGCTTAGTCGCCTGCGTTGCGGCGAGCGCAGCGTCGTAACGCCCCGTTCATTTCCACCGCAAGTCCGGTCGGCGTCACGACCACTTTCATGCGAAAGGATGGCGGCAGCGCGTGAAGTGTGCGGCGGTTGCGGCACGATCATCGCGGTGATCCGAGCAGGTGCTGGCGTCACATCTATGGCTCCCGCCTTTCGAGGCAACAAGAGAAAGGACCGGGGCCGCGTGATTAGGTATGATACTCTGCCCCGCCGTGCGCGGTGATTTTCATGGAATTTGCGGCGGCTGGGCCGCATTATCGCACGCTCGATCGGCCACGCGGCCCACGCGCCCCACGCGCTATTGGAGCGAGTGCGGCCCGCTGCCGTCAAAGGCCGTCGCCGAGGTTAACACGCCGATGGCAGAGCATCGAGAGACCGTTAGTCCACAGGCGGCGTCTGGTTTGTTGCGCGACAGCGAGCGCCAGCTACGCCTTGTTGCTGGCAACGATCCGGTCGCCATTGCGCACTGCGACACTGAAGGCCGCTACACGTTCGTCAACAAGCACTATGCGGAACGGCGCGGCCTTACGCCCGAGCAAGTGGTCGGCAAACCCATTCCGGACGTAGTCGGCGAGAAAGCCTGGGCGATCTTCGAGCCCTACTTCCGTGAGTGCCTCGCCGGCAACGCGATCGAGTTCGAGCTTGAAATCGATTTGCCTTACCGGCCCGGCGAGCCACAATTCGTGCGTTGCTACTATGAGCCAGAATGGAGGGACGACAAAGTCGTCGGGCTGATAGCAGCAATCACCAACATCACCAGCCTCAAACGCGCCGAAACCGCTCTTCGCGAGAGCGAAGTGACGTTCCGTGTCATGTTCGATGCCAGCAGTGTAGGCAAGATCGAAGTCGACCCCGAAAGCACCCGTTTCCTCCGTGTCAATGCTGCGATGTGCAAGCTCCTGGGCTACAGCGAGGCGGAATTGCTCGCCCGGACGGTACTCGACGTCACCCATCCAGACGACCGCGATCACAGCCGCGAGTTGGGTCGACGCCTGGCCGCCGACGAGTCAGCGACCTTCGATGTGGAGAAGCGATACCTCCGTAAAGACGGAAGCGTGGTCTGGGCACGGACGACGGTGAACGCCGTCCGCGACGCGTCGGGCCGACCCTTGCGCAACATAGCTGTGGTCCAGGATCTCAACGCGCGCAAGCAGGCGGAACAGGACTTGTACACCAGCAAGGCACGGCTGCAACTTGCCCTCGATGCCGCCCAGCTCGGATGGTGGGAGTACGATCCGGTCCGCTGCGTATTCTTGGGGGATACGCGCGCCCAGGAGGTTTGCGACTATGCCAAGAATGAGCTGACGATCGAAGAGTTTCTGAAGCGGGTGCATCCGGACGACATGGAAAGGTTTTCGGCGGTCCGCGAAGCAGCGCTCGATCCCGTCGATCCGAAGCCCTACGTGAATGAATACCGGATCGTCCGCAGAGACGGGAAGGTCCGTTGGGTCGAGAGTCGCGGGCTTGCCTATTTTCAAGGCGCCGGGCCTGAACGCCGGCTCGTGAGCTTCGTTGGCACCGTCCAGGACATTACCGAACGGAAAGAGCGCGAAGAGAGGGAGCACCTCCTCATGCGCGAAATCAATCATCGCGCCAAGAACATGCTCAGCGTGGTGGACGCGATCGCCCACCAGACCGCCACCAGAAATCCCGAAGATTTCATCGAGCGGTTCTCGCAACGCATCCAGGCGCTTTCAGCCAACCAGGACTTGCTCGTCCGCAACGAATGGAATGGGGTCGAGATCGCGGACCTGGTCCACACCCAGCTCGCGCACTTTGCCGACCTCATTGGTTCTCGTATCGCCGTCCATGGCGCCAAGCTGCGCCTCAATCCGGCTTCCGCGCAAGCGATCGGGCTTGCGCTGCACGAGCTCGCCACCAACGCCGGGAAATACGGGGCGCTTTCGACGGATAGGGGTCGTGTCGATATCTCTTGGGGAAGCGTCGGCACCATCTTCACCATGAGCTGGACCGAGCGCGATGGGCCGCCCGTGTGTAAGCCGAAGCAACGTGGGTTCGGCACCATGGTTGTCGAGGCGATGGCGGAGTACAGCGTAGATGGCGCGGTCGACCTTCATTATGCGCCTTCGGGCGTCACCTGGCGCTTGACCTGCCCTACAATGAGCGCGCTTGAATCGGGATGAGATCAGGCGGGAGATGAGCAAATTTCGGGCTTGGCGGTAAAATTGAAACTACCGACGCGGCGGGCGGGCACTCGGCAGGAAGTCGCGGTTGGCTGCCTAAGTGTATGGGACCAAGGTCAGGTTCTGAGGCCCCGGCCCTCTTGGAAGCAGTTTCCGGGGGGAAGGGCCGGGGCCGCGTGAGGCTCGTTGGCAAGACTCACGCTGGGATCCAAACGCTGGCCACCTCCGTGCGTTCCCGGGGCCGCTCATCGGGCATATTAGCTTGGTGTTGCGGAGCGGACACGCCGCTAGCATCCTTATCGAATGGGTCGAGAAGCCGACCGACAACAAACCTGCGTCGTCGCTTTGTTGCCGCGTGGCCGCCGCTCTTTCCCGGAAGCGATCGGCCGTCGTTGGCCCCGGCGCTTTTCCCAACACCCCTCCCCGCGCTGGGGCCCGCGGCTACTTCGACGGAACTCACCGGTCCCGTGCTGAGGGCGGGACCGGACTGTCGAAACAAGAACCCAATCCCCAGGGGCATCGTGAAGGGGACTGAGGTCGCGTGCGAGTGTCATCACCGCGTAGAACCGCACGCGCAAGCATAACGCATCAGCGATTCGGCATTCCGTGGGCTGAAAAATGGCGCTCAATTGGAATGTTGTTGGAGTGTCGCAATCAGGACATTAGGGCTAAACGTTGTAGGCCGCTGGCCTCACTCAATCATGGCCCGGCTTGGCGCTTTGTCTCGCCTTATCAATTTGCTTGGGGGCGCGCACGATTTCTTTCTTGAATGTGTCGAGAAGCCGAGCCACGCTGCCCCCGGTCCCGTGCTGAGGGAATTAAGTAACGGGACCGGGGACTCGACGCGACCCCCCGCCCCCTGGAGGCATCACGAAGGGGGACCTGGGGTCGCGTGCGGGCCGTTCCACCCATAAACCCCGCACGCGGAAAGCTACGACGCCGGCGCCGTTAGGCATTCCGTGGGCGGAAAAGTGGCCGTCGGCATGAATAGTGCGGAAGTGTTGCAATCCGGACACGGGTTCAATCGCCGCAGTGCGGGGTAACCATTTGCACTGTCATGGTTTTGTGCCCTTGACGACCACCAACCCGTTTCGCCTTTATGCACAGAACCTTTGCGCACAGAGAAGTGAATGCCCGCATTGCTTGCGGTGAGCGTTCGGCCTTGGCGTTCGGCCTTGGCGCTCGCCCCTTTCGTCCAGCGCACGACTGAACCGCACTCGCCGACCACGCGCCTCGTCATCTCTCGCGTGCCGGTGAGCGCCGCGCCCGAAGCCCGCGGCCATCAGCGCAATCGCGAGTGGATCGGCCCTCACCATCTGGCAGCCGGAACCGCGCCAGCGATCAGGCGTTGCTATTTGCATACCAGGGCCACCTTTGGTGCGGTCCGTGGATGCGGTGGTGGCTCTGGTCAGCGTACCCCGATTGTGGAAATATCTCGCCAAAAGCTCTGGCGGTCGGATATTACGGAAAGGGGCTTTAACCTATGACGCTCCCAAACGATCCATACGGTTTTTGCAGCAACGCTGAGGCCGCTCGCGCCAGGCTCGCAGTCATCGACGAGCGGTTCGTCGCCCGGCAGCGCCTTGTGGTGCAGCGCGACCACGCGCGCAGGGCTACGCTCAGCGCCGACAAGGAGCTTGGTGAAATCGATGCGTCGATCAACGACCTCCATGGCCACTGGCGCGTGGTGCCCCTTGGCGATCTTGCCCGTCGTCGGGCGAAGACGGTCGAGGCCGCGCGCGCCGCCACGCAGGAATTTGCAGCGATCGAGGCCCGGCTTCACGAATATAGCGACGTTCCGACCAGCCCACAGGATCTCCGGGAGCACGTCGCCGATCTGACCTTGCGCGCCGGCCTGGTGCGGCGATAAGCAGGCCGCCCGCCTCGAAAATGGCATCCATACTCGACAGGCCGCGGACGATTTCAGCGGCCTTAACCGCTAGAGCGCGCTCCGAGATCGAATCACATCTCCCGCGTCATGCCCGCCCCCGGACTTGATCCGGGGATTGTCGCGGGCATCCACGTCGTTCTTTCGTGCTTATGAGCCAAAAATAGCCTGCGCATCCGAAGATAAAAATAGTTAGGCGGTTTTTCGCCCCCCTCCATCAGCGGCTTCAGTTTGCCAAAAGTCATCGGCCACGGCGCCACATCGCTTCGATAATCATTATCGCCCCTGACGCATGATCCTATAGCAACGCGGAGACAAACAAGGCAGACTTGTGCAATCCAAATATGTTTCTCCCGGCTGCCGTTCGCGTGCGATGGGCGTTGCGCGGCTCCGACCGACTGCTTGAATGCACGGGCGAAATGGCATCGTGACAGATTTGCGACGGCGGCGAGGGCGGCGAGGTCTATATTGGCTTCCAGGTTGGCGTCGATGTGCGCGCGCACCCGCCGCAAGACGCCCGGCGGCAAGCCGCCGCGAGCCTGCTCGTTCACCGGGAGTTGCGGAAAACTCGCAATGGCGTCAAGGCGTGGCCGAACGTGCAGGCCGCCGTCCCAGCCTAATCCCATCGCCGCCTTGACTTCAGGCGGCGTGATCACCGTCGACCAATTCTCCGCTCGCCTGTTCGGGACCAGCAGTGCCGCCACATCACGCCGCGCCTTGCCCTGGAATGGCTCATTGCGAAGCGCAAAACCGCGAACGCCGGGGGCGACATTCCCAGCGACCGGCATCTCTCAACAGCGATGATGGGTCTGCGAAGCCTCTCTAAGAGCGCGTTTTCTTGCATCCTGGGATTGCGGTTCGTGGCTACTTCACGACTTGGTCTAGTCTATAGTCTAGCGTTCGGCGCCCAGAGGTTGGACAAAGTCGAGGCTTTAGCCGGTCCGCAGTGAAACGCCTAACCTTGATGACCGGTTTTCTTCAAATCGTAGCTATCCGATTCAATCCGCCGCTGGCTCGAAACTGCTAGAGGATCTGAGGGGGCGACGTGTGACCCAAGGAGGTCCCCCTTTCAAGCCGTCGAAATGGAGATGAGCCATGTTATTCGACCTCGCGACTTACACCACGGTACATACCGTCATAAGCCTGATCGCTCTTGCTTCGGGCGGCGCCGTCGTCGCCGATCTGTTTGCCCCGAGAGTGCGTCGGTCGTGGACGCCCCTGTTTCTCGTTGCAGCCGTTTTGACAAGTGCGACCGGCTTCGGATTCCCATTCCACGGCGTATTGCCGTCCCACGTCCTGAGCGGGATCGCGTTGGCGACGCTGGCGGCGGCGATCTATTCGCTCTATGTCGCACATCTCTCCGGGTCGTGGCGCCTGACCTACGCGATCTCGATCGTGGCGAACGTGTTTTTCCTGGTGTTTGTCGGAATCGTTCAAGCCTTCGGCAAGATTCCGCTCCTCCATGGCCTCGCCCCGAACGGCAACGAGTTGCCGGTGACCGTGTTGCAGATCATTGCACTGTTGATTTTCGTCGCCCTCGGTGTTGCGGCCGCAAAGGTCTTCCATCCGCCGGCGCGGGAAGCGACGGCCTGAGCGATGCGGCGGCGCTCGGGCGTGTTCCGATCATATGGAATCGCTTCTCCAGGGCATAGCCGGGCATGTCCCGGCCCTCTCCGTCTTGCTCGCTGGCGCACAACAAGAAAGAGGTCGATGCCCGCACCAAGCGCAGGCATGAAGTAGAGCGATGATTCGGTTTTAGCCGGCCGGATCCAGCGCCGTTAGGGATCGAACATCCAAAACACGATCAGTTTAAGAAATACCCGCCACTTCCGTTCCTTCAGAGTGGGCCTGCTCGGTGCTCGCGATCGGCGGCGATCATTCCTATGGTGCCGGTTTGGCGACTGAGATCGGGTTCGCCGCGGCCGATGTGCGTAGCGCCGTCATTACCAATTCCGGTCACTGGATCATGGAGGAACAATCCGAACAGGCCATCGCGGTCATCCTTGCCTTCCTCGAAGGTAAATGATGCCGCCGACATCATAGGTGCTGGCCGCGGTGCGCGGCCACCGCCGGGTCTGCGCGAGATGCCAGCAGGCAATCTGAACATCCCGTGTTTCGCCATCCCGCATCTCGGAGAAAAACGCTCTTGGAGGGTTCGATTGTGCGCAAAAGGGTGTACACTCTTGAGCGCCCGACGGGTCAAAGAGTCAATTCTGGCCAAGGGAGGAGAGAAACGATGCTTAGCCACGGGAGTCGGATCCCAGCTGTAATTGCGGCTGGAGTGTTGTTTGTCGGCGTCCACTCGATTCGAGCGGCAGACTTTGCCGGCAGCGTTCAGGGAGTGGTCAAGAGTGCATCGGGGCAAGCGCTTTCCGGAGCGTATGTCAAATTGATCAATCCGGAGCGACGTCTGACGTTCATGCTCGTCAGTCAAGCGCAAGGCCGTTACACGATGAACAACCTGCCCCCGGGGGATTACACGGTGCAGGGTATTGGGGACGGCTTCCAGAGCAAGCCCACGCCGGTGACTTTGACGGCCGGCAAGCCGGCGACGGCTGACGTGTCGCTGACGGATAAGCAAGGGGATGTGGTTCCGAATGGATGGATTCGCAGGCCCGGGCGCGTAGCCGGCAACGAACTCGATCACGAGTTGGACCCACCTGTTCTGCCGGAAGGGGCAGGCAAAGCGATTGTGGAAGCGAAGTGCGGCCAATGCCATTTCCTGCACCGGCTGACGCAAATGAGATGGACCCACAACAATTGGGAGAAAAAGATCGCCTGGATGCGAGAACGCATCCATGAAAGACAAGGGGCCGTCGATTTGACCGATCAGGAAGAAAAGACGGTGGTGGATTATCTGGCGAAGAATTTTTCAAACACCACCCCAAAGCTTGATCCCAATGGCCGCTTGTCGAGAACCGTGCTGCAGGGCGCCGCCGCCCAGTATATCGCCGTGGATTTTGCGGTACCGAATCCCGACGCGGCACTTCACGACATTGCGGTGGATCCGCAGGGCATTGCTTGGGTGAACGAACTCAACGAATACAAGCTGGGGAAATTCGATCCGAAGACGTACGAATTTACCGAGTTTACTCCGCCGCCGGGACCAACGAAGGTTGGCATCCTTGATCACATGGGTCCGCCGACGCGAGGCATCGGGGACTCGATCTGGATGGCCGAAGTTGGCGCCAACCGCCGCTGGTTGCAGTTCGACACCAAGTACCAGCAGTTCACCGCCTATCCGGCGCCCCGCGAATTTAGGTTTCCTATCACCGGCAACACCATGCGGGCCGACCCGAATGGGAAGATGGTGTGGTCGACGACCCGCAACAAAATCGTGGGATTGAATGTCGAAACCAAGCAGTTCGTCGCGTATGACATGCCTCACTTTGTCGACACCAAGCAGAATCCGGGCGGTTACGGGCTGGATGTCGCGGGGGATGGAAGGGTTTGGTTTGCCGAACGGGAAGCCAACAAAATAGGCCGGCTGGACCCTGAAACGGGAAAGATTGACGAGTTCCCGACCCCCGGGGTCGACGTTCCGCGCAGAATGGGAGCGGATTGGGAGGGCAATCTCTGGATCGGCTTCCATGAGACCGGGAAGCTCGTGAAGGTTGATCAGAAAACCGGCAAAATGACTTTCTACCAACCTCCGACCGAGAACAACGGCGCGTATCACGTGGTCGCCGATGCAAAGCACAAGGTGATCTGGTTGACTGAACAGACGGCGGACAAAATCGCCCGCTTCAATCCCAGGACGGAAACCTGGACGGAGTTCTCGCTGCCGATCGTGGAGTCGGATGCGAGAAGGATCGAACTAGATCCATCCAACCCGAACCGCATCTGGTGGTCGGGTGATACCTCCAGCCATCTGGGCTACATTGAGGTGCTCGACCAGTAGCAAAGCGAATCGGGCCGTGGCGGAGGGCAGGCGAGCCCTTAGTCCTCCGCCACATTGTCTCCGCCACATGGTCTCCGCCACATAATCATTGTGGATTCTGTTTGCGTCTCTAGAGCGCATTCCGACGAGATGGAGTCACTCTCCACCGTCATGCCCGTCCCCTGACTTGATCCGGGGACGGCCATGACTCCGATTGATGGTTCGATAAGACCGGAACGCCCTCTAGGCGTTCGATCGTCATTTCGCCGGCCCGGGTACGGCCAGTGCCGGTGATGACCCGTGGCCGTCGGCTTCGCGAGCGCCGCCAGATCATCGACGCCGCCCGCCTCGACGATGGCAAAGTGGTGGTCCTCCACGAGAAAGAGGCCCTGCCGAAGCAGGGCCCAGTCGCATGGTAGAACCTCCCGCCCTAGCCCCAAAAAATCGATAAGTTCGAAAACCCAACGCCTGGAGCGGGAGACGGCACTTTAGTGTCGGGCAGCGGGCCAGAGGTTCGACCGCTGCGCAAATTTTTTGCCGAGCGATCAGGGAGCCCTGCCGTAGCTGCCCCTCCTGTTAAAAGTGGCCCCGGCCAGCTGCGGAAGTGGTCGGGGCCAAAGGGGGATGATGGCAGCAGCAATCCCTTCAACACCACGATCATTACATGCCTGTGCCAGACTCACGACACCTGAAGGCTATTGGGCGCGAGAAGGTCTTCAGCGGGAAGGCGGTGATTTAGCCAGCGACAGGCGCTTACCCAGCAGCCTCCGGCACCGCGGAGATCTCTTAAGCCTATGCTAACGCGCTGGAGGGAAGCTCTATTCTGCAGCGCACGCCCGCCGCATCGAAGGTGAGGTCGACCACACCGCCGAGCTCATAAGGAATGAGGTTGCGGATCGCGTCGGTGCCATACCCCGCGTGGCCTGGGGGGATGACGGGCGAACCGCCGGTCTCGACCCATTCCAGCAGCAGCCGCCGCGCGGCTTGGCTGTCCCGTAGCCAATCCCAGCGCACTGAGATGCGACCATACTTCGTCGCCAGCGCGCCATACTTTGAGGCATTGGTCACGAGCTCGTGCAGCACGATCGCCACCGATTGGGTGGCTTCTGGAGACAACAATACCTCAGGGCCTTCCACGCTTGCGCTGCCCTCTCCTGTGCAGGGCGCAAGCTCTTTGCGAACGAGATCGGCAAGGCTCACACCTTGCCAGTGGCTGCGGCTGAGCAACCTGTGAGTATTTGCCATCGACTGAATGCGGCCATCAAATACCTGCAAGAACTCGTCCATCGAGCCGCTGTCCTCTCGGGTGCGCCGCGCAACAGTGGCGACGGAAGCGAGCACGTTCTTGACGCGGTGGTCGAGTTCGCAGATGAGCATGCGCTGGCGTTCCTCCGCCCGCTTTCGCTCGGTAACGTCCCGGGTCAATCCCTTGAGACGCAAATAGCGACCGGTCGCGTCGAACTCCGCCTTGCCCGTCTCCTCGAGCCAGACCTCACGGCCGTCTGGGCGAATGAAGCGAAAGAACGTCGAATAGGACGGGTTCTCAACGCAAAGGCTCCCGATCCGTGCAGCGAAGCCCGCGCGATCCTCCGGATGTACACGGGCGAGGAAATCGTCGGCCTCACCATGGGCCAGGAAGGCGTCGGCCTGGCCATCGGTGCCCCCCTTTGGTTTGAACCCGAGGACCTGGGGAGCATTTTCGCTCCGCCGCGACAAGCCGGTACCGGGCTCCCATGTGAAAGCCACCACCTGACCGGCGGTAAGCGCCTCCTGCAACCTCGCCCCACTCTCCTCAAGTGCAACATCCGCCTTCTTGCGTTCACTGATCTCGCGCGTGATCTTGGCGATGAGGGCGGCGAGGAACCCCCAGTAGCTGAGGGCCAGAATCCCGAGAAGCACGTAACCCTTCGGGTTGGGGAGGACGAGACACTTCACTGCCGTCGGGATCAAGATTCCCGACATGTAGCTCAACGCCGCCGCAGGCACTGCGGACAGGAGGATAGTGCCGCTTGCCGCCATTCCGACGCCGAGGGCGACCAGGATCAACTCCTCATCGTGTGCCAACGCACCGAGGTGCAGGACGGCCATGCTGGCCCATGGCAGCGCCAGGAAAAAAGCGTAGGCAGTCGCTCTGCGAGCCGCTCGCCGGAAGTTTTTCGGGACTCGCTCGCGGTTCTTGGCATGGCGATAAAGAACTGCCACAGCGACCGCATAGGAGTAGCTGCACCAAATGACGAGCTCGATGGTCGAGATAGAGCCGGCCACCGCAATGGCCAAAACGGTCGTGTTCAGGATGTGACCGGCCATCGCGTGGGGCGTCACGCGGGCGATGACCTCGAGCTGGTGCCGTTGAAAATGCGAGAGTTGCAATTGCATGAGAAAACGAAACCCGGTGGCGACGCGAAAACGAAATAGCGGCCCTGGAGGCCAACCTTAACGATACAGCAGCCATCGCGCCCAACTCTAGCGATATAACGGCCTTTGATTCGACTCAATCCACGGCGCATAGCTGCCTCATTTCCAGTCAGCTTGATCTGCGTGGGGCCAAGTGCGTCGGCCAAGCGCAGACGAACATGCTGAAGCGCGGCCAGTCGCGGCGCCCCACAGGCCGCAGTCGCGGGCAGCGGCTGGTATTCATTGACCTGAAAATCGCCACGCTGTGTCAAAAATTGCGGCTTGAAAGCGCCCCGCAATCGCCTAGCCTAGCGGGAGGCTCAGAACGGTTGCCTCCGTTTTGCAGACCTGGACCCTGCCCCGGCTGCCTTCCTCCCGCAGCCGGGGCTATTGATTTGAAAGGTCCGTGTTTCCGGAAGCGTCAAATCGAAATCACCTGCCGTGGACAGTTCGGGTGCGAGCCGCCCCCGCTCTACCCTCGCCGGCAAGCGACGGAGGCAGAGTGGGGGCGGGCTGCCGAGCATTCTCTAGCGCCTGCCACCGGGCAACCAATCCCAACCAAAATGCCTTGTCGCTGGCGTTGCGCGCCGCAGCCGCGAGACGGCGGCACTCATCGCCGCGCCGGCGGAACTCATCATGCGACCTGGTCCGAACTCTGAATGGGAGGGCGTCGAGCATGGACAGGAACTCCTTTTGAAGCATCTAGAACAAATGGAGAACAAAAGTCAACGACGGCCCCCGCCGCGGGCGTTCGATTCGCGACATTTCAGCGCTATTTTGACTAAGGTGACTTTGCGTCCACGCGCCTGCATGGCCGGAAATGGCCGGGCGGGAGAGAAGGTGGCCTCGACTCCCAAGGCTGGGGGCACGGAATCGAGGCCACGCTCGCACCATAGGTGGTACGAGCAAGCCATTACCTATCTGTACTTGATTCGAAAGGATATCTACAGGGCTATAGGGATCGCTCGGGCCCTCGACCCGGGCTATCGCCTCGATGCCCCAGGTGATGCTGAATAGGCGATGGCTCAATGCCGGGAGCGCACTACGATATGTTACGAAGTGGTCGGCCGTCATCGCGGACGATAAAATGAGCGGTGCCGCGTCGACACGAAAGTCGAAATCCTTATATCGATCACATTCAAGGGAAGTCCGAAAATGGGGAGGATCACCATGAAGCCTTTGACGCTCAGCACCGTGCTTGCGACCCTGCTGCTGACCGGCACCGCCGTTGCCCAGACGCCGTCTCAAACGCCCTCTTGGCTGCCACCGGCAGACAGCGCGCGCTGTCCGTCCAAATGGGGCGCCGGCGACGAGCGCGGCGCCGCCAACCACATGAAGCCGCAGACTGTCCTCAACGCCGTCAAGCAGATCAAGACCGGAGAGGTGATCGAACTCAGCCATCCCCTCAATGCCCAGATGCCGCTCGCGGCCGGTCGCGTATACGATATGCAGGTCAAGCGCACCGCGGTGAGCGACCTCGCCAACAAGCGCAATGGCAACGAGGAGCTGATCATCGCCGAGATGGGCCAGGTCGGCACGCAATTCGACGGCTTCGCCCACCAGACCCACAACAACGTGCACTACAATTGCTTCAAGACCGAGGACATCGCGACGCG
>WNFS01000951.1_pt1 | contig 21197 bp, 13 predicted proteins | sample 5400141 | NCBI WGS metagenome assembly WNFS01 (sample SAMN13153358, study PRJNA577476) | soil metagenome | isolation source: 60 cm saprolite under Madrone tree | place: USA:California | collected 2016-06-14
TTGCACCGGCAGCGCGGGTCGTTGGGATTTCATGCGGCGGCGGAATTGGTGGCCGAGCGGGCGCGGGCTTATGGGTTGAGCGACGTGGCGATTTTGCAGTTTCCGGCGGATGGAAAGATTCTTTACGGGACGCAGAGGTCGCGGCCGGGGTGGGACGCGGAGGAAGGGGAGCTGGAAGAGGTCAAGGCGAAGAGCGGCGAGACAGCCGCGAAGATTGCTAGCTATCGGGCGATGCCGATTGTCTTGGCGGAGGACAGTGAATCGGCGGAGGTTACGGCGGAATTGGTAGATGTGGGCGAGGGGGCGAAGGAGAGCGACTACGCCGGCAAAGACGTGAAAGGCAAGATTGTGCTCGTGAGCGCGCAGCCAGGGGCGGTGCAGGATTTGGCGGCGGGGGAATTTGGGGCGGCCGGGATTGTGAGTTATGCGCAGAACCAGAAGACCGCTTGGTGGGGCGAGGATGAGAATTCAATTCGGTGGGGACATCTGGAGACATTTTCTCCGAACAAGACTTTTGGGTTCATGGTATCGCTGAAGACGGCGCGGAGATTGCGCGAACACTTGGGGCGAGGGGAAACGATCCGGCTGCATGCGGTGGTGAAAGCGGGGCAGCATGCGAGCAACTATGAAGTGGTGACGGCGACGATTCCGGGAGCGGACGCGAAATTGAAGGAGGGAGAGATTGCGTTTAGCTGCCACTTGGATCATCAGCGGCCGGGGGCGAACGACAATGCGAGTGGGTGCGTGACGATTCTGGAGGTGGCGCGGACGCTGCAGAAACTGATTGCGGAGGGGAAGCTGGCGCGGCCGGCACGGACGATGCGGTTTTTCTGGCCGCCGGAAATTGAGGGGACGCTGGCGCTGCTGAACGGAAAGCCGGAGTTTGCGCGGCGGATCAAAGCGGCGGTGCACATGGACATGGTGGGCGGGGGGCCGTCGACGAAGGCAGTGTTCCACGTGACACGCGGGCCGATGAGCTTGCCGTCGTTTGTGCACGACGTGGCGTGGGCGTTTGCGGAGTTTGTGAACGAGCAGTCGTACAAATTTGCGGCTACGGGGAGCGCGGAGTATCCACTGGTGGCTCCGGAAGGCGGCAAGGAGCCGCTGCGGGCGGAGTATTCCGCGTACACGATGGGCAGCGACCACGATGTGTATCAGGATTCGTCGTTTGGGATCCCGGCGATTTATTTGAATGACTGGCCGGACCGGTACATTCATACGAACTTCGATTCGGCGGCGAATATTGATCCGACGAAGCTGAAGAGGGCGGCGTTTATTGGGGCGGCGAGCGGATACTTCTTGGCTCGAGTGAACGGCGCCGATTACCCCGGACTGTTGCTGGCCGTCAAGGCAAACCAGTTTTTCCGAACAGGCGGGGCAATGAGACGTGCTGCGCAACTTCCGGAGGAAGAAGGGAAGAAACTATTAAACGAATTTAGTAAGAGTGAGGAAAGGCTGGCGGTGTCGATCGACTCGATGGTGCCGATTTCGTTGGTTGGCGGGGAGACACAGCCGCCGCTACCTCGATCCGAAATGCGATTGCAGGAGCTTCCGCGCCCGGCACAAGTCAAAGGCGACGCTGCTGTGGTCTTTAAGCGCAAGGGCGAACCCAAAGGCCCGCTGGCGGTGTTTGGGTATGACTATTTTGCGGAGCATGCAAAGGCGGCGGGCGTGGCGACGCCGAAGCTGCTGAGTTATGAAGGATTGTGGGGCGGTGGCGAGGAGTATGCGTACGAAGTGTTGAATTTTGCGGATGGGAAACGGAATACGCAGGAGATTGGCGATGCGGTTTCGGCGGAATACGGGCCCGTGCCGGTGGGGATGGTGCTGGAGTATTTGCAGGCGCTGGAGAAAATCGGGGTTGTGGAGCGGGTGAAGTAAGCGATGGCTTCGATTACGCAGAGCGTTAGCGCGGCGATTGCGGGGCGGATTGAGCGGTTGCCGCTGGGAAAGTTTCACCGGCGCTTCATTGCGCTGGTATCGCTGGGGAATTTTTTCGACCTCTACGACATTTTCATCGTGGCATACATTGGTGCGGCGCTGCAGCAATCCGGATTTCTTTCCCTGAAACAATTCAGCTTGTTTGTGGCTTCCGGATTTCTAGGAATGTTTTTCGGGACGATATTTTTCGGGATGGGCAGCGACCGGATGGGGCGGCGGGTTTCGTTCATCACGCTGCTGGTGATTTATTCGGCGTTTACGCTGGCGGGAGCGTTCGCGCCTACGGCGGGCTGGCTGATTGCGATGCGTTTTTTCGCGGGCGTGGGGATTGGCGCGGAGATTGTGGTGGTCGATACGTATGTGACGGAAATTGTGCCGAGCTATGCGCGCGGGCGGTATGTGGCGATCACGCAGGTGGCGGGATTTTGCGCGGTGCCGGTGGCGGCGATATTGTCGCGGCTGTTGGTGCCGACGCATTTTCTGATGGCGGGATGGCGCTGGGTGATGGTGATTGGCGCGAGCGGAGCGCTGCTGACCTGGTGGTTCCGGCGGCGGCTGCCGGAATCGCCGCGTTGGCTAGAGAGCCGGGGGCGAGTTGCGGAAGCGGATGCAGTGATGCAATCGCTGGAGGCGGAATCGTTTTCGGCGGCGCGAGTAAAACAGGAAACGGAAACAGGGGAATCACCGGTACCGAGTTCGCCGGCGGAACGAGGGACGTTCGCGGAGTTGTGGCGTCCGCCTTATTTGCGGCGCACGGTGATGCTGGTCTTGTTTCAGACGCTGCAGACGATCGGTTTTTATGGATTTGGAAATTGGGCGCCGACATTTCTGCTGAAGCGCGGCTTTTCGCTTTTGCATTCGCTGGAGTACACGATGTTGATTGCGCTGGTCTCGCCGGTGGGGCCGATTTTGTGCGCGTGGACTTCGGACCGGCTGGAGCGCAAGTGGACGATCGTGGTGCTGGCGCTGCTGGTGGCGGCGTTTGGATTGGGATTTGGCAGCGCGAGGACACCGGCGGCGGTGATTGCTTTTGGGGCGCTGCTTACGCTTTCCAACTATTGGTTTTCGGCGGCGTTTCACGCGTTTCAGGCGGAGCTGTTTCCCACGCGAATTCGCGCCACCGGAGTGGGGTTTACGTATAGCTGGAGCCGGCTGAGCGCGGCGTTTTCTTCGCTGCTGATTGGGGCGGTGCTGTTGCACGGAGTGCCGGCGGTGTTCGCGCTGCTGGCGGCGGCGATGACGGCGGTTGCGGTGATTGTGGCAGTGCTGGGACCGCGGACGAATCGCGTAGCGCTGGAAGAATTGTCGACGTGAATGCCGGGGTGGTGGCGGTGTGCTAACATCGCGGTTGACCCACCAGGAGCCGCTTTCCAATGCCATCCACGATGAAAGCTTTGCGCAAGATGCAGGCGGCGCGCGGGCTTTCGTTTGAAAATGCGCCGGTGCCTTCAATTGGTCCCGCGGATGTGTTGGTGCGGGTGCGGACGGCGTCGATTTGCGGGACGGACTTGCACATATATGGGTGGGATCGGTGGTCGCAGGGGCGGATTAAACCACCGGTGACGTTGGGGCATGAGTTTTGCGGCGTGGTGGAGAGGGTCGGGGAAGAAGTCACCGCGGTGAAGGCGGGAGATTTTGTCAGCGCGGAGATGCACGTCAATTGCGGGCATTGCCACCAGTGCCGGCTGGGCGAAGGGCACATTTGCCAGAATTTGCGGATAATCGGGATCGATCAGGATGGCGCGTTTGCAGAATTTGTGAAGATTCCGGCGTCGAACATCTGGAAGTTGGATGCGGCGATTCCGGAACATTACGGGGCCATTTTGGATCCGCTGGGGAACGCGGTGCACACGGTGCTGGCGGGTGCGATTGCGGGGCAGACCGTGTTGGTGACTGGGTGCGGGCCGATTGGGCTCATGTCGATCGCGGTGGCGAAGGCCTGCGGGAGCTCGACGGTGTTTGCGACGGAGACGAATGAACAGCGGCGGGCAATGGCGAAGAAGATGGGCGCGGACGTGGTGGTGAACCCGGTGGGGACGGATGCCGTTGCACGGATTAAGGCGGAGACTGGCGGGACGGGAGTGGATGTACTGCTGGAAATGTCCGGGAATCCGGCGGCGATTCAGCAGGGATTTCGGGCGCTGCGAGCGGGAGGGCGCGCTTCATTGCTGGGGATACCGACGGAATCGGTGCCGTTGGACTTGGTCAACGACGTGATTTTCAAGGGCGCGACGGTGCAGGGGATTTACGGGCGGCGAATGTATGGGACTTGGGTGCAGATGACGGCGCTGCTGAAGGCGGGGCGTCTGAATCTGGAGCCGTTGTTTGGGGAGCGCACGCCGATGGAAAAGTTTGAGAATGCGTTTGCGCTGCTGCAGGGCGGGTTGGCGGGGAAGATTTTGATGTATCCGGACGGGATTAAGGGTTGAAGAGCGCAAGGGTTCAAGAGTAAGAGTCGGTTGCATTCCCCCAGCCTTATTCTACGTTGACGTGCTTCGCCGCGCTCAGCATGACACGTGATGGCGACAGCGAAGGCTAGTCGGCGTTAACACAAGGAGAGCGAAAAATGTCAGAAACAGCGACGCAGAGGGTCGGGCAGAATCCGTTGCAGTACGTCAGCGATCAGCTTGGCGAGCTTCGAGCTAAGGGGACGGCGCCGAAGCTGCGCGTGCTGGAGGGGGAGCAGAAGCCGGTTTGCGTGATCGATGGGCGCGAAGTGATCAACCTGGCTTCGAACAATTATCTGGGGCTGACCACGCACAAAGCGCTGCGCAAGGCGGCGATTGAGGCGGTGCGGAAATTTGGTGCGGGCGCGGGAGCGGTTCGAACGATTGCGGGGACGATGAAGTTACACATGGAATTGGAGGAGCAGATTGCGCGGTTCAAGAATGTGGAAGCGTGCGTGGTGTTTCAGTCGGGATTTACCGCGAATGCGGGAACGGTGTCGGCGGTTTTGGGCAAGGAAGACTTGATAGTTTCGGATGAGCTGAATCACGCGTCGATTATCGATGGGGCGCGTCTTTCGAAAGCAACGATCAAGGTTTTCAAGCACAAGGACGTGGCGGATTGCGAGCGCATTCTGCAGGAGAATGCGAATTGGAACGGGCACAAGCTGATTATCACGGACGGCGTTTTCTCGATGGACGGAGATATCGCGCCGCTGCCGGCGCTGTGCGACCTGGCGGAAAAATACAACTGCATCATGATGGTGGATGACGCGCACGCGTCGGGAGTCCTGGGGCGCGGCGGGCGCGGGACGATTGACCATTTGAATTGTCACGGGCGCGTGCACATCCAGGTGGGCACGCTGAGCAAGGCGATTGGCGCGATGGGCGGGTACGTTTGCGGTTCGCGCGATTTGATTGATTATTTGTATTCGCGGGCGCGGCCCTTCTTGTTTTCGACTTCGCACCCGCCGGCCACGGCAGCGGCTTGCCAAGCGGCGTTTACGCTGCTGGATTCGCCCGAAGGCGAGCGGCTGGTGAAGAAATTGTGGGCGAATACAAAGTTCTTCAAGCGCGAGCTGAAAAAGCGAGGATTTCAATTCAAGATCAGCGAGACACCGATCATTCCGATTCACGTTGGGGATGCGGCGAAGGCGTTCGAATTTTCGACAAAGCTTTTTGACGCTGGAGTGTACGCGCCGGCTGTGGGATATCCCACGGTCGCGGAGGGCAAGGCGCGACTGCGCGCGATGGTCAGCTCGACGCACAAACGCGAGCAGCTCTTGAAAGCGGCCGACACACTTGCGGAAGTCGGGAAGGCGCTCGGCATCGTATGACGGTCGGCGATTAGTCAATTGTTCGAGGGCGCCGCGCGTTTCGTCTCTGTCCGCAAAGAGCGCGCTGAGGCGCTTTGCTATACTCGACAAGATGGCTTCCTCGCACGCGACTCCCAGGCTGCCTGGCACGGCGCCGCGCAAGAAACTGTTTCTTGTGGACGCCATGGGGCACGTGTACCGGGCGTTTTTCGCGCCGATGAACCGCATGAACGCGCCCTCCGGCATTCCCACCAAAGTTCCATTTCTCTTCAACAACATTCTGCGGCGCTTGCTTAAGGATTATCAGCCGGAGTATGTCGGGATCGTGTTTGACACGCGAAAACCGACCTTTCGCGACAAGCTATTCGAGAAATACAAGGCCCAGCGGCAGCCGATGCCGGACGAGCTGGCACAGCAGTTGCCTTACGTGCGGCGGCTGTGCGAAGCGATGCGGCTGTCGATTCTGGAACTCGACGGTTATGAGGCGGATGACATCATCGGGTGCCTGGCGCAGAAGGCCGCGAAGCAGAATCTGGACGTGCTGCTGATCACCAATGATAAGGACATGATGCAATTGGTGGACGGAAACGTGCGCGTGCTGCGTACCTCGTCCGGGGGAGCGAAGAGCGACGTGATTGTGGATACGGACAGGGTGAAGGAGATTCTGGGTGTGCCGCCGGCGAAAGTTGTGGATGTGATGTCGCTGATGGGCGACACGATCGACAACATTCCCGGCGCAAAAGGAATCGGCGAGAAGGGCGCGACGGAGCTAATCCAAAAATACGGCAGCGTGGAAAACGCTCTGGAACACGCGGCGGAAGTTTCGAACAAGCGCTATCGCGAGGCGCTGCAGCAGCAGCGCGAGCAAGTGCTGATGTCGAAGCAGCTCGCCACACTGGCGACGCAGGTGCCTGTGGAATTGGATCTGCCGAGCCTGGAGCTTCGCGAGCCGGACGTGCCGGCGCTCTCCGCTCTCTACCGCGAGCTGGGATTCAATTCACTGCTGCGCGAGCTGGGAGCCGAGGCAGTGGCCGCTTCGGCGGTGGCGAGCGCGGAGCCAGTGGTAAAGACGGATTATGCGCAGTTTGGCTCGGTTGAAGAGCTTCGCGAGTACTTAAGAAAGGTGCCGGTGGGGAGAGCGGTGTCCGTATGGCTGAACCTGGAGACCGGAGAGCGCGAAGCGGAGGGCTTCGGCACGCGCATCGCGTCGATTGAAGTTTCGTCGAAAGCTGGCGAAGGCCGCTCGGTATGGCTGGATGAAAAGGGCGAAGCGCTGCAGGCCTTATCTGCATTTTTGGCGGATGCCAAGCGGCCGAAGATTGTGCACGACCCGAAATTGCTGCAGATTCTTGGCGGCAAAGCGGCAAACATCCAGCACGCGACGCAGATTTATTCGTACTTGCTGCGGCCGACGACCGCAAACCACAATTTCACCGACGTGGTGATGCGGCAGTTCAACGCCATGCTCGGCGGCGCTGCGGGAGAGCGAGCGGATTACCTATATCGACTGGCGCCGGCGCTGCGCGCGCAAATCGATGCGCAGGAGCTGCAAAGCGTCTATGAAGCGATTGATCTGCCGGTGGCCGCGGTGCTGGCGACCATTGAACGCAATGGCGTGCGCGTAGACCCAAAAGCCCTGGACGCGATGTCGTTGGCGATGGAGAAGGAAGTGCGGCGGCTGGAGAAGGAAATCTGGGAAATTGCGGGAACGGAATTCAACGTCAATTCACCGACGCAGCTTGCGGAAATTCTTTTTGACAAGTTGAACCTGCTTCCGCCCGCGCGACGAGGCCGGGGACGTGTGCGCTCGACCGCCGCGGACATCCTCGAAGAACTTTCGGCGCAGCACCCGCTGCCCGCGAAAATCATCGAGTATCGCGAAATCGCCAAGTTGAAATCGACGTATGTGGATTCCTTGCCAAAATTGATTAATCGCGAGACGGGCCGGTTGCACACGAGCTTTTCGCAGACGGGCACGGCGACGGGACGACTCAGCTCGTCCGATCCCAATTTGCAAAATATTCCGATTCGGACGGAGTTGGGCAGGCAGATCCGCGCGGCATTTGTAGCCGAGCCCGGGAAAATTCTGCTTGCCGCCGATTACTCGCAAATCGAATTGCGTGTGATGGCGCACTTTTCGCAAGATCCGGTGTTGCTGGAGGCATTTCGCACGGGGCAGGACATTCACGAGCGGACGGCGCAGGAAGTTTTTGGCGTTGGGCCGATTGCGCAGACCGCGGAACATCGCCGTGCCTCGAAAGCGATCAACTATGGAATTATTTACGGGTTGTCGCCGTTCGGCCTGGCGCAGCAGATCGGGGTGCCGCAAAAGGAAGCAGCACAATTCATCAACGCCTATTTTGAGCGGTATCGCGGCGTCAAAAAATATCTCGACAACGCACTGATGGAAACGCGGCAAACGGGAATGGCCAAAACGCTTTTTGGCCGCGTCCGGCCAATTCCGGACATTACCTCGCCGCAAGTACAGATTCGCAATTTCGCGGAACGCACCGCGCTCAATTCTCCGCTGCAGGGAACCGCGGCGGACCTCATCAAGCTGGCGATGATCGCCATCGACCGGCGCCTGAGCGCTGAAAAATTCGAAGCCAAGATGATTCTGCAGGTGCACGACGAACTGCTCTTCGAAGCGCCTGCGAGCGAGCGCAACGAACTCAGCAAATTGGTGCGCAAAGAAATGGAAAACGTGCACAAGCTGGCCGTTCCTTTGGAAGTGGAAATCTGCGTGGGAGCGAACTGGCGCGACATGGAGTGACCGCCGCAGGAGTCCCGCAATGTGCCGCACTCGTCACGTTTGCGCATACGCGGCAAGCATCTTTTTCGCCCCTTAAGTAGTCCAATTTCATAGGTATGCTTTCGGTGCTGTCCGCTTCTTGGATCCTATTTTTGAATGGGGACCCCTGCCCCTCCGGTTAGGACCTTCATGCGACGCCGCTTGTTTCTGAGTTTAGCCTGCGCTGCCGTTCTGTTTTCAGGTTGCGCCGGCACGTCGAGCAAAACGACCGTTACGATTTCCGTCGCTCCGATGGCCGTGAGCGTCGCCGCGGGCAACACGCAGCAGTTCACGGCCACGGTGACTGGCGCGTCGAATACCGCTGTGACGTGGAGCATTGCCGGCGGAGCTTCCAATGGAAGCATTTCCAGCAGCGGGCTGTATACCGCGCCGGCAACGGCGCCGAATCCCCCGACGGTGACGGTGACCGCTACTGCGCAGGCGGATGCCACGAAATCCGCGTCGGCATCCGTTACAGTGACCGGTGCTCCCACGTCTGTGAGTGTGTTGCCGAGCGCGGCTACCGTCATGAACTTCGGTACGCAGCAATTCACGGCGTCGGTGAACGGAGCGCCGAGCACGGCAGTCAACTGGCAGGTCAACGGCATCGTCGGCGGCAGCCAAACGTTCGGGTTCATATCGACGAGCGGGTCGTATGTTGCGCCCAGCGGCGTTCCGACAAAATCCAATGGCAAGGGCGGGAGCATCGCCACGACCGTTACGGTGAGCGCCGTTTCGCAGACTGGCAGCGGGTCTGGAACCGCAACGGTGACCATCCTGCCGGAAAACCAAAACGCGCAGTCCGGCGCAATCGAGCTGGGAACCTCCGGCGGGAACGCCAATGATTCGAGCACGAATACAACCACGAATACGATCACGTGTTGCGGCGCAACATTGGGTTCGCTAGTGACACGCGGTGGCACGCAATACATCCTCAGCAATACGCACGTACTGGCGCGCAGCGACATTGCGCAGATTGGCGATCCTATTATTCAACCCGGCTTGATTGATACCGGGACGTGCACGCCTTCCGGCGCGCGTACGGTGGCCAACCTGAGCGCGTTCTACAATCTGGAGACGGGAGCGGCGCCGAAGATCGACGCGGCGATCGCGCAAATCGTGTCCGGCAATGTCGATACCAGCGGCAACATCCTGTATTTGGGCGCGACTGCCGACACGAACGGTGTGCCGGTACCAGGAGCGCCGCATGCGGGCTCCGGAGTGGCGGCGACGCTGGCTATGCCAGTGGCCAAGAGCGGCCGCTCGACGGGGTTGACGTGCTCGTCGGTGCTGGCCGTGGCGGTGAACGTCAACGCGGTGCAGTATCAAAAGGGCTGCGGCACGGGCACGACCTTCACGGTGAACTACACGAATCAGGTGGATATTTCCGGAGGCAGCTTCAGCGCGGAGGGCGATTCGGGCTCGCTGATCGTTTCGCAAAATTCCGCCGATCCCGTGGCCTTGCTGTTTGCCGGTTCGGACACCGATACGGTTGGGAATCCTGTCGGGACGGTACTGAACTTTTTTGCGAGCGGGGGAAACAGTATGACATTTATCGGCGGAGGAACCCACGCGGTAATTGGGTGCAGCTTGCCGAACAAACCTGCTTCCGCGAGCAGCACGCAAGCTGCCGTGACGGTCGCTCCGGAAGCCATGCAGAACGCTATGGCCGTGCGCGATGCGCATGCGCCGGAGCTGCTAGCACACCCGGAGGTGCAGGCGGTTGGCGTAGGAGCGAGCCGCGACAACCCGCGCGAGGCGGCGATTTTGTTCTTCGTGACGGCAGGCCAACCGCGAACCAACATACCCGCGCAGGTGGATGGCGTGCGCACCAGCATTGTGGAAGGTTCGCTATTCGCGAGGCGCGGGGCGCTGTCGGTGGAGGAGAGCACGCAGCTCGAGCAATCCGTTGCCGCGGCCCCGGAGGTATATCCGATTTCCGAAGCGGAAATGGCGCGAGCGAAACGGGTGCACGAGGCACACGCGCAGGAGCAGATGAGCCAACCGGGAGTTCAGGGCGTAGGCATTAGCGCGAGCCTCGACGCTCCCGGGGAAGCGGCGCTGATGATTTTTCTAGTGCGCGCCGCAGAGCGCAATCCCATCCCCCCCGTCATTGATGGATTGCGCACGCGTGTGCGGGAGTCCAGCCGTTTCCGGGCCGGAGCAGGCGATGCCGGTGCGCGCGCCGCTTGCGCCATGCCAATGAACAAGGCACTTCTGCGGATGCCGGCAACCAAGAACTAATACTCTTTCCGGCTGGCGCTGCGCCTTTTGCGGGCGTAGAATCCGCCACAAATGCAGCCGAACCTCTCCTTTGGCCGATCCACCGGTAGGGAAGCGATATGAAGCGCTTTCTCCTTCTATTAGGCACGGTTCTGTTTGCGGGCCTCGGCGCTACCTGGGCGATGCGAAACGCGCAAGAAAATTCCGACAAATCCAAAGAGGCGGCGGGCGACTACAAGATTTCCGCGGAGGATGCGGCGCGTGTAAATCCCGTGAAATCGAGCGCGGAAGGCCTCGCCGAAGCGCGCAAAGTGTTTGGGTATGACTGCGATATGTGCCACGGACCCAAAGGCGACGGCAAAGGCGACGTAGTGGAATCGATGAAGCTGACCATGCACGACTGGCACGACCCTGCGACCCTGGCCAACATGAGGGACGGCGAAATTTTCTACATCATCACCAAGGGCAAGGGGAAAATGATGGGGGAAGGCGATCGCGTGCCGGAAAAACTGCGGTGGAATTTGGTGAACTTAGTGCGGGCCATGGCGGCCAAGGGCGAGCCAAAATCCGCTGCGGCGGCCTCGAATCCGTAAGTTGCGTGCAATCCGCGCCGGCATGCTACGCTTTCCTGAACACATTTTTGGCAAGAGAGGCGCCGATGGCGCATTCACCACAATTCTTGAAGCTCGTCCAGGACGCAAAAAAGCGCGTCAAGGAAACGAACGTTCCCGACGTTAAGCGCCGCATGGACGCCGGCGAGAGATTTTTGCTGATTGACGTGCGCGAAGACAACGAGTGGGCCAAGGGACATGTTCCCAATGCCGTGCACCTGGGCAAGGGCATCATCGAGCGGGACATCGAGCAGCGCGTCCCGGATACCGGCGCGAAGTTGATCTTGTATTGCGGAGGCGGCTTCCGCTCCGCGCTGGTAGCCGATAATCTGCAAAAGATGGGCTACAACAATGTGGAATCGATGGACGGCGGCTGGAAGGGCTGGGTCGACGCCGGATTGCCCACGGCTAAGGACTAATTGCGCCTCTCGATGCGATATTCGGTGCGCGGAATTCAGTAATTTGCCATGGAGGTCGGAGCTAGCTCCCGAAGACGTTCTGGTTGAGGAAGTCATTGCGGAACTTTCCGCGAGGATCGTACTTCGCACTCAAGTGAATAAAGTCAGGCAACTTGTCGTAGATCGATTTGAGTGCGGCAGGAGATGTGCTAAACAGCTTGCCCCAGTGAGGGCGGGCGTCAAACGGAGCCAGCTCTTTTTCGATCACTGGTAGCAGCTTGCTGACCGCGGGCCAATCCGGCTTCCAGGTAAAGTGGATGGTGACGCAGGGTTGTTTGTAGCAAGGACTGAGCCAGAGATTATCGGCAGCAACCGCGCGAATTTCTGAAATCAGCAAGCTCGGGCTTATCTGGTCGCGTAGTCGCTCAACAGCCAGGATTGCTTCGACGGTGTGTTGGCGGGGCACGAAGTATTCCGATTGCAACTCCTTGCCGGCGCTGGGCGTGAAGCCCATGCGAAAGTGCGGCAGTCTTTCAAACCATGGCCCGGGCGCGCCCATTTGCTCGGTGCAGTTTTCAGCGGAAAGCTCAGCGATCGGATGCAAATTTCTGGTAGCAAGCTTTGCTCCGAAAAAGGTCGGTCCGGCCTCAGATGACTGTCCGTCTTCGATGCGGCTCTTTATCCAAACTTCGTTCATGCGCTGCTTCTGCCAGTCGGTAAAAAGACTGACGCTATAGGCGCTCGATTCGATGGCGTCAAAGTGCTCTTTTACCTCTTGAAGCGGCAGGTTTTCGTACACGTACTGCCGCATCATGAAGGTCGGCAGAATATCCAATGTTAGTTTTGTGATGACGCCAATCGCGCCAAGCCCGACAACTGCTCCACGAAACGTCTCGCCGTCTTGTTGCCTGGTTAGCTCAACCAAATCGCCGGCTGCGGTGACGAATTCAAATCCAGAAACCGCGGTCGCCAGATTTCCATTCTTCTCGCCTGAACCATGCGTCGCGGTGCTGCAAGCTCCGGCTACAGAAATATGCGGCAACGAAGCGAGGTTGTGCAGCGCGAAGCCCTTGCTATGAAGATAAGGGGACAATTGACCGTAGGTGACGCCGGCACCAACGGTTACGGTCGCCGCGCGTGTGTCCAGCTCAACTACCTCGTCCATGGCCTTCAAGGACAACAGATTGTGTGCGCTATCTGCTATGTTGTTGAAGCAGTGCCGCGTACCGAGTACTTTCAGGCTGCTTTTTCTTTTGACGTAATCGCGAACCTGTTGAAGCGAACTTGCAGAGTACAAGCGTTCAGTCCCGTATACGAGATTGCCCGCCCAATTCGTAAGCCTTTCGCCTGCAGCCCAGGCAAATACCGGTGAAATTGCACGGTTTGAAACCAACATGGCGAGGAGTTTAAAAAAGGTCCTTTTGTTCATGGCCGGATCATTGTGCCCTAGCAGCGTACTTTCTCGATGAAAATAAATCAGACCTTATGAGGGGAAAATTGGCTGGGGCGGAAGGATTCGAAAATGAACCCTTATGCTCAAAGACCCGCTAAAATCGCTGATTTCCAGCGTTCCCTACGACTTAGGACGCGCCACGTTGTAAGCGAGAGAAAGCGTCCTTAAGCGCTCTTATACTCTAATCGGTATTAAAACGGTAGTACGAAACCGGCGTGGCAAACACCGCGTCCTTGACAGATAAAGGAGCGCTGCTGCCCGGCATCTTGCGCCTTGAGCGCACTCCTAAAGTTTCGATACCGTGCCGCTCACCAGGTTTGTCACCCAAACATTGGCCCCGTCAAACGCCACGCCATTCACCGGCACACTACCCACAGCGAACGTTTGTAGGCGCGGCACCGGTCCCAGCAGGCTAACGCGTATCCGCGTCACTGAGTTACTTCCTGAATTCGCCACCCATACGTGTGCTCCGTCAAACCCTATGCCGTTGGGCAAGGTACCCACGGTGAATGTGTTCAGGGTTTGGCCGTCGCTAGCGCGTAATTGCGAAACCGTGCCGCTGTTATTGTTGCTGACCCAAATGCTCTCACCATCAAACGTCATCGCCTCAGGCGCACTTCCGACCGTAAACACCCCGAGAGTCGCGCCATCACTGGCCCGCAGCTTTGTGACAGTGTGGCCTGGCGCGCCGTTTGTGCCACTGTTCGCCGCCCAAATATTCACCCCGTCAAAAGCCATACCTTGGGATGGATTTTGATCCGTGTTGCCAATATCGAAGCTGCCCAGGATTGTGCCGTCACTCGCTCGTAGTTTCACAATATTGTGGCCACCCACCCAGATGTTGGCACCATCAAAAGCCAGGGCGGCGCTGCAGCTTCCCACCGGAAAGCTTCCCAGGATGGTGCCGTCGCTCGGGCGAATTTTCGTGACGGCGCGCCCGTTGCAGTCCGTAGCCCAAAGGTTGGCGCCGTCATACGCCAGAACATAGGGATCGGGTACCGGATAACTCGCGAGCGCCATTCCGTCACTCGGTCGCAGTTTCGTAATTGTGTTATTGAAATTCCCAATCCACACGGATTCGCCATCGAAAAGAACTCCGGCCGGAAAGCCGCCCAGCGTAAATTGAGTGGTTTGGTTCGCCGCATACCAATGCAAGGTAGCTACCTGCAAAGGGTTCAGGGGTGGGGGCAGTATTTCCTGCGCCTCAGAGCGCGACACCACGCCAAACAGCATCAAAGACCATATCGCCGAGAGCGCAAATCGGACACAGATTCCCTTCTGCCGCATACCTGGATTGTGCATATGCTCTTCTCCTTTCAAGATTCAGATTTTTGGCCTGACGGATCGGACGTGGGGACCAACAGTGGCGATAGAAACTACACCCGCATAGAAAACGGCGTCAAGTAAACAATTGTCCAACAATTGTCAAATCGCAAAAGCGTCTGTCTATGGGTCGCAGCTTAACCTGCGACATTGCGCCGTTCTCTCTAGGAGGTCGGGGCTTCAGCCTCGACATGACCGCGCCTGCTAAAGCAGGGCTTTAGCCCTTGAGGCCTTAAACCTCAGTATTAATTTCACCCGATCGTTTTCGCAGCGATTCTAGAGGGGGAAATTGGCTGGGGCGGAAGGATTCGAACCTTCACCATCCACATTAACAGTGTGGTGTCCTACCGGTTGGACCACGCCCCAGCGGCAGTTCGGTCGACCTACGCCCGAACAAACTAGGTGGGCTCCGCCGCGTCGGGCGCGGCAGAGGGTTTTTCTAAGATAGCACGACGGGGCTGGACTTCCACAGCCCAACTGGACACAAAAAATCCATCTTTCTCCTGAATTGCGCATCTATGAATAAGGCGTCATGGCTCTTGCTTGGTACGCGGGAGGTGAACCTGCGAGCTTCTATTTTGAAACGTTTCAACCCTCGGTATCGTTTGCCGCGGGTGAATTCAGTACGGAATTAAGAGTAAGTTTGTTGAACGGTTGCATTCGCGAAAGTTTTGTTGGAAACTATCGCGTCGATTACGACCGGGCTTGCACTTCCCAGTCTAGGACAAGGTGGACGCCAGGTGCCTCTCCCTTAGGTTGCGCTCACCGCAAAAGTGCAAAATTGACATGGCCCAGATTTTTCACCGCAGCACGAACTTCATCTCAAGGTTCAGTGTCTTTTTTGGTGCGTTGCTCGCTGCGCTGGCGCTCGGCGGAGTGATGGGCTTGGCCCGCGCCCCCTATTTGACGAACCAAAACGTCACGCGCGAGCAGCCCATTCAGTTCAGCCACAAGCATCACGTAGGAGACGACGGCATCGATTGCCGTTACTGCCACACCTCCGTGGAAAACTCCGCCACCGCCGGAATTCCTCCAACCAAGACCTGCATGAATTGTCATTCCGTGCTGTTCAACAACGTCGGCTACTTGGAGCCCGTACGCGAGAGTTATCGCACCGATAAATCCATCGAATGGGTGCGCGTGCATCGCTTGGCCGACTATGTCTATTTCAACCACAGCATCCACATCAACAAAGGCGTGGGTTGCTCTTCGTGCCATGGCCAAGTCAACCAGATGCCGCTGGTGTTTCAAGCCTCGCCGCTGCTGATGCAGTGGTGCCTGGACTGCCATCGCAACCCGGAAGCGGTTTTGCGCCCGCGCGATCAGGTTTTCAACATGGACTGGAAGGCTCCAGCAAACCAGGCGGAAGTCGGGAAACAGTTGGCGGCCGAGTATAAGATTCAAAGCGTTGCGCAGCTCCAGAGCTGCTCCACTTGTCATCGATAACGGATGGTATGAGCGATAACGACATCGACGGTTCTTTGCCTCTGCACGAAGCGCACGCGCAGGATTCGCGCGAAACCGAGCAGCCCGAGGATTTGACGCTGCGCGAGCGTCCTCTGGATTTGGCCGCCGTGCGCGCGAAGCTGCAATCCAAAAGCGGGCAGCAATACTGGCGCACCATCGAGGAGCTCGCGGAGGATCCGCATTTTGAGGATTTGCTGCATCGCGAATTTCCCCGTCAGGCTTCAGAATGGGACGAAACCGTTGACCGCCGTGATTTCCTCAAGTTGATGGCGGCGTCTCTGGCCTTTGCCGGTCTTTCCGGCTGCAAGGCCAACGAACAGACCCACATCGTCCCGTATGTAAAACAGCCTGACGGTATGGTTCTGGGCAAGCCGCTGTTCTTCGCCACAGCCATGCCCTTCGGCGCCGACGCCATCGGCATCCTTGTCGAAAGTCACGAAGGGCGCCCCACGAAAATCGAAGGCAATCCCGATCACCCGGCCAGCCTCGGTGGGACCGACGTGTTCACGCAAGCTTCGGTTCTGAATCTGTACGATCCGGATCGCGCGCAGACCGTGACTTTCGCGGGGGAGATTCGCACTTGGTCCGCGTTCCTGGATGCCGCGCAGGCCATGGCCGCGGAAATCAAGGCCGTGAACGGCGCCGGCTTTCGCATTCTCACCGGAACGGTTGTGTCGCCAAGCATCGCCGAACAGTTGCAATACCTGCTGAAGCTTTATCCGCAGGCGAAGTGGCATCAGTGGGAGCCTGCCGGAAGCGACGGCGCGCGCGAGGGCGCCAAGCTGGCCTTCGGCCGTTACGTCAACACCGTGTACCGTCCGGAAAAAGCGGACGTTATCCTTTCACTAGACTCCGATTTCCTGGCGAGCGGACCCGGGCACATCCGCTACATGAAAGAGTTTTATCGCCGCCGCAAGCTTGACCAGTTTGCCGAAGCCGATCGTCCCGGCGCCGAGATGAACCGCCTTTATGTCGTTGAGCCCACGCCCTCGGTAACCGGCTGCAGCGCGGACCACCGCCTCCCTCTTCGTTTTCTTGACGTCCAGCAGTTCGCCCGCGCCCTGGCCGCGAAACTGGGCCTGGGCGGCGGCGGGACGCTCCCAGCGGCTGCGGGAAAGTGGCTGGACGTCGTTGTAAAGGATCTGCAGAAGAATCAAAGCCACTCCCTGGTGGTCGCAGGCGAACAGCAGCCCGCCGAAGTGCACGCGTTGGTTCACGCCATCAACGCCGCCTTGGGCAACGCCGGCAATGCGGTCTACTACACTGAACCGGTGGAAGGCAATCCCGTCAATAATCTCGAATCGCTGCGCGAGCTCTGCGCCGACATGGATGCGGGCAGGGTAAACACGCTGCTGATCCTCGGTGGTAACCCCGTCTACGACGCGCCGCACGATTTCGATTTCACGTCCAAGCTGCGCAAAGTCGCCCACACCATGCGCCTTAGCTCGCACTTTGACGAAACCTCAGACTATTGCCAGTGGCATGTGGCGGAATCGCATTACCTGGAAACCTGGGGCGACGCGCGCTGCTTCGACGGCACGGTCAGCGTCATCCAGCCGCTGATCGCTCCGCTCTACCGCACTCATTCCGCGTACGAAGTACTTGCCGCGTTCACCGACAAGCCCGGTTTGAGCCCCTACGACGCGGTGCGCAATCGCCTGAAAGCTGCAAATCCGGGCGGCGATTTCGAAAAGTTCTGGCGCAAGACTCTGAATGACGGAGTCGTGGCGAACACCGCCTATTCGCCCTTGAACCTCGCGGCCAAGTTCAATGCCGCGAGCTTGCCTCCGATTCCGCCTCCCAATCCAGGCGAGCTCGAGTTTCTCTTCCGGCCCGACCCGACGATTCACGACGGGCGCTTCGCCAACAACGGCTGGCTGCAGGAATTACCGAAGCCGGTGACCAAGCTGGTTTGGGACAATGCGGCGATGTTCGGCGCCAATACCTCCTGGAATCTTGGTGTCACGCACACCGTCGCCGCGCGCGGCGGCGAGCACGGCCAAATCGTGGCCACCGTCGTCGACATCGCGATTTCCAACAGTAAAGTGACCGCCGCCGGCTGGATCGTGCCCGGACAGGCCGAGGGTGTCGTGGTTCTTCCGCTTGGCTATGGCCGCACAAAAGCCGGTTACACCGGATCGAACAAGGGTTTCAACGCTTATGTCGTGCGCACTTCCGATGCGTTGTGGCGCGCCACCGCGGGTGCGGAATCGGTCAAGAAAACCGGCGACGAATACTCGCTGGGCTGTACGCAATATCACTTCAATATGGAAGGCCGCAAGATTCTCAGCGCCGGCACGCTTGAGGAGTACAAGAAGAATCCCGGCTTCGCGCACGAAGGCGACGAAACTCCCCCCAAGACCTTTTCGCTGTATCAGGAATTCAAATATCCCGGCTACGCGTGGGGCATGTCCATCGACCTGAACAGCTGCAACGGCTGCAACGCCTGCGTCGTGGCCTGCGTCGCGGAAAACAACATTCCCGTGGTCGGTAAAGATCAGGTTCTGCGCGGCCGCGAAATGCATTGGATCCGCATCGACCGCTATTACAAGGCAACGACCAGCACGGAGGATCCACGCACAAACGAGCACGATGCGCTCGCCAATCCCGAGACCTTCTTCCAGCCGGTTCCCTGCATGCAGTGCGAGAACGCCCCTTGCGAACAGGTTTGCCCCGTCGGCGCCACGGTGCACAGCGCGGAAGGCCTGAACGACATGGTCTACAACCGCTGCATCGGCACGCGCTATTGCTCCAACAACTGCCCGTACAAGGTGCGCCGCTTCAATTTCCTGCGCTTCCAGGATTGGGAAACGCCGCAGTTCAAGCTCATGCGCAATCCTGAAGTTACCGTGCGCAGCCGCGGGGTGATGGAAAAGTGCACCTATTGCGTGCAACGCATCAACAATGCCCGCATCGAAGCGGAAAAGCAGAATCGCCCCATTCGCGATGGCGAGATCGTCACCGCGTGCCAGGCTTCTTGTCCGGCCGAAGCCATCGTGTTTGGTAACATCAATGATCCCAACAGTCGCGCTGCCAAGCTCAAGGCCCAGCAGCGCAATTACAACGTTCTCGGCGAGCTGAACACCCGCCCGCGCACCACTTATCTGGCCGCCGTGCGCAATCCCAATCCGGAAATGGAGACGGTATGAGCGCTGGACAGCCGCCTTCAATCGATTCTCCTGAGATTCGCCGCCTCTCTCCTGTGCTCGGGCCGGGGCATACCTTCACTTCGGTCACTGACAAAATCAGTTCGATCGTTCTCACCCGGCCCACATCCCTCGGCTGGGTGGCGGGATTCGCAATCTCGTTTAGTTTGGTGATGATCCTCACCGTCGCCCTCGCCTGGCTAATCATCAAGGGCGTCGGAATCTGGGGCATCAACATCCCTATCGGCTGGGGCTTTGCGATCGTCAACTTCGTCTGGTGGATTGGTATTGGCCACGCCGGCACATTGATTTCGGCCATTCTGTTTTTGCTGAACCAGAAATGGCGTACCTCCATCAACCGCTTCGCCGAAGCCATGACCCTCTTCGCAGTGGCTTGCGCTGGCATTTTTCCGCTAATCCACACCGGCCGCCCGTGGATGGCCTATTACATGTTCCCGTATCCCAGCACCATGTATTTGTGGCCGCAATTCCGCAGCCCGCTCATCTGGGACGTTTTCGCCGTCTCGACTTACGGCACGGTTTCACTGCTTTTTTGGTTCGTGGGCCTGATACCCGACCTGGCTACGCTCCGCGACCGCGCCATCACTAAGCCTAAACAGATCATTTACGGCATGCTCGCCCTGGGCTGGCGGGGGTCTGCGCGCCACTGGCATCGCTACCAATCCGCGTATTTGCTTCTCGCCGGTTTAGCCACGCCCCTCGTCCTCTCCGTGCACACCGTAGTCAGCTTCGACTTTGCCATCGCTATCGTTCCTGGCTGGCACACGACGATTTTCCCGCCCTACTTCGTTGCCGGCGCCATCTATTCCGGTTTTGCCATGGTCCTGACCATCGCCATTCCGTTGCGCAAGGCCTATGGCTTGGAAGACTTCATCACCATGCGTCATCTCGAGAACATGGCTATGGTGATGCTTGCCACCGGCCTCATCGTGGCCTACGGCTACTTCTTCGAATATTTCATGTCTATTTACAGCGCCAATAAGTTCGACTTGTACCTGACGCAGATGCGTTTTCACGGCCCGTACAGTCACTTTTACTATGCGCTGATCCTCTGCAACATTCTGACCCCGCAATTGCTGTGGTTCCACAAGGCCCGCACCAACGTCCCGCTGCTCTTCGTGATGTCGCTCGTCGTCAACCTCGGCATGTGGCTCGAGCGATTCGTTATCGTGGTCATCAGCCTGACTCGCGATTTCATGCCTTCCGCGTGGGGCCGCTACTCCGCGACGCTTTGGGATTACGCCACGTTCGCCGGAACCATCGGCCTATTCGTGATGTTGCTGTTCCTCTTTGTGCGCGTGATGCCCGCCATTTCGATTGCCGAGATGCGCGAACTGGTTGCCGAGACCTCCGAGGATCACGAGTGATGGAACATCGCTCCCATGTTTACGGGGTCGTGGCCGAGTTCAAGACCGAGCACGAGCTTGTCCACGCCGTAGAGAAAACTCGTGAGGCCGGCTATCGCCGCATCGAAGCGTATACGCCTTTTCCGGTCGAGGGGCTCTCCGAAGCGCTCGCTCTGAAGCGCAACAACGTTCCGCTCATTACCTTGATCGGTGGCTTGACGGGCGGTCTGGGTGGATTCTTCTTTCAGTATTGGGTAAGCGTCATCGCTTATCCGCTCAACATTGCTGGACGCCCCCTGAACAGTTGGCCCGCGTTCATTCCTGTCACCTTCGAGCTGACCGTGCTCGGCGCAGCGCTCTCCGCCGTTTTCGGCATGCTAGCGTTGAACGGGCTCCCCCGCCCGCATCATCCGCTTTTCAACGTGCACCGCTTCGTTAAACACGCCACCTCCGATCGCTTCTTCTTGTGCATCGAGGCTCGCGATCCGAAGTTCCACCTTTCTGATTCAATCCATTTTTTGAAGGGGCTCAACCCCTCGCACATCAACGAGGTGGAAGATGACTAGCACCTCGGTGACGAACTCGAATTCGCGGCTTTTCGCACTGGCTTGCGTAGCAGCCTCGTTTGTCTTGTTCGCAGGATGCAGCCTTAAGCAAGACATGGCGCAGCAGCCAAAGAATCGCCCGCTTTCGCCTTCCGATTTCTTCACCGATGGC
>WNFS01002699.1_pt1 | contig 21180 bp, 16 predicted proteins | sample 5400141 | NCBI WGS metagenome assembly WNFS01 (sample SAMN13153358, study PRJNA577476) | soil metagenome | isolation source: 60 cm saprolite under Madrone tree | place: USA:California | collected 2016-06-14
CATAAGGATAAGCTTATGATCGCGCTTGCGTTCTTGGAGGAGCGAGCTAAATTCACCGCTGAGACGCCGCGATTGGCGTCCGTGATCGGGATGTGAGAAGCATACTATGCATGATCTTTGTGCAGTTGATCATTTTTAGTGCGGTTGCAGGACGTTTCCATTTGAAAGAGGAGCCTATCTTTTGATATAAGCTCAACTAATGGGCCACCCGGTTTTTAAATCCTGTGTGATAGGTCTACTGTGTGTTCTTTTTGTTTATGCTGGGGTTCTGTGGGTGCTTGATCCCTGCCCCAGCCATGAGCAGCGCTTGAGTCGTGCCGCAAGCGAGCCGCACCACGAGGCCGGCCCAGCACCCAATTCGGAGACGTCAGATGATTCCCTCCCGGTGTTGCAGTGCACGCCCGATGCTCATCTATTATTTGGGCCTGCAACTCTGGCAGCTTCAATGCTAAATGCTCTTTTCAAGCGGACTGTCACGTTCTCTCACCATAGTGATTTTTCCTACCAGCTCTTTCTCTCCATTCTCCAGATCTAACTGATCCGGTATTTCTGTTCGGGGCCGTTCATCTGGTTCGTTTCGGGTCTGTCTTGTTTTCGCTATTCACCGCCGACGAGACACCGCGATTGGCATCCAGGGAAGGAGTTGCCATGACCCTCAAACAGTTCATGATTTTTGCTGCGGTTGCCAGGCACCATAATATAACGAGGGCATCACAGGAGCTTCACATCAGTCAACCTTCTGTCTCTCAGCATCTTAAGTTGCTAGAGGAGAGTTATAAAATAAAACTATTTCAGAAGAGCAGCCGAGGGATTGTATTGACCGGTCCTGGTAATCTCTTTCTGACTAAGATTACGCCGATTTTGACACTGGTCGATGAGCTGGAGAGAGTTTTTGCTAACGGATCAAAAGATTCTCAGGTCGATTCTCTGGTCATCGGTGGAACGTATGGTCCCGCGGCATTGTTACTGCCCTTACTCATGGGTATTTTTAAGAGAAGCTACCCCCACGTCGAGCTTATGCTTCGGTCAGCTAATCGGCCCTATATGGAGCGGCTTGTTTTGTCCTCAGAGGTCGATATAGCGCTGGTCACTGGCCGTCCCACGTCCTCCAACCTAATTGTGGAGCCCTACCGAAAAGAAAAGCTCATAGCTTTTGTGGCCAGAAACCATCCGCTGGCTAGCAAGCGGGAGCTGTCTCTTTCGGATTTTGCACGAGTCCCACTGGTGATTCACGGCAGAAAAAATAGCTCAAACACAATAGTCAGTATATTGCAAGATTTACAAAGAAAAGGATTGAAGCCGATCGTAGCTGTGCGTAGCGAGTCGCCGGACGCGGTCAAGACAGCTGTCAGGGAAAAGATCGGAATGGGAATTCTCTATCAGGATGTCCTCAGACGCGATCTTGGCAGGGGTGAATTTATCAGCGTGAAACTGAGCGGACTAAAATTAGAAGCAGAAAGTTTCGTCATCTGGCACAGCGATAAGCCTCTCTCATCTGCCGCCTTAGGCTTCCTACGCCTCCTTCGCTGGTGGCGCACGAAGCAGCTAGAAAAGGTTAGGGACCCTAAAGTGGTGCCGGACAAGAGTGTTTTTTTGGAAGAACGACTATCTCAACTCCGCATCCAACCCTAAACTGACACTGGCACTTCTATTCCTTCCCTATTTGTGTCCGATCCTTGGTGCGGGGTTTTCCCCTCCCTGCACCCATCTTTACTTGTACGCGATCGCGGCGCTGCAAGACCCGGCGAGATGGAGAACTTCATAACTCTCAAACCTCTTACACCAGCTCCAGAAATCTGCGCCGCTGAGACAGGTCTGGTGTGTCGGTGATAAGGTTCCTGTGATGTAATAACGATCGCCTCCCGCGTGCTTGGCCGGAGTAACAACTCCGTTGCGTTTTCGATCGAGTGATTATCGCTTGGTCCGCCGTGCCACAAGCACCGCAACGAATCGTTAGCCATTAGCATCTAAATGACCAATCCCCATATGAAGCGACATCACCGTAGCCGATATCACCAGGATCTATGCCTTGGATAAGAACGACGTGAACACGAGACGGCGTGCCGCTGGTGTCGAGGCCTTGCCGAATAGTCGGCGGGAGAACTTCCGCGACCGTCTTGATAAAACGGCCCGCCAGGCTGACAATGTGATAAAATCAGAGGCGAAAAGCTAAGAAGATTACTGAAAAATCTGTGTGCAGGCAGTAAAAAGATCCAAGCGATGCGCGCTTTGAAACTTTTAAACGGTTTGAACTGTTTCTCCAGAGCGAGGCGATTGAGGGGAAATTCAGCAGGCTGCCAGAAGGATTAAGGGGATAACCGTGACCCGGGAAGAACAAAGACTGCAGGAAGATCGTGAGCGCAAGGCAAACTGGAAACGCTGGGGACCTTATCTATCCGAGCGCCAGTGGGGCACCGTGCGCGAGGACTACAGCGCCGATGGAAACGCCTGGGACTACATGCCCCATGAACATGCGCGGAGCCGCGCCTATCGTTGGGGCGAAGACGGCATAGCCGGGATCTCCGATCGACACCAATACATCTGTTTTGCCCTCGCGTTGTGGAACGGTAAAGATCCTATCCTCAAGGAGCGTCTTTTCGGACTCACGGGCAACGAAGGCAATCACGGCGAAGACGTGAAGGAGTACTATTTTTATCTCGACTCGACGCCGACTCATTCCTACATGAGGTTTCTGTACAAATACCCTCACGCCGAATTCCCCTATGCACGGCTGCTAGATGAAAATCGGAAACGGGGTAAGCGAGACCTGGAATTTGAACTCATCAACACAGGCATCTTTGACGAGAACCGGTATTTTGATGTCTTCGTCGAATACGCCAAAGCCGGGCCCGATGACATATTAATTCGCGTCGAAGCGATCAATCGCGGTCCTGAATCCGCTGAACTCCATCTGCTGCCCACCCTCTGGTTTCGCAACACCTGGTCCTGGGGATTGGACGAGCGCAAACCGCGGCTGCGGCAGGACGTGTCTGCGGAGGTCGCAGCGATCAAGCTTGATCACTATTACTATGGCAGCCGCTGGCTTTACTGCGAAGGAAGTCCGCAGTTGCTGTTTACTGAAAACGAAACTAACAAGAGCAAGCTTTTCAATGCCGAGAATGACTCTCCCTACGTTAAAGACGGCATAAACGATTACGTCGTGCACGGGGTAAAAACGGCCGTGAATCCCGAACCCGCCGGCACCAAGACGTCGGCCCATTATGCCGCGAGCGTGCCTCCCGGAAAATCGTTTACCATGAATCTCCGGCTTAGCCCTGTTTCACCCACGAATGGTACAGCGCTCGACGGAGAATTCGAAAAAATATTTACCTCACGCCGCACTGAAGCCGATGAGTTTTATCGCACGGTGATCCCCGACATAGCAGCGGACGAAAAAGCTATCATGCGCCAGGCCCTCGGCAGTCTGCTTTGGAGCAAACAGTTCTACCACTATGATATAAACCGCTGGCTCAAAGGGGATCCGGCGGGCCCGGAGCCGCCGCAACAACGTGTCAACGGCCGCAACCGTGAATGGCACCAGCTATACAATGCCGACGTGATCTCCATGCCGGACAAGTGGGAGTATCCGTGGTATGCCGCTTGGGACCTGGCGTTCCACTGCGTCGCTCTGGCGATAGTCGATCCCGATTTCGCCAAGGAGCAGCTCGTTTTGATGACCCGTGAGTGGTACATGCACCCCAACGGCCAACTGCCCGCCTACGAATGGGCCTTCAGCGACGTCAACCCGCCTGTGCACGCGTGGGCGACATGGCGCGTTTACAAAGTTGAGAAAAAGCGCCGCGGCAGGGCCGACCGCAAATTTCTCGAGCGGGTTTTCCAAAAACTGTTGCTGAATTTCACCTGGTGGGTGAATCGCAAGGATACCGAAGGACGAAACGTCTTTCAGGGCGGCTTTCTCGGTCTGGACAACATCGGCGTCTTCGATCGCAGCAAGCCTCTTCCGACTGGGGGCCATATCGAGCAATCCGATGCTACCAGCTGGATGGGGATGTACTGCCTCAACATGTTAATCATCGCCCTAGAGTTGGCCAGAGAAAACTCGGCCTATGAAGACGTCGCCAGCAAATTCTTCGAACACTTTGTCTATATTAGCCATGCCATGAACGACATCGGCGGCGAGGGCATCGAGCTTTGGGATGGGAGGGATGGCTTTTATTATGACGTGTTGCATCTACCTGACGGGCAGGCATTTCCGCTCAAAGTGCGTTCCATGGTCGGCCTCATCCCGCTTTTCGCCGTGGAGACCTTGGACCCGGAGCTGGTCGACCATTTGCCCGGCTTCAAGCGGCGCATGCAATGGTTCATCGAAAACCGCCCAGAGCTGAGCGAGCGCTTCGAAACGGAAGCCACCGAAGACGGCCTGCGCCGTTTTCTGTCGTTGGTAAGTCGGCGTCATTTAACACGGGTGCTGCGCTATATGCTGGATGAAAATGAATTTTTTTCGCCCTACGGCATACGCGCGCTCTCGCGCTTTCACCACGATCACCCGTATGTGCTCAAGGCTGACGGCATGGAATATCGGGTCGATTACGAGCCCGCGGAGTCAACCACCGGTTTGTTTGGCGGCAATTCCAATTGGCGCGGACCGATCTGGTTCCCAGTGAATTTTCTGCTCATTGAAGCGCTGCAAAAATTTCATTTCTTTTTTGGTGACCGCTACAAGGTCGAGTGCCCGACAGGGTCCGGCCAGATGCTCGACCTCTGGGAAGTCGCGGGTCAAATTTCCCACCGACTCACGCGGATTTTTCTCCGCGACAACGACGGCCGCCGGCCTGTTTTCGGCGGCACGGAGAAATTTCAAACCGACCCGTACTGGCAAGATCTCATCCCGTTTCACGAGTATTTCCACGGTGACAATGGCGCGGGGATCGGCGCGAGCCATCAGACTGGCTGGACCGCCCTAGTTGCAAAGCTGATCCAGCAGTATGGGGAGTGACTTGCACCGGTCGTCGTTAGACAATCGTCGGTTACCGGCCATTCATCACTGGGACTTGGAAACAACTAAGCCGTTTAGTGGTCAATACATCTATGATAACCAAGTGCAGGTGCGAAAAGACCAGGGTGAAATCAAAACATCAACCTCGCCGAACCTCGATTGCGAACGCTTCCCCGACCGATGCCCGTGCACGAACGAGTGGGGCAATGGCATTGTCTGATGACCAGTGGCCTTGGCACCGCTCTTGAGGTATATACGGGCCGGAGGTTACACTTAACCGTGGAGTCTCTCGCCTACCGACATAACCGCGTCACCCGCCTGACTCATTGGATCAATGCCGTCGCTCTGGCCATTCTATTCATGAGCGGCCTGCAGATTTTTAACGCTTTCCCCCATCTCCACTGGGGGAGTAAAGCCGAGCCGGGGCAAGCCTTCTTGTCGATTGCATCAACCAGTGAAGACGGCGACGTTCATGGTTACACCGAGCTGTTCGGATATCGCATCGACACCACCGGAGTACTCGGCGTGCAAAACACCGACCTGGGCCCTTCTGCCCGCGCGTTTCCGAGTTGGCTGACAATCCCCGGTTATTTCTGGCTGGCCGGTGGGCGCCGGTGGCATTTCTTTTTTGCTTGGCTGTTCGTGTTGAATGGAATCCTCTACTTCATCTACAACTTTTTAAACGGCCACATGCGCAAGTTTCTTTTTACCCCACGGGACGCCGCCAAAGTTCCAGCGATGATTCTCTATTACCTGCGGGTGCGGCGGGAGTCGCCTCAAGAAGGGGAATATAATCCGCTGCAGAAACTCGCTTATACCAGCGTCTTTGTGATCCTGACCCCGCTGGTCTTTTTGTCCGGCCTAGCCATGTCGCCGCAGTTAGACGTCGCCTTCAACTGGTTGCCCGCGATTTTTGGGGGACGGCAAGCGGCCCGCAGCGTTCATTTCATTCTCGCCTTCGGCTTCCTTACATTTACCTTTGGCCACGTTTTTATGGTGCTGACGACCGGAGTTCTGAACAATATGCGCTCCATGGTCACCGGTTGGTATAAGGAGAAGGTTTCGCCGAAGGAAGGACCGGCGTGGCTCCACAACTTTAAGGAGGAAATGATTCAAAAGCCCGCCAGAATACCGGCGTCGAGGCAAGTAACCCCGCCCGAGCTAGAGGAGATTCCCCCCGCGCAACGGGAGCACGAAGGTCCCCCTGATTCTGCACAGCAACACAACGCCATCTCGGAACCCGAAGCCATGGAAAGACACCTTGCGTTGGAGCCTTCTAACAAAACCTCCCTACCGGTACCCGCAGTAACTAAGAAAGAAAAAAAGGATGTCGCTGAGTAATATGCATCTAACACGACGAAAGTTGCTTTTCGGTGTTGCCCAAGGCACGGGCCTGTTGCTCCTATGCGGTTGCGAAAAGGTTTTTAACGGCCTTCAGCAAAACAAGACATTTCTCTCTCTGTTGGAATCGGCGGAGGGGGCGAATCGACGCCTGCTACGATTGCTGACCGGAAAAAATAAACTCGCCCAAGAGTTCACGGAAAAAGATATCTCGCGGTATTTCAAGGCCAACGGCAACCCGCCCCCCATTACCATGGACTACATGGCCGATGCGGCCAAGCAATGGATTTCGTGGCGACTGGAAGTCACCGGGTTGGTGAAGCAACCGGCCCGTTTTTCACTGGGCGAGCTAAGAGCGCTGCCTTCGCGAACCCAGATTACCCGCCACGATTGCGTCGAAGGTTGGAGCGCCATCGCCAAGTGGAAAGGAGTTCCGCTAGCGGAGATTATCCAGCGCGCTCAACCGACTCCGGAAGCCAAATACGTCGTCTTTCACTGCATGGATACCGATGACAAGGGGGCCAACTATTACGAGAGTATTGATTTCAGGGACGCTACGCATCCCCAAACGATCTTAGCCTACGAGATGAACGATCGCGCCCTGCCCGTCGACCATGGCGCACCGCTGCGCCTGCGCGTGGAGACGCAATTAGGCTACAAGATGGCGAAATACATCCGGCGCATCGACTTCGTCTCAAGCTATAATCAAATCGCTCAAGGAAAAGGCGGCTACTGGGAAGACCAGGGCTACGAGTGGTACGCGGGAATATGATTATACATCAGCCTGTTTCTCTCCCATAGATTAGCGCTTCGGGGCGGGGCGAGCGTCATTCTAGCTGGCTCTCGCCTGGGAAATTTCTGTGATGCGAAACCAAGAGGACGACCATGACAGACGTAACCCAGCCACGCACATCTTCCTTTCGCAGTTCGAGACGTGCTTTCCTGCAGGGATTGACATCGACAAGCCTAGCCCTTCCGTTTCTATCAGGACTTGGTTTCCCGCTTAGTGAGGCGGCCGCGGAAGAGGCCAATCCGGAGCAGATCCAGGTATCAAATCCTTCTTTCTCGCGCGCCGAGCGGGATCGACGATGGGCCGTGATCCGCCGCGTAATGGCCAAGCCGCAGTGGAATCTCGACGCGATCCTCGCGCCAGCGAGCGGAGATACGGCCTATCCGCGCTATCTCACGCAAATTGGCGGCCGCGGCGGCAGCGCCGACGTTATTTTTCCCCGAGAAGACTCCAAACCCGTCCATGCTATTGTCGGGACCGCGCGTAACCGAAGTTTCTGGGAGAAAAGACTAAATGCGTGGCGCTCCGACGGCAAACTCATCATCAGCCAAGGAGACGGATCGAAATCCGTCATCGAGCAGATCAAGACTCTCGGCTTAGATCGTCCGGGGACCCGCATCGGTGTAGCGAAGCTCAGTGGGAGCCGCTTTGACCCTGAAGGTCTTGTCTCTGGAACTTTCCTGGAAAATCTCAAGGCGTCGCTACCGGGAGTTCAATTCTTACCCATAGAAAAATGGGGGCCTGATGCCGGCCCCATCGACGAACCGGCGATGGTGAAGAGCGCCGAAGAGCACGATGTCATTCGGCGGGCCGTGGCTGCCGGAGAAAATGCGATCATCGTGATCAGGCGCGCGGCTCGGCCTCCCTCAAGACATCAAGGAGACATATGGCTTCAAACCTTTGTCGCTATGTTCGCCGAGACCGGCGAAGATCCCACCCGTCTGTCTATAGCTCTCGACGCTGAAGCCAATGCCACTCTAGGCGCGCCCACGGACGACCCATTAAAAGAAGGACAGATCATCAGAGAAGTTTGGCGCCGAAGATCGCTCCGGCGTCGTATTGCATTCGAGCGGGATAGCCAATCTTTCTCGCCCCCGTCTAGGTCCAGCCAACTCGAGAGAGGACTCGGACATTATCATCGCTCCGGGTATGAGTTTCGACTTCAAGCCCGCGATCCGCATGAAACGAAGCGAGCTTCCGGATATCGGAAAGGAGAACCGAACTGTTCAGATCGGCGAACATCTCTTAGTCAGTGCCAGCGGTGTCGCTCGCCTCGGCAAGCGGGATCTGAAACCTCTGACCACCGAGAGTTAACTTGTTCCAGAGGTCGAAAGAACTGTAGCGTGACGGAGTTACTGGAGCACTTTATCAGCGAACTTCGCCGCGGGTCTGCGGACGTCGATGACTTTGTCTTCGAGATGGTTTCGTACACGGTTATACTCGGCGAGGGTCATCACGTCCTTAGCGGCATCCACGCCCTCCGCTCTCATCCATTTGGTGTCGACATCGAGGCGGCGCGTGGCTTGCTTCATCACCTTGGCATAAAACTCTTGGCCTTCTTTGCTCAAAAACCAGTTGACGAAGACTTTCATTGCGTTCGGATGTGGAGGGTTCTTAACAATTCCAAGAACCCCATAGCCACTGCTCGCGGGTAAGCCTTCCTTAGGTGTCGGTAGTTCCTTAACCGGAAGACCCGCGCTGATGAAGGGTTCGTATTCGGCACGACCCAGTCCGATCGTAACTGCGAGTTTGCCTTTCGCCAGCGCCTCGGCGATCTGCCGTAGATTACGACTTAAAAAAAGATCCTGCTGCACAAGTTTTCGTAAATAATCTTCCCCCTTGGTCTCCCACATAAAAGACCACAAAGATATGCCCGACCCTCCAATGCGCGGATCGTTCAAACCGATCTTGCCCCTCCATTTGGGGTTGAGAAGATCGTCGAAAGAGCGAAATTCTTCAGGCTTTGCCAACTCGGCGTTGTAGAAGAGTCCTTCGGTACCCGCATTGGCGACAAAGGAATAAAGAAACCGGTTTGTCTTAATGTTGTCGTTCCAAATGTGTCCGCCCCACCAATATTTGGGATCTTTGACTTCGGGTAGAATCATGTAGGAGCTTACGGGATCCAACATGCCATCATCCTGGAGGGACATCGCGGTCGTGGTTCCCTGAATCAAACCGTCGAAGGTGCGCACTCCCGCCTTATATTCCGATGCGATTCTGTTAGCCGAGTCCGCGCCGCGAGACACCACGAGCTCGGCTTCGATGCCAAACTTTTGCTTTATCAGAGGTTCAAGCTCTTTTCTGAGCTCCGCGCTGGGAGGTATGGCAAGGACGATCTTTCCTTCTTTTTTGGCGCCCTTTAACGCCGAGTCCCATTCAGTTTGCCACTCGGCCGCTCGCATCAAGCCCAGCGGGAAGAAAACCGAGACCACTGTAGCTAAGGTCAAGAGCCTGAATTTTCTGTGCCTCATGTCTTGTCCTGCTTTAGTTCTACCAGGTATTCCAGCGTTCGCCGCGCTTGATCATCCATTCGTAATAGTTCCATTCCGGCGAGCGGGGCGGCCGCGATCCCCTTCGGGTGACTCTTTCCGCTTCCACCCGTTGATACTTCTTCACCACGGCCGCCGGGAACGGGCTCACCTTGCCTATGCTTGCCGCCAGCGAGATCATCTTGGCCGTGCGCTCCAAGTGCACCGCGTTGAGGCATGCCTCCTGAATCGTCCGTCCCGTGACGTTGGCCCCGTGCCCCTTGATCATGAGCGCGCAATTATTGCCAATCATTTTGGCGGACTTTTCGCCATCTTCTTCCCAAGTGCCGTACAGCCATGGACTCGTCGGAATTCCTTTGCCGAACTTGATCGAGTGCTGATGGATGGGCTTGATCTTCTTGCCCGTAGCTACCAAAGAAACCGCAACCGGGGGATGGCAGTGAATCACCGCACCCGCATCCTTTTTCGCTCTATACATGCACGTATAGAAAAAAATCTCCTCGGGAGGATACCTCCGCCCGGAGATCAACTTCCCATCCATGTCAAATTCGAGCACATCATCTTCGGGGAGGCTCTGGTCTAAGGGTGGCCTCAGAGGCAAGAGGAGGAAGCTATCGCCACGCGAAGTCCGACAACTCACGTGCCCCCACATATCCGCCAGCTCCCATCTTAGGATTTGAATCGCCGTCGCCAACTTTTCTCTTAGCTCGTCCACTTCACTCATGGTGTTACCTCGCTGACACACCGGTCATCGATCATTTCGCAGCCAAGTTATGTTGGGCGTGAAACACGATGCCAAGATTTCAAACCGCTCTCGTCTGGGTCTTCTTCCCATATGGGTTCGCGCGTCGATGATCTGGATCGTTTCCCCCTCTAGCTGTAGCGACATGCGATTTCCTTTCCACCTGAGTGCGAGGCAATACACCGCGCGAGAGTTTAAGCTCAATAAACTTGACGGAGCCGCAGCGCTACAAGCACTCGCGCTGCGACTCTTTTGTCCTTGTGATTAAAAGAGTTGAATCGACCGTGGAACTGAAACTTACTTCATCGCCAGGCTCGCTGAGCCGTACGTCGCGGTGACAGACGGCGTAATGCTGGCGCATTCAAGTACTCGCCTGGCAATTTCTTCGGTAGTTGCGAACCACACGCCCTCATGCCGCTTCACATATTCGATAAGTTCGGCCAGCACTTCAATCCGTCCCGGGCGCCCGATCAAGAAGGGATGCAGCGAGAACTGACAGTAGGTATGAAACAAACTCGATTCCGAATAAAAAGTATCGAAAGACTTCTTCCAAATCGTTAGAGCGTCATCGGGATTCGCGGTTTTGCCGCCTTGAAAAACGAACATATCGCCGAAGGGTTGCCGGGGAATCTCCACCACCACCCGGTCAGCGTCTTTCAAAAGGTATGGTAGATCGTGGGAAAACGAGTTGCTGTTCCAGATAAATCCCTGTCCGATTCCCAAGTCGGGAGTGACGTGACTCTGGAAACAACATCTCCAGCCGTCGATCTTCTTGCCTGTAAGACCCGTCAAGACATCGACGGTCTTACGCATGGTCTCAAGCTCTTCCTCTTCGGTCAACTTCCATGCTTTTTCATGGTGATAGCCATGCCCCGCCACGTCGTGTCCGGCGGCGTGAATCGCTTTGACGCTGTCGGGGTATCGCTCGGCTAACGCCCCGCAGGTAACAAAAGTCGCTTTGATCTGATACTTGTCCAACAAGCGCAAAATTCTCCAAATACCCACCCGCGGGCCATATTCGCGCCTAGCATACTCCTCGGCGTCAATCCTGCCTTTCGAATCCGGCTCCAATCCCTCGGCTCCCTGATAGTTGAAGACGAAATTGACCGCGCATCGGTACGGCTTCGGCCATTGCAATTTTTCACCTAAAAATATCTCCTGCAGCATGAAAACCTCCTTTTTGGCTCTTATTATAAGTTTATGGGCAAAATAGCAAAGTCCTCTTTTCTTATCCTTTTCTGCATTTGTTTAAGCGCCTGATAGATAAACTTGTCTAGCGCATCGACATTGATCCATAGCCAGCTTATCTTTTAGTTCGCCGACGTCCTCCATATAAACAATCGCCAGGATACTTTGTAAAAGAAGCAGCTGATCAGTCCAACAATCGTTGCGCGGCGGCAATCGCCGGCTTGCGGATCGACTCTTGTTTCTCTTCTGTGTGGCTCTCAAACTGATGGTACTGCTCGACGGTCATGAATTCTCTTGCTGGTCTCACCGCGTACGGCTCCTTCGGAGAATCGACGTCCAAGCGGCGGGTCGGTTCGCCGATCGCTTTCTGGTAAGCCTCCTGGCCTTCCCGGCTGAGGAACCAGTTGATGAAGATTTTAGTGGCGTTGGGGTGGGGTGGATTCTTGATAACCGCCAAAGTTCCGGATCCGGTCACAGGATAGAGTCCTCCCTTTAGTTGAGGGAGAGGTTTGACGTGGAGACCGGCCTTAACAAAAGGGCCGAAGTTATCGATGTCGAGCCCTATCGTAATCGCCAAGCTACCTTTGACTAACAACTCAGCCAGCGGCCGTTCTTCGCGCATGATGACGAGCTTCTGCTGAACGAGTTTTTTGAGAAACTCTTCACCCTTCGTTTTCCATAGAAATGTCCAATTGCCCTGTCCTGCGCCGCCGGCGCGCGGGTCGCTGTAGCCGATCTTGCCCGTCCATTTGGTCTGAAGTAGATCGTCGTAAGAGCGAACTTCCTCAGGCTTCATGAGTTCCGTGTTGTACCAAATGGCCTCCTGCACGAATGCCAAAAACGAATAAGCATATCGATTCGCTTTGTCCACGTACATGTGGCCACCCCACCAGTTTTTCGGGTCCTTAACCTCCGGTAGGATAAACTGGGACTCGACGGGTTCGACGATGCCGGCCAAACCGTAGATAATCGTTCCCGATCCCCCCGTATGGATGTCGAAAAACTGTACACCGGCCCTATGCTCGTCCGCGATCTTTTTGACGATGGCTGATCCCCTGCCCGTCACCAGTTCCAGCTCGATGCCGAACCGACGCTCGAAGGTTTCTTTTAGCGCTTTCCTCAACTCGGCGCCCGGCGGCACGGAAACAACGACCTTACCTTCTTTCTTAGCCGCGGCCGTCACGCGTTGCCATTCGGACTGCCAGTCTGAAGTTGAACTTTCGGCGGCGTTTGTTGGCGAATAGAGCAATAATAGAAGCGCCAAAACCGTCGCAGAGCTTGTGACAAAAACCCGCAGGCGGCAACGGCCTGATAACCACTTCAAATTATTTTCGATCTGCATCAGCAGTTGCGATGTGTTTGAATTGTTGATGCCGGCGCGTATTAAGTGCCAGAAATACACCAAAATCTTTGACCCGTCCAATATTTTCTATGATTTTGCCCTTCCGGTTAACGATAAAATATCTTAAGCTCCACACGACCCTATGCGCATTTGTTCTCTCCTCCCCGGTGCAACCGAGATCGCCTTCGCCTTGGGCTTAGGCGATGAAGTGGTCGGCGTCACTCATGAATGCGACTATCCCGCCGAGGCACGACACAAGCCGGTCGTCGTTCGCAGTTTGATTGATTCAAATCGAATGACCAGCATTGAAATCGACCGTTGGGTAACCGAGAGACTGCGGAACAACCAAGGTCTCTACGTGATCGACGAGGAGCTGCTGCACGAAGCCGCTCCGGACGTCATCTTGACCCAGGGGCTGTGCGACGTTTGCGCCATTGACTACAATGAAGTAGTCAACGCCAGCGCAACTCTCGCCAACAAACCAAAGATCGTGTCGCTAACGCCTAACTGCCTGACCGATGTTTTGAGCGATGTGGCTCGCGTGGGCGAAGCCACCGGACAAGGCCACAAAGCTGAGCAGGTTATCCGCGATCTCGAACAGCGGATCTCGGCCGTGCGCGAGCGAGCAGCACGATTATCCAAACGGCCTCGAGTCGCCTGCCTCGAATGGTTCGATCCGATCTACGCCGCAGGTCATTGGGTGCCAGAGATGGTTGAATTGGCCGGCGGACAGGATGTCCTTGGTCGAAAGGGCGAACCCTCTGAGAAAATAGATAGGAAAACAGTTGTGGAGCTCGCGCCCGATGTGATTGTGTTGATGCCATGCGGCTTTGACATTCATCGAACAGCGAAAGAGGCCACAACTCTAGAACAGCTCGAAGGCTGGGACGATCTGCCTGCCGTAAAGGCCGGGAGAGTTTTCGCCGTTAACGGACACGCATTCTTTAGCCGTCCGGGGCCGCGTTTGGTTGATGGTCTTGAGCTTCTAGCCCACATCATTCATCCGGAGATTTTTCCGATGCAGGAATCCCCTGATGCTTTGCAAAGAATCGCCTGACCCTCTCCATCGTGGCAACAACCGGCGACGCCGCAAACTCTTCTCATTCACACCTTAAAGACATTCTTCGCCTCGCTATTCCGGCGATGCTCGCCCTGGCGAGCCAACCGCTGCTAAGTATCGGCGACACGGCGATGATTGGCCGTCTAGGCGTCGAGCCGTTAGCTGCTCGCGCCGTCGGCGCTGCGATCATCGGTGGGATTTACTGGATTTTCGCCTTTCTGAGTTTCGGTACAACAACACTTGTCGGCTATCACCACGGTACAAACGATTTCAAAGCGTGTGGCGAGACCTATTTCAACGCTCTCTGTCTTGCGCTACTCGGAGGCATGGGAGTTGCCTGTGCAGGTCTGTTCTTTGCAGCCCCGCTTTACGACCTAATGGGTGCCGCAGCGAACGTAGTCAACGAGGGAGTCCCTTACTTCCGCATTTATATCGCCAGCGCTCCATTTACTTTTATATTTTTTGCTTCCGTCGGATTCTTCCGTGGCACTCTAAACACCAGAACACCGATGATCATCGCTTTTCTAGTCAGCGGGACCCATTTATCGCTCGACTACGGGCTCATTTATGGCCACTTTGGCCTGCCGCGCTTGGGTCTCAAAGGCGCCGCCGTCGCAGCTTGGGTCGCGCAACTTGTTGGAGCAGCGACATGCCTGGGCATTTTTTACTTTTCTCGTTCCATGGCGACGTACAGGGCTATGAAATGGCGCATCTCTCTTACCCGGCTGCGACCGTTATTTCGCATCGGCAGTGACCTCGCCATTCGTACCGGTGCGCTGCGCGGCTCGTTAGTTTTTGCCACGGGCTGTGCCGCACGCATGGGTGCAAATATCTTATCCGCCCATGAAATCGCCTTTCAACTGATGCTCCTTGGTTCCGATGTCATCGACGGTTTGGCGGTGGCAGGGCAAGCGCTGGTCGCGAAGTATTTGGGTTCCGCTCAAAAAGAAAAAGCCTATGCGATGGGTAAGACTCTGATTCTTTGCGGCGCAGTAGCCGGATTCCTGTTTGGAGTCGCGTTTCTTGGCGCCCAGGACCCTATTGTAAGTTTTTTCACGAACAGCACCGACGTCAAGCTTCTGCTCGGCGGCGGTGTAATTTTATTCGTCGCCGTTTTTCAACCGTTGAACGGAATCGTTTTTGTCCTCGACGGTCTTCTCATCGGCGCCCGCGATACTCGCTTTCTAATGTGGGCGATGCTTATCGGCGCCATTGGAATCTTTGTCCCGATCTCCTGGATATCTCTTCATCGGGGCTGGGGTCTAACAGGAATCTGGGCGGGCGTCGGCGCTCTAATGACCTGGCGCCTGGTCACGTTGCTCTATCGTTTTTTCAGCCGCAATTGGAGCTGAAGAATTGATACCGATTACAATCCTCATTCATCGTGGACATTGTTGACCGAGAGCGATTACTAATGATAGCGTCCGCAAAAACAGCGCGGAAGAGGAGCAACAGTCATGGATAAAGTGATTATCATTACGGGCGGGGCCGGAGGAATCGGATCAGAAATATGTCGCGGCCTGGCAGCGGATGGGTTGAAAATCGTGGTTGCGGATTATGCCAAAGATGCGGCGGAGAAAACCGCGGCGGAGATCCGCAATGCGAAGGGAGATGCCACCGCAGTAGAGGTCGACGTCGGGAATAAAGGGAGCGTCGCTGCCATGATGGCGAAAGCATTGGCGAAGTATGGCCAAGTTGATTTTATTCTCAACGGCGCGGGCGTGATGACTCGAGTACCGGTTGTGGATATGCCCGAAGAAGAATGGGACCGGGTGCTCCGGATAAATCTCAAGGGAACGTTTCTTTGCTCCCAGGCCGCCGCAAAGCAAATGATCCCGAAGAAACAGGGACGCATTCTGAGCATCGCCTCCGGTCGCGGGGTAGCGGGGCAACCACGATCGTCCCATTATGCTGCATCCAAGGCAGGGATCATCGCCTTTACGAAATCCCTCGCAGTGGAACTGGCCCCCTATGATATTACGGTCAACGCCATCTGCCCCGGCGCCACCGACACGCCGATGTCGAGAACCGGCTCGACTCCGGAGCAGTTCAAGAAAAGAGAAGAGATCCCTCCTTTGTTGGATGGATTAACGAAAAAAGAAGAAATCGTCGGCCTAACCCGTTATATGCTCTCCGACGCGACAAAGTACGTTACCGGACAAACCTTCTTCCTGCGCACGCCGAAATAACGCCAGCGCGATTGTTGAAAGTCGCCTTGGCCCGGCGCAAATGTAAATCAGTTGATCAGACCGGTCGCGCTGTTGTACGTGAAACTCGGCTGTGAGCCGTTAGGAGCGTTCGCGGTAAGCGTAAAAGTAGATGGGGACGTAACAGAGATAGCCAGGCCAACACCAGTCGTTTGCCTGAAACCCTTGGAGGAGATGCTATTTACTGAAGCGGGATAGACTTTAAATTCGGCGAAGTAACTCTCCATGGCCATGGCCGCATTTTTCAAATCAGATTTCATCTGCGTGTCAATGGCCCGGCTTCGATAAGCGATGAATTGTGGAATGGCAATGGCGGCGAGAAGACCGATAATTGCGACCACTAGAAGCAGTTCAATCAGGGTAAAACCAGTGCTCGACTTGAGGGCTTTTGACGGCACGCTATCCCGGGTGGTGATGCTTTCAGATATATAGAGAATTAATTATACCAAAGCTTTCCCACGAATGGCCAGCTTTTTTTCTGGGAATCTGCGGATTGTAGGACGCGCCTCCAGAGCCGGCATCGACGGGGACACAACAGAAAGGCGCTCCTTCTATTTGATCTGCTCCATGTAGTACCCCAGCGCCCCTCGATAGGCGCGATCGATGGCCATACAGTCACGCGCCCCCTGTAAAACCAGTTCCCGGTCCTCCGGAGTTTTGACGTAGCGTTGAAACATTTCGGAGATAGTGTCCGAGTGCTCGGTGTCGGCCACGGCATGAACATCGAGGGAAATCATCTTTTTAAGATTAATGTCGAGCTCGTTCTCGAATTTTTTTCCCATACGCAACGACATTCCGCCGCCTTTCACGATCTGGCCGTTGTTGCGGCGCTCCAGCATATGCGACGCCGTATAAGCAGTTAGCCAATGGCTTCGCATAGCGATGTGATGCCAAGCATAAAAGCACGCCCGCACCATTGCCGGCAGCTCCGCCTTTTCGAAATCCTCCGGTTTCAGTCCGAGCACTTCACCTTGTTTTACCGATAGAGTGTAATGATCCATATTGGCACGCGGATCGTTGACCAGCTCGTCGCTCTCATGCTGCCAGATCACTCGCTTCACTTCGAGGGGAGCGGCCCCCTGCACATAACCCCAGCAATCGCGTCGATTGGCCGTGTAATGCGCGTTTTGAATTACATAGAAACGGCCTCTCTCCATAGTGAGCGGCACCGAAAAAAAATTCTTGAACTCCAGCGATTCAAACTGGTCGTTCACCATCTTGTCCAAGGTCGCAGTCAGTTCACTCACGATACTCATACTTCCTCCTAGAACAGGCTGCTGAAAAAGCCTCATATGCTTCGTTGCGCTCAATCGCCTCGCTCCAACGTACTGGTTAAGTACGCCTCTGCTCGTCGATTTTTCGCGCGCCTCGCCTCTGAGATCTTTTTGAGCAGCCTGCAAAAAAGTTTTCAGTAACCTATAGTCGTCGACTCATTTCCACCAGGCGATCAGGGGAGCATATGCAACATCTCCGCAAGATGACCGCGATACACTCGGTCGATAATCAGGCTCTCTCTAGCGCCCTTGATGATTGCGTTCTGGCCGGCTTCCGTGGTCGCATATTTCTGTGCGATCCGCATCAAGAGATGCGCGTGCTCGACGTCCATCACGACGTGCTCGGCATTGTTAATCTGTTTCTTCATGGGTATCCCAAGTTCGCGCTCGAATTTTTCCCCGATACGCCGCGACAACGATCCTCGTTTGATCAACTCTGCGGAATTACGGATCTCCAAGATGGCCGAGGAAGCGATGGCCTCAAGCCAAGGACGTTGCGACAGATGCAGCCAGGAATAAAAACAAGTAATGGCGCCTTCGAGCATCGGTGTATCTTCGAACGCCTCTGCCCCAAGACCCAGAACCGCTCCTTCCTTTACAGCCAAGGTAATGTGATCGTCTTTGCCCTCGCTCTTCTTGCCGATCAACTCGTCCTGCTCATGCTCCCAGATCAACCGCTTCACATCCAACGGCGCTCCTCCCTGCACGTAACCCCAGCAGTCGCGCCGGTTCTTTACGTAATAGGCCATCTGAACAGAATACTGTTGGGCCCGCTCACGGGAGAACTTGGTATTCAGAAGGCGCTTAAACGGCGGCGTATCGAATTGATCGTTCGCCATCTGAACAAGGCTCTGCCACATTCTATCGATGCCGTTTGCAACTGAGCTCATAGCCTTTCAATATACCTAAAGCTACACGCCGAACGCCAGGCTCTTGACCACTACTGGCACGAAACCCTCTCCTTCCACCACTTCACCCACATCGATGAAGTCCAACTCAGATAGGTTGATCTCGTCGATGCAGGGGAGGCTCCATTTCGAGGAAAGGATGCCGCCTACGACTCGCGCGATGTTTTGCTCGAAAACAAGCGCCTCTGGCCTCTCGTCGACCGGCAGACTTGCCAACCCTTGATCGATACCCTTCGCCAGATCTTGCGCCGCGCCATAACCGAAAAACGGTGGCGACGAAAAGGCCAAGACAAACGGCGAGCCGCATACTTCCGGGTCGCGTTCGCTAAGAACCTTTTTGACGGCAGTTTCAGCGCGCGCTGCCACGGGAGATTCCCAATCGACGTGGACCTTAAAAACCCGAAGATTTCTGACCGGTAGATTGGCCGCTTGCGGAACATGAATGGTTTCACCGCTCAACTGAACCGTATATTGTGAGGCGCCAATCACCGTGGCGCGAATGCCTTCATGAGCGTCAAAGATTTGAAAGCCGCGTTCTGTGGCTTCCTTTCTAATCTCTCTTCCCAGGTAGGGACCCAAATCTCCAAAGGCATTGGCCTCGCGGCCATAGATGTATTCCGAAACACCGCCCGAGAACAGGATGCCGTCAATCGGCGGTAGATCACTCAATGGCGCAGTGACATATAGATCATTCCACGGCGGCTTGCCTCCCGCGATGGCATCGAACAACACACTGGCCATCCGGGCAGCGAGATGCTGGCGCAGATGTCCCTCAACTTTCGCCCCAATGCTGAGATTGTGCCCCAAGTCGCCAAGGAAACGCCGGCCGCCTTTTTCCAGCCGGATCAGAATCTCTCCGTCGTCGTATGCTACCAAACGCGCGCCGATGTTGAGTGCGGCAGTCGCCCGAATCCTGCCATCGTCGATCATGCTCACTTTGGTGGTTCCGCCACCGACATCAATGTTCAGGATGGTCAGGCCTTCTTCGCGGCTTTTGAGAACCGCTCCTGAGCCGTGAGCGGCCATAACAGTCTCCAAAGCCGGCCCGGCGGTTGCGCAGACAAAGCGACCGGCCTTGTCGGAAAAAAGTTCGGCAATTTTCTGAGCGTTATCGCGACGGGCGGCTTCCCCGGTAATGATCACCGCACCGGTGTCAATGTCCTCCCGCGCCAGTCCCGCTTCTCGAAACGTCGCATCCACGAGATTCTTGAGCGGCCCGGCTTCGATGTTCCAGTCGCCCGTAAATGGCGTCAGCAAAATCGGCGAGCGCGCTATCACCCGGCGCTCCAACACCATCGGCCGCCGCTGATGCAGCGACGGATAACCGATCAGCAATTGGGAAAACATCAAGTGCGACGTTGAGGACCCGATGTCGATGCCGACGCTCGTCAGGTGCGTGTGCGGCCCTACCGCCCCATCATGATCATGATCGTGGTGTTCGTGGGTAGTAACGGCCATGTTTCATCCATCTCTTCTACTCATAATCGGCGGGCTCTCCTTGTTGCGTATGGATGTAGCCGGTGCTTTCCATGCATGGACGGTTGGTGTGAACCAGGAAACGGGCCGTTTCCTTGCCCGTATTGAAGTGCTGGTGCCAGGCGAACACCGGAATGACCAACGTGTCTCCCTTCTTCCATTGGTACTTCTCGTCCTCAATTATGCTGTAGCCCTCGCCCGCAATAATATAATTTGTCTCTTCGTAGATGTGACGATGAGCGCCGGATCGTTTGCCCGGCGGGATCTCGGCGAACAGTGTGCCGAGAACTTTGACATGGAAACCCAACTTGGTATCCACCCCGTAGGCAACCCGTCCCATGGGAGTAGGCTGGAATTTGAGATCTTTGCTTTTGACCAAGACTTTCCCTGCCCGCCGGCGCTTCTCTTCCTCTTGAGCAAAGTTGAGCTGATCGAAATAGATTTCAGCCGACGTTGGCTGGCCGTTGCTCCGAGAACCCTGGGGCTTCCACCGGCTTTGATCCAGATCGACCTTGCCGCCCGGCGGTGCTTCGGCGCCCCCGGGTATAAGAGTCTTCATCGCTTCTTCACCCTGCTGCGCGAAGACCCAATACTCCGGGTAGTTTTCCTCTTCGTAAAGGGCGATCCCCGTCGCCATGGAAAAAGGCCCCGTAGTGGCCGCAAAGTAAATCAAATCTTCTTGGCTCTCATTGTGGTGCCGATGCCAAGCGAAGACCGGCACGCAGATAAGGTCGCCGGCTTCCCAAAGGTATTTGACTCCATCGATAACGCTGTAACCGTGACCTTGATGAATGTAGATCACGGCTTCAACAGTGTGGCGATGACCCAACTGCTTGCCACTGTACTCCATCTCTTCGCCTAAGGCACGATAGTTGATCCAAAAACGAAATGTCCTTTGATTGAAACCAAGCCGCGGATCGACGATGTAAACGTGATAGTGATCTTTGAGTTGCGCCGCCACATGTTCGGCCGGAATATGGACGGGCGACTTCCGCCTCCGCTCCAACTCCTCTTTACCGAAGCGGATGTGCTCCATGCGCATCTTCAGATGCTGCTCTTTTTCCACCATGACCATGAGATGATTTCCTCCTTACAAGCGCTTGCTAGATCCGCGGTTCGTCTATTGGTACAAAGAGATCTTCGATCGTTACTCTCTTTTTGAGCAACCCCTGCTCGTCAGCATATCGAATAATCGTGTTCAATACTTTTTCATTGCCCTTGATGCCGTACTTCCAAGGATCAGGGCCCAGGACCGCTCTCTGTTCTTCCCAAACCTGGCGATTCCAAGCAAAGTTTGAGTACGTTGCATCGGCGTCGTCTCGCAATGCCAGCTGCTTGGCTTCATAGCAGGCATTGAACATTTCTATCGCTGCTTCAGGATATTTATCCAAGTAAGCTTTGTGAAA
>WNFS01004167.1_pt1 | contig 21166 bp, 23 predicted proteins | sample 5400141 | NCBI WGS metagenome assembly WNFS01 (sample SAMN13153358, study PRJNA577476) | soil metagenome | isolation source: 60 cm saprolite under Madrone tree | place: USA:California | collected 2016-06-14
GAAATCATCAAGCGTGGTTCCGCTTTGGACTGCCACCCGACCGGTAACATGCTCCCGAGCAACTTACTTGTCAACTATAGTTTTCACGCGCGGAACAAGAATGGCTTGGACCTCAGCAATTCAACGATCGGGTACCAAGCCTTCGTTCCCGAAATCGTGAGAACCGACCAGTAGGGCGCTAATAGTATGGGGAGGCTAAGTTTCGCTCAGGTGAAATATATATTTCTGGGCAGTGTTTTTTACCTTTGACGATGTGAGGAAAATATAGAAGGCGGAAACTTCTATTGATATTGAAACAGAACGTTGATTCGGCTCAGCGGAAACCGGCACCGCCTTGACATGGGCGCGGAGTCGGCCTACACTACGGAGTTTTTAGATGGTGCAGAAAAGCCCGCAGAGGGTCGGCACCATTGTAAGCAAGAAAAGGGGCATGCACAGAGGCATGTGCAACAAGCATGAGTAAGGGAACGGACAAGGTCAAGGCAGGCATGGACAAGAAAAGGCTCGACTATTACAAAAAGAAATTGCTGGCGCGGCGGGAAGAGTTGACGAAGACCATCGCGCGGACACAGGAAGAAGGCCGCACGGCGGACGAAGATCCGACAGTGGATCTGGCCGACAAAGCGGCGAACTCCTATACGAAAGAGTTTCTCTTTGGGATGACCAATACGGATCGCACGATCTTGAACATGATCGATGCGGCGCTCAAGCGCATCCAGAGCGACGAGTACGGCGTCTGCGCGAATTGCCAGGAAGAATTACAGCAAAAACGGCTGGAGGCCGTGCCGTGGGCGAAGCATTGTATCGCTTGCCAGGAGAAGATGGAGCAAGGATTGCTGCAGTGATTATCAACTTCTCGCCCTCAGCAAGGAAAGACCGCACAGGTTTCTGAAGTTACTGCAGAATACATTCCCTCTTTAATTAAAACAAAAAGAAGAGTAGATTTCTGCTGAAGTGGCGGACAGAAGCTCATCCAGCAGCATGGCGGCAGCTCGCCGCCCAAGTGTGCCTGGTCGGACACGACACGGCAGGGGCTGGCTGGCAGAGATCAGCGGCGCGCTGGTCAGCGTGGTCTTCCCTTCCGGGTGCCGCATCTGCGAGAGAGTGCTCACGAGTGCGAGCCGCGTTCCCATTTGTCAGGAATGCCTCTCGTCGTTTGAACGAGTGCCAAGGATCATATGCGAGATCTGTGGGCGGCCCCTGCCGGGATTGGTGAAGAAAGAGGGCGAGTCGCCGCTGTGTCCTGCGTGCCAACAGAAGACTTATGCCTTCGACAGGGCCCGAAGCTTTGCAGTCTATGCAGAAGCAGTGGTCCGGGCCATTTTGCTCTTGAAATTTGAGCAGATCGAACCTCTGGGTGCCTGGTTTTCGGAGCGGCTAGCCGAAATGGTGAACGCCGACGGCTACATCGTGAGCGCGAAAAGGAGCTAGGGTACAACCAGGCGGCACTGCTCTCCGAACGTCTGGCGAAAAAGCTGAGATTGCCGCATAAGGCAGTGCTGCTGATGCGCACGCGGACGCGCCCAGACAAGCAAGTGCTGAGTTTGGAGGAGCGCTGGGAGTCCGTACGTGGCGCTTTTGCCACACGTCCTGGCAGCCAAGTTGACAATCTACGCGTCTTACTGGTAGATGATGTATTGACGACTGGAGCGACGCTGGATGCCTGTGCACGAGCGTTGCGCGAGGCCGGAGCCAAATCCGTAATAGGGCTAACCGCGGCGCGGGCGGTCAGAAACCCCCTGCCGGACGCCAGAGAGTGGTAAGATATAGGTTGAAGAAGGCGCGATGGGCGCAAACCGGCACATGTCGGTCGATTCCCGGGGGCGCTATACCCCCGAAGCGGCAGGCGAGGCTATGCCCGGCTCCGAGGGTCCCGCAGGCAGTAGATCCCACAACTTAATTTCGGCTCGCCGTGGCTCCCTAATGCAGGAACCAGTGCTGGTGCTGAACGCGACGTATGAGCCAATCAATGTGACCGCGGTGCGGCGCGCTATGGTCTTGATGCTGAAGGGCGTGGCGCAGGCGGAAGAGATGCATAACGCGGAAGTGCACTCTGCGGCGCATGCGCATAGGGTGCCGTCCGTGATCCGCCTGCTGGCGTACCGGCATATTCCGCAGCAGAGCCGGGCACTTTCGCGGAAGAATATTCTGCTGAGGGACCGCAACACCTGCCAGTTCTGCGTACGCGTATTTCCGAGTTCGGAATTGACGCTGGACCATGTAGTGCCGCGGTCGCGCGGCGGGCGATCCACGTGGGAGAACTTGGTGGCTTGCTGCTACCGCTGCAACAACAGCAAGGGCGACCGAACGCCGGAAGAGGCCGGGCTGAAATTGGCACGGAAACCCCGCCCGTTTACTTTGCATACCTCCAGACAGCTCATGAGGCTGATTGGGCATCGGGATGAACGATGGCGTAAGTATTTGTTTTACTGAGATTTACGCTAGTAAATCGATTTTTTGAAAAAAGTTTTTGTCAAAGGAAACCTTTTTCGCTGGCGGCCATCTAACGTAGTAATACCACTTCGAGGACACACCCCGGGAGGCGGTTAGGGCAATGCCCTAACCGCTTCTCTCCTTTTCGGGCCATTTTCCTGCGAAAGCAATTTTGGAAGGTAGCCTAGCGCTTGAATTCCGGGAAACTCTGGAGAGCCGCCTCTTCGCTCGGGAATTCCGGGAAAACTTGATAGAGCTGCGTAATCCTGAGAATCTCTTCCACTTTCGGCGTCAAACCAACCACTTTAAGTTGCCCGCTCTCTTTCACCACTGTGACATAAATTCTCGCAAGCTCGCCAATTCCTAAGCTGTCCAGGTATTGCAGACGACTCAAATTTAAGACAATGTTTTTCCGGCCCTGCTTCAACAGGCGGGAAATGGAATCGCGCAGGGCGCAGACCTCGAAGGAAGTCAGACGCCCAGACACATCCAGGAGGTAAACCGGACCTGCCTGCCGAATGATGACTGAGAAATTTGTCGGATGCACCGTCCATACCCTATCAGCGGGGGAAGGGTATTCTATCTATGAAACAACGCCCGTGCGCAGAAAATTCCCGGGACAAAACGATCTGGATAGCGCGGCGATCGTAGCTACGCGGAATTCATGTGCTCACTGGCCTTCAATTCAATAATCGCAAGCCGTCCGGAGCGCGTTACAGTCAGCAGATCGAGAATGCCGTGTTCTCCGCCTGCATTGGAAAAAACCTGGGCGTAGACGTACCGCTGATCGAACATGGCATCGATGCGCGTGACGTCCTCGCGAACAATGGAATCCAGCCAGCGCTCGGCCTGGGCACGGTAGAGCGGATGGCGGGTGTCCCTGGCCAGCGGATGGCGGTGAACCTCCAATTCATGCAGCAGGCGTTTCAGAGAAGGGCGCGAAGCGGGAGTGACCTCCGTGCGGGCGTCGTTGATTCCGAAAAAAACGCGGCCATCATCCCAGCGGGCAAAGGGGAGGCCACGAAAACGCAGCCACACTTCCCGGGATTGCGCCACAGGATGCGCAGTTACAGCCTTCGGCGCCATCGCAATGATAGCATCCAGCGCGGGCCGAGCCTGCTTGAGGAGGCTTTCCGATTCTCGATGCGGGACCAGCCAGGTCTCCAGGTTACCTGCGCGCCTTGGATCGATCTTTTCGAGGATGTTCAGCGCTGGATCATGCTCGTACAGTTCCACGCCGATCTGGGGGTCGAGCGCAGCGAGACGGTGGGCGACAGCGCCGCCAGCTTTCTTAGGAAGAATGATGCGAACACCGGTAATCGCTCCACGTCCATTTGATTCGCGGACATGCCGCAGCCACAGTAAAGCGAAGGTGAGACTATTGTTGGCTGCGTCCGATGACTCTCCACCAGGCGCAGCCAGAATGGCGACGTATGTGGAACCACGGCGGAGGAGTCCCCTGGCGTAATTGCCGGAAAGGGAGTGCTGAGGTCAGGAGAGACTACAAGCGATTCGAGCGTTTCGTCCGCGAACTGTTCAGCAAGAAGATGGGAGAGACGGTTGCGGAACTCCTCGTGCGAAAGCTCGCGGGCGCCGCGCTCAAATTCCCTGCGAATAAATTCGAGCCGGTCTGGCCTCTTGCGACCGAATCGCTCGACTGCCAACGCCAGCCGGCGCTCGGAATGATCGGTAATGGCAAGGACGCGCCGCGTGAGGGTAAACTGCTCCGACCAGAGATGTAGCAGCGGCTTTTCGCCGTCACCGCGCACTTCCCAGGACATGCCCGAAAAAGATGCAATGCAGCCGCCATTTTCGCGCACTTCAACAATCCCGGAGGCGATAAACTCCTGGAGGTTGGCTTGCAATTCGGCAGCGAATTCCACGCTATTATTATAAATGATGTACGTAGTCGTAGGGTCGTATTCTCACAGGATGAGTGAGATGCCAGTAACTTGCGAATTTCAACGACCCACAACAAGCCGTTGGACCAGCGGCTCCGGAAGGTGCGCATCGCGCATGCGCTGCTGGACCAAGGAAATATCGTAGGGCACGCGCCAAAACTCGATGATTTCGTGGCCTAGGTCGGCGATGGCGAAAGCGGCGCGCGAATCGCCGTCGCGCGGTTGCCCGATCGAACCCGGGTTGAGGAGATAGCGGCGTGGTGGCTCAATCCGAAGCGCGGCAAAGGTTTCGCTGGCGCGAGGGCGAATCTGTAGAACCTCGAGTTGTGAATCTTGATAAGAAAAACCGCCCTGGTGATGCGTGTGTCCGAAGAAAGTGACGGCAGTGGTGGACTCCAGAAGACCATCAAGGGCCTGCGCGGGCGTGAATACGTATTCGTCTTCATCTTGAAACGCGCCGTGGACGAGCACTACGCCATCCGTTGCAAGAGGTCCCTGAGGCAAAGCCGATAACCATGCGAAGTGCTCGGGCTTGAGCTGCGCGCGCGTCCAATCCACGGCGGCTTTTGCGACAGGATTAAAGTCCTCAGTGGGCATCAATCCGGTGACCGCTTTGTCGTGATTTCCGCGGATGGTCTGCGTGCCGAGCTCGCGCAGCCGCGCCGTGACTTCATTGGGATCTGGCCCGTAACCGACGACATCGCCCAAACACACGGAAAGGTCCCAGCGGTCCTTTGCGGCAGTGAGGACTGCATCGAGTGCAGTGGCGTTTGAATGCAAATCGCTGAGAACGAGAATCCGCATTTTTAATATCCAAAATGTGACAGAGAGTATAGATGAACAAGAGCGTCGATGCACGGCGCAACGAAGAGCGCATGGCCAATAGGGACCACGAAAGAAAAGTTAAAAGATTGGGAACGAAAACTCATATCTTTAGGAACAGTTGAGACAGGAGAGATGACAAATTCATGAGAGATCCCTTGAAAGAGCGCCAGTTGCATCAAGTATTTTGATGAGAGACGAGTTTTTCTAGCAAGACGGCGAAACATTCGCCCCCATTGATTCGTCTATAGGGGTGCAGCTGATTACTGGCTGTCCTTGGCGAGAATCAGAAAAACCCCGCGGTGGCAGCCGCGGGGTCATGACACGCAGTCTTTCCGGCCGTTAGTCCAGGAAGAGTAGGTGTCTTCACGGGCGAGAGTACTCGTCCGCCCATGTGCGTGTCAACTCCCTCTGGCCAACGCCAGCCCACAGTGCGGCTGACTCGATCCTACTTGAAAGGAAATTCACGCGCATGAAAACGAATTCATTTGTCCGGGGTATTGCTCTGCTGGCCGCTATTGCGCTGGCAGCGCCTGCATTTGCAAAGCCTTTCACAAAAACCATCAACATTTCTCAGACCGCGAAACTCGGTAAGTCCGAGTTGACGGCAGGTGAATACCGCCTGCAGATCGATGGAAACAAGGCCACCGTCCAGAAAGGCAAGCAGGTTGTCGCCGAATCCGAAGGCCGGTGGGAAGACCGCAGCGCCAAGTCCGCCTATGATTCCGTGCTGCTTGGAGAAGGCGGGCAGGTCAAGGAAGTCCGCTTTGCAGGCCAGGCAAGAGTCTTCGTCTTCAGCGAGTAAACGAAAAATCCGTGAGTATTCTTTAAGGGCGAGAGGGAGGCTGTATTGTGTCGCGGCATCCCTCTCGCCACTCCTGTCGCGGCACTTCCGATGCGGCCGAGTTAATAGCGGCGAAACGCGATTAACGGCTGTTCCGCGCGCTGAGCAAGCCGAGTCCTTCTACGAATACGAATTCCCCTTCTCGCTCGCTAACGAGAACGAATCAACATGCAATCTCCATAGCTGTAGAAGCGATAGCCCGCTTCGACGGCATGTAGATACGCCGCAAGAACTTGCTCGCGGCCGGCGAACGCGCAAACCAGCGCAAGAAGCGTTGAACGCGGCAAATGAAAGTTTGTCAACAGCCCTTCTACAACACGAAATCGAAATCCGGGAACAATAAAGAGCTGCGCATCCGCTTTGCCTGGAAGCACGACATTCGAGGAACCTGATGTCGCGGCTCGTAGCCCGGCATCTTCCATCGCGCGTACCACGGTTGTGCCGACTGCCAGGATGGGGCGTCCGGCATCGCGCGCTACCTGGATGCGATCCGCGGTTTCTTCAGGAATTTCATAGCTTTCAGAGTGCATCTCGTGGCCTTCAAGTGTTTCGCTGTGAATGGGCTGAAACGTGCCCAGGCCGACGTGCAGAGTGAGTTCACAGATCTCCACTCCTCGCGCTCGCACTTTTTCAAGAATTTCAGTCGAGAAGTGAAGGCCGGCGGTAGGAGCGGCAATCGCGCCGGGACGCTTTGCGAAAACGGTTTGGTAGCGTTCGCGGTCGGTTGATTCATCGGCGCGCTCGATGTACGGGGGAAGAGGAACGTGGCCCAGACGCCCAAGATGCTGGCTGACATTGCTCTGACCATGGGAGGTGAAACGCAGCATGCGCAACCCAAGCTGGCCGCGCGACAGAACTTCGGCTTCAAGCTCCCCTTCGCCAAAAAGGATCCGCTCCCCAACCTGCATCTTGCGGCCGGGTCGGACAAGCGCCTCCCACGTCTGGGAATCGACCTCTCGTGTGAGAAGAATCTCGATTCTTCCCGTCAGATGCTCGGCCTTGGTGGCCCGCGAAGGAGGCTGCGAATGAACACCTGCACGCCTCCCGAATAGACGCGCCGCGATGACTCGCGCATTGTTGATAACCAAAAGCTCGTCCCCTCGCAGGAGACTGGGGAATTCAGCGAAGAGCCTGTCTTCGAAAAGCCCTGAGGAACGATCCATGAAGAGGAGCCGGGAGGCATCGCGTCGGTTGAGCGGCCGTTGCGCGATTTGCTCTCGGGGGAGATGGTAGTCGAGGTCGTCCAAGCGCATGGGAAACCGAAGTCTAACAAGCAAAGCGGCTAAGACAAACAAAACAGACAAATTGCTCCCACGATAGAGAGCTTCCCGTTTGGAGGAGGCTGGACAGTCGGGAGCCAGCGGTCAAGTTCGAGTGACTCTAAATCATTCACAAATAAGAGCTTAAATGTAGAAAAGAGAGTTCTCATTTTGTACTTGACACATAGGCACTCATATTTTATTATTCGCATGCAATCACTGTTGGAGGTGCATGCAAATGAGAACACTTACTCGATGGGAACCTTTTCGCGGGGCTACTACCCTGCAGGATCAAGTCAACCGATTGTTCAATGATGTCTTCGAGGGCCAAGGCGGGGAATCCAGCCTCACTGCGTGGGCGCCCGCAGTGGACATCTACGAGACCGAGTACGAACTGGTGGTCAAGGCCGATCTGCCGGAAGTCGATCCCAAGGATCTGGACATTCGCGTGGAGAACAACATCCTGACCATTCGCGGTGAACGTAAGTTCGAGAAGAAAGTGGAGGAAGAGAACTACCTGCGTGTGGAGCGCGCGTATGGTTCATTCGCACGCAGCTTCACGCTGGCGAACACTGTGAATTCGGATGCCATCAAGGCGGAGTATCAGAATGGCGTACTCACATTGACCATCCCGAAGAAAGAAGAAGCCAAGCCGAAGCAGATCAAGGTGAACGTCGCGACTCCGGCGATGGCCGCGTCCGGCTCCGGGAGGTAATGCTGGCTGAGTGTTGCAGTGAAGCGGTAAATTATGGGCTGGCTGGAATGCCAGCCCCTCTTTTCAAGATTGGGGCCTGAAAAACGAGGTTGGCAATGTTGCGATTTGAAAAAATGACGCTCAAGGCGCAAGAGGCCGTGCAAGCGGCACAGGAAGTTGCCGCGCGCCACGAGAATCAGCAGATCGAACCCATCCATTTGCTTGCGGCGCTGGTCGCCCAGGCCGACGGTGTGGTGCCACCGCTTCTAGCACGCTTGGGAGTGCGCCCTGAGGCGCTGTCGCAGGAGATTGAACGGGAGATCGGCCGATTGCCAAAGGTGCAAGGTTTTGCCCAGCAGCACATGGGTCGGCCCCTGAACGATATACTGGAACGCGCGTTCAAGGAAGCAGACACTTTCAAAGATGAGTATGTTTCGACCGAGCATCTGTTTCTGGCTATCGCCGCGCAGGATCGCGACCCCGCAGGGCAATTGTTAAAGCGCCAGGGCGCCACACACGAAGCCATTCTTCAAGCTCTGACGGGAGTGCGCGGAACGCAGCGCGTGACCTCGCAGAATCCCGAGGCTACCTACGCATCCCTCGAAAAATATGCGCGCGACCTGACGGAACTGGCGCGCAAATCAAAGCTCGACCCGGTCATCGGGCGAGACGAAGAGATTCGCCGCGTGATGCAGATTCTGGCGCGTCGCACGAAGAATAACCCAGTACTGATTGGTGAGCCCGGGGTCGGCAAAACCGCGATTGTGGAAGGCCTGGCGCAGCGCATCGTCTCCGGCGATGTGCCTGACGTGCTGAAGACCAAGCGCATTGTGGCCTTGGACCTAGCGGCGCTGGTGGCGGGAGCGAAATTCCGCGGGGAATTTGAAGACCGCTTGAAGGCCGTCCTTAAAGAGATCACCGAAGCCGAGGGGCAAATCATTCTGTTCATCGATGAGTTGCACACGCTGGTGGGCGCAGGCGCTGCGGAAGGCGCGATGGACGCTTCCAACATGCTCAAGCCCGCGCTGGCGCGAGGCGAGCTGCGCGCGATTGGCGCAACGACGCTCAACGAATATAAGAAGCATATCGAGAAAGATCCGGCTCTGGAGCGCCGGTTCCAGCCGGTGCTGGTCAGCGAGCCGACTGTGGAAGACACCATAGCGATTCTGCGCGGATTGAAGGAACGCTATGAAGTGCACCATGGGGTGCGCATCAAGGATGCGGCGATTCTCGCGGCGGCCACGCTTTCCAACCGCTACATCTCAGATCGCTTTCTGCCTGACAAAGCCATCGACCTAATCGATGAAGCCGCGGCAAGCCTGCGGATGCAGATCGATTCCCTGCCCGTGGAGATTGACGAGATCGAAAGGCGCATCATGCAGCTGGAAATCGAACGCCAAGCACTGTTGAAGGAGAGCGATGCGCACTCCAAGGAGCGCCGCAAGCAGATCGATAAAGAATTGGCGGTGCTGAAGGAAGATTCCAGCGCGCGAAAGTCGCGCTGGCAGGCGGAAAAGGAAGCCATCGGGAAAATCCGTAAACTCAAGGAGCAGATTGAGCAGCTCAAAGCGGAGGAGCAGAAATACGAACGCGCCGGCGAACTAGCCAAGGTGGCGGAAATCCGCTACAGCAAGATAGCGGCGGCAGAGCGCGAGCTGAAGCAAGCGCAAGAACGGTTCTCTGCGATGCAGAAAGATGCGCCAATGCTGAAGGAAGAAGTCGATGAGGAAGACATCGCCAAGCTGGTGAGCAAGTGGACTGGCATTCCGGTTGGCCGCCTTCTCGAAGGCGAGGCCCAAAAGCTCGTGCATATGGAAGAACGGCTACGGCAGCGCATAGTCGGCCAAGACGACGCCCTGCAGCGCGTGTCGAATGCCGTGCGCCGCAGCCGCGCAGGTCTCTCTGACGCCCGGCGTCCAATCGGCTCGTTTATTTTCCTTGGGCCTACAGGCGTCGGAAAAACGGAACTAGCGCGGGCGCTGGCGGAATTTCTGTTCGACGACGAAAAACTGATGATCCGAATCGACATGAGCGAGTACATGGAGAAGCACAGTGTGTCGAGGCTCATCGGCGCGCCTCCCGGCTATGTTGGATACGAAGAAGGCGGACAGCTTACCGAGCAGGTGCGGCGTCATCCGTATTCGGTGATTCTGTTTGATGAAATTGAGAAGGCGCATCCGGATGTGTTCAACGTACTGTTGCAGATTCTTGAGGACGGGCGCCTTACCGACGGTAAGGGCCGCACCGTGGACTTCCGAAACACCGTGGTGGTGATGACCAGCAACGTGGGGTCAACGGCGATCTTTGAATTGTCGAACAAGGATCCCGAGCGGGCGCGCAGAGAAGCGATGGAAGCATTGCGGGCTTCGTTCCGGCCGGAGTTCCTCAACCGCATCGATGAGATCGTGATCTTCAACCCTCTCGGAAGAGAACATTTGGAGCGCATCGTTGATTTGCTGTTGAAGAGTGTGGAGAAGCTGCTCGCGGAACGGCAGATTACTCTGGAACTGACGCCGGCGGCGCGGGAGTTGTTGCTGCGCGAAGGCTACGATCCGGCTTATGGGGCGCGGCCGTTGCGCAGAACTATTCAGCGGCTGATCCAGGATCCGCTGGCGTTGCAGATCTTGGAAGGCAAGGTGTTGCCCGGGGACCATGTGCGTGTAGACCGCGACGGGCAGAAGGACGCAATGAAGTTTGAGCGTTTAAAGGCCAAACAACCCGCGGCTGCCGCGGGAATCTAATGGATAGAGGCACAGCAAACTCAGGGATCGGCGCCCTTCCTGCAAAGCCGTAAGATTTCGATCGGTTTGGACGTATCAGAAGACAAGAGGCACAATGAGATTCATACGCACAACTTTTTTGCTGGCTGCCCTTACAGTATTTCTAATGCTGGTGGGCCAGTATTTTGGGGGGCGAAATGGGATGACCCTGGGATTGGGAATTGCGATCTGCACGAATGCGTTCGCATACTTTTTCTCGGATAAAATCGCTTTGCTCTCAAGCGGCGCGCGGCCTGTCTCCCGCGAACAGTTACCGAGGCTCTACACAGTGATGGAGCGTCTCGCCGCTAAGGCAAACCTCCCGGTCCCAAAGCTGTACGTGATTCCGGAAGCGGCTCCGAACGCCTTTGCAACGGGCAGAAACCCGAGACATGCTTCTGTGGCAGTTACTGAGGGTCTGCTGGAGCTCATGAGTGATGACGAACTCGAGGGCGTGATCGCTCATGAGCTTTCGCACGTTCGGAACTACGACATTCTGATTAGCTCCATCGCCGCGACGCTTGCGGGTGCCATTACTTGGATTGCGCACTGGGCCCCGTGGTTTGGAGGCGGAGAGCGCGACGATCGCGAGCGAGGTGGCGGGTCGGGTGTCCTCGGGCTACTGGTATTTTTTCTGGCACCTCTCGGCGCGATGCTGCTGCAGCTCGGTCTTTCGCGCCAGCGGGAATTCTCCGCAGACGAGACCGGAGCACGGATGGTGGGCCAGCCCTACGGCCTGATGAATGCTCTGGAAAAACTAGGGGCCTACAACCAACGGATACCCACGACTTCGCTGTCCCCGTCAACGTCTGCCCTGTGCATTGTAAAACCCATGTTCGGGGGCGGCACCTTGTCTTCGCTCTTTAGCACTCATCCCCCGCTGGAGAAGCGGATCCAAGCCCTGCGGGAAATGACTGTAACCCCGCAACGATAGCGATCCTTTTCGGGACGAGATTCTGCATATTTAGACCACTCCACATGTAATCTTTTCAAAATCGCTGGGCACACCTCCTGATTCAAGCCTTGAACCGCGCTTGTCACACTGCTGATTTATAAGGACTTAGGTACTCTTGGTTGCCCGTTCGTGTATGGCGCAGCAAATGCACATCTTTTAGAGGGGTTGGGTTGCTGCCTTTGATAGGCTGAGGGATGGGGTAAATGAGCTGTAAGGACACTATCCATTTGATTTGTTGGTACTTAGAGGGACGTCTGTCTACGTCAGTAGAGGATGAGATCAAGCGCCACTTGGAAGCTTGCTCCGATTGTCACTTGGTTTTGGACGCCGCCATCAACACGCTTGATCGATATTTCAACTCTGAGCGGGCCGTCGGAGCAGAAGCGACTTTTCGCGCCGCCTAAGATCACCCTTCCTAACCAATTGGCAAATATACGTTTAGGTTGGCCTACGACGCTTGGGATTGCTTCCATTCATTCCGAACATGCAAAAATCCGCAAATTACTGTTCCTAAGAGTAATGACAGGAAATTATACGATTTTCGAGAGAGCTGAGTAATCTTTACTAGTACTGGTACTTAATCTACTGATTTTACACCGCTTACTCGGTACGCAGCCCCAACCGAACCATTTGGCGAAACGGATGCTCCCCTCCAATGCACAGGGCTAAGAGCCTAAAGGAGAATCGAACGCATATGAGCGAATTCCAAGATTCACCCAGTACCCACACCGTTGGGGCCCCTCGCTGGGTCGGTTTGGCTGTAGCAGTCTTGGGTGGTATTTCGCTGATCAGCCTGGGAATAGGCTGGAGCGCACTGAACCAAGCCAGGAGCGTTGAACAATCAACGCAGGCCTCCGTGAAGCAGTCTAATGAGGCCCTGGCCCAGAGGCTGGCCAAGGCTGACGAGGTCAATCAGCAATTACAGAGCGACGTGAAGGTTGTCACGGATAAGCTCAACCTCACTCAAGGCGAACTCATCGCCGCGCGCAAACAGAATCATAAGGCGACCACTGCGGTCGACCAGAAGGTCACCAACCTGGCGACCTCCGTGAAAGCCGAATTGGCCACCAAAGCGAACGCGGATGACGTCAACAAGCTAAACGGTGACGTCACCGGCGTAAAGACCGATCTGGATGCCACCAAGAACAGCATTCAAATGGCGCGCAGCGAGATGGGCACGCTCATCGCGAGGAATCATGATGAAATCGATCAGCTCCGCCGCATGGGCACGCGCGATTACTTCGAGTTCACCGTGCAGCGCAAGGGTGGCGCGACCAAGGTCGGCAGCATCCAAATCCAGCTGAAGGATACCAACCCTAAGAAGAACCGCTACACCATGAACGTCCTAGCGGACGATAACAGCTTCGAAAAGAAGGATCGCTCTGTGAACGAGCCGATCTTTTTCTACACCGGCGGGACCCGTTCGGCTCTGGAGTTGGTGGTCAACAAGGTCACCAAGACGACCGCCACGGGCTACCTGAGCGTACCGAAGGCTGCGGGGGCCGCTTCGGCCAGCACAGCCACCTCGGGACAGTAAGCCGATCTGCACAGAAGTTTGCGTTCAACTCCTTGGGCGCACAGTAGCACAGGGAGGATTCCAGAGAATCCTCCCTTTTTTCTTTGACGCTCATGTGGGAATAAGAATCCTCCGTAGTAAGTCTTAGGAAGCGTCTGGACACTGGACCGTCGATGTGCCAAGCTAATGGGCGGCCCGGCAGATCTAAGGACCACAGTGGATTTCTGGAGGGGGAAATCATGAAAGTACGATTTGCAGTGGGAATGGCAGCAACGCTGTTCGCGGGAGCTCTCGCGATGGCAGCGGATGGCTCGTGGACCGGCTGGATTTCAGACAGCCAGTGCGGGGTCAAGGGCGCAAACGACAAGGCCGGCGAGTGCACGACCAAGTGCGTCAAGGAGCACGGCGCCAAGTACGTGTTCGTAAACGACGCGGACAAGAAAGTGTACGTTGTCGACGCGCAGGACAAGGTGGCAGCTCATGCCGGCCATCACGTGACCGTTAAGGGCACGGTAGAGGGCGAGACCCTCAAGCTGACCAGCATCGACATGGCCGCCGCAGCAACCAAGTAAATCCTTCTCTTTTTTTCATGACGGGCGTCCCGATAGGGCGCCCGTTTTCTTTTTGCGCCATGAAGCGTTTCCGTTACGATGTTGTTGCTCCCATGTCGACCCTTCTCATTCACACCGGCAGTGCGCTTACCCCGGCAATAGAGATACATGATGCGGGGATCCTGATTCGCGATGACATCATTGAGGCCATCGGACCACGCTCGGGAATGGCCCTGCCCGTGGGAGCGCAGGAAATTCGCGCTACGGACAAGATGGCCGTTCCTGGATTCATTGATGTGCACATTCATGGCGCTGGCGGCCACGACGTCATGGAAGGAACTGGTGCCGCGTTTCGCTCTATGACCCGCAAGGTCTCTGAATATGGCACCACGTCTCTCGTTGCCACCACTGTCACAGCCAGCACCGATCAAACTCTCCGCGCGATCGAAGGAATCGCCGCCTACATCGCCCAACAGCACGAAACGGATGAGCCGCGTGCCGAGATTCTGGGAATCCATCTTGAGGGGCCTTTTATCAGTAAGGAGCGTCGGGGAGTTCATCCTTCCGAATGGATTCAACTGCCGTCAGCGGAGACCCTCAATCGCTTCCTTAAGGCCGCGGCGGGGAATGCCAGAATCCTGACGATTGCACCAGAAGTGCTCGGGGCAGCTCCATGCATCGATGCCGCTCGAGAAGCCGGTCTGGTCGTTTCGATGGGGCACACGGACGCAACCTACGAGCAAGCTCGCGCGGCGATGGCCCGGGGAGTGCGCAGCGCCACTCACGTCTACAATGCCATGCGCCCGTTTTCGCATCGCGACCCCGGCGTTATCGGCGCCGTGCTCACAACGCCGGAGGTCAATGCCGAGTTAATTGCGGACGGCGTGCACGTTGAAGAAGCCGCCATGAAACTGCTGCTTCTCGCCAAAGGAGCCGCGCACGTCACCTTGGTGAGCGATGGTCTTTCGGCAACGGGCATGCCGGATGGAAAGTACATGCTTGGCGGAATGGAAGTGATTGTGAGCGGAGGCGTCTGCCGGAATGCCCAGGGTGTGTTGGCGGGCAGCACGCTGACGCTGGACCGCGCGCTGCGAAATATCGTAGCCCTGGGCATACCTCTGCCGGATGCGGTGCGAATGCTTACGCTCAATCCCGCGTTGCTGCTCGGCATCGAATTCAAAAAAGGTTCACTGCGCGCGGGAGCGGATGCTGACATTTTGCTGCTTGATGAAGGATTGCATTTGGCGGGAGTCTGGGCTCGAGGCGTCGCGCTCAATTAGGGGTTCAGCGGAATGTTAAGTTCTTCGGCAAGCTGCTCCGCATCAAACGGGCTGCAGGAAAAATAACGGCCGCCGACTTCGAGCGTCGGCACCGTGCGCTTGCCGTTGTTGGCCCTGATGACGATTTCTTCCCCGGAAGGATCTTCTTCGATATTCACTTCGCGAAAAGTCACTCCCCGTTGTTTCAGGAATGATTTTGTGCGCCAGCAATCAGGGCACCAGTTGGTGCTGTATATGGTTATGGGTTCCATCTCTTCTGGGTTTCCTAATGATCCTAACGATTGGATGCGGGCGGCAGAGGGAGGTCGCAGGCAGTGTCTCGTAAGAGACAAGAGGATGCTTCACGATCCTGAAACTAGTGCACTGCGCCTCTTGGTGGCCACCTGGATGCGGATCAGCGCGCGCTGCAGCGCCACGCTGGCGCGGTCCCAATCGATATTTGGGTCATTGGATGCCAAGCGTTTTTCCGCGCGGGCCAGCGCCTCTTTGGCGCGTTGCAAGTCGATCTCTTCTGCACGCTCGGCGGTTTCCGCAAGAATGGTGGCACGGTCCGGAAGGACCTCAGCAAATCCACGAATAATCGCAATGTGAGTGGACTCTTTGCCACTCGTATCATGATAGCTGAGCTCGCCGATCCCCAGCTCTGTCATGAGCGGCGCGTGCCCCGGCAAAATGCCCAGATAGCCATTCTCGCCGGGCATCTGCACGTCGGCGACCTTCTCTCGGAGCAATTGCTTCTCCGGCGTGACGATCACGAGTTCGATGGCCTCAGGCATCATTTTTCGTTACGCGCTCGCCTTCATTTTTTCCGCTTTCTTGAGGGCTTCGTCGATCGTGCCGACCATGTAAAACGCCTGTTCCGGAACGTCGTCGTACTTGCCTTCCACGATTTCCTTGAAGCTCCGCACCGTATCCTCGATCTTCACGTACTTACCTTCAAGGCCGGTGAACTGCGCTGCAACGAACATGGGTTGCGAAAGGAACTTCTCAATCTTGCGCGCGCGCACCACGGTGCGCTTGTCTTCGTCCGAAAGCTCTTCGATTCCGAGAATGGCGATGATGTCCTGCAGGTCCTTGTAGCGCTGCAAAATCGATTTCACGCCCCGCGCCACGGCATAATGTTCCGCGCCGACGATGCGCGGATCGAGGATGCGGGAATAACTGGCGAGCGGATCAACGGCCGGATAGATACCGCGCTCAACGATCTGGCGGCTGAGGTTCGTGGAGGCGTCCAGGTGGGTGAACGTCGCGGCAGGCGCGGGATCCGTGTAGTCATCGGCAGGCACGTAAATCGCCTGCACCGAAGTAATCGAACCGCTCTTCGTCGAGGTGATGCGCTCCTGAAGCTCTCCGATTTCAGTATTGAGGTTCGGCTGATATCCGACGGCGGAGGGCATGCGGCCGAGCAGCGCGGAAACTTCCGAGCCCGCTTGTACGAACCGGAAAATGTTATCGATGAAGAGGAGCACGTCGAGATGCTCCTGATCGCGGAAATATTCGGCGACTGTCAGTCCAGTAAGGCCAACACGCAACCGCGCTCCGGGCGGTTCCGTCATCTGGCCGTAAATCAAGGCCGCGCGGGATTTTTCTGAATTCCCGGGAACAACCACGCCCGATTCCTGGAATTCGAGCCAGAGGTCGTTGCCCTCGCGCGTGCGTTCGCCCACGCCCGCGAACACGGATACGCCGCCGTGCTGCATGGCCACGTTGTGAATGAGCTCTTGAATAAGAACCGTTTTCCCGACGCCCGCGCCGCCGAACAGCCCAATCTTTCCGCCCTTCAAAAAGGGCTGGATCAGATCGACAACTTTGATGCCCGTCTCGAACATTTCCAGCGTTGTGGATTGCTGGTCCAGCAAAGGAGCCGGGCGGTGAATCTGGTACATGGTGGGGCTAGTGAGCGGCCCCAGTTGGTCGACGGGTTTGCCAAGAACATTCATCACGCGGCCGAGCGTCGAGCGTCCCACGGGAACACTGATGCCCTCGCCAAGATCAAGCGCCTTCATGCCGCGCACCAGTCCCTCCGTGGGCTCCATGGCCACGGCGCGCACTCGGCCTTCGCCGAGGTGCTGCTGCACTTCCGCTGTCACGTCAATGGGCTCAGGAACGTTTCTCCTAAGCGGTCGAGGAAGCGCCGCTCACAATTTCGATGATCTCTTTCGTAATGGCCGCCTGCCGCACCTTGTTCATGTGCAGCGTCAGGGCTTCAATCACGTCGCCGGCGTTCTTCGTCGCCGATTCCATCGCCGTCATGCGTGCCGCGTGCTCCGCGGCGGAAGATTCCAGCATCGCTCGAAGCAACTGTGTCTCGACGTAGCGCGGCAACAGTTTGTCGAGAAGTTGTTCCGCGGGCTGCTCGTAGATGTAGTCGACTTGTGCGTTGGCGCGTTCCGCAGCCGGTTCTTCCTCGGCGCGAAATGCTTCGACAGGCAGAAGTTTCTCGACGACCAGGTTCGAGGTCATTACCGTCTTAAATTCGTTGAAGACGATATACACCGAGTCAATCTCTTCCTTGGCGTACAGTTCTCTGACTAGCGTCGCGATTTCTCGCGCCGTCCCAAAGTCCACGCGCGCGAGCACGTTCACATATTCCGCGATGATGTTGAAGCCTGCTTTTTTAAGCGCGTCCCGGCCCTTCCTGCCGACGGGAATCGTCGAAATTTTCTTGCCTTTGTTGGCGCGGAAAAAGTCCTGGGCTTTGCGCAGAATATTCGCATTGAACGCGCCTGCCAGCCCGCGCTCTCCCGTCAGCACGAGCGCGAGAATCCGCTCTTCGGGGCGCCTGGCCAGCAGCGGGTGCTGTGGCTCGGCGATCCGCGACATGATCGAACGCAGCATCCGAGCGAGCTCCCTGGCATAGGGGCGCGCGGCCAGCGCGGCTTCCTGGGCACGGCGCAGCATGGCTGCGGAGACAAACTTCATCGCGCGCGTGATTTGCTGGGTGTTCTTCACCGAGCGGATGCGGCGCCGGAAATCGAGAAGTGTGGGCATCGTTCTTCGTCAGGCTGCGCTTCTAATTCTTTGCCGCGGCCACGGCAGCCGTAAAGCGCTCCTTGAACGCATCCAAGGCGGTCTTGATTTCGGCCTTGATGCCATCGTCCAGCGCTTTTTTTGCGGCGATGTTTTTCAACACAGACGGATAATTCGTTTCGACGAATTGCAGGAACTCGCGTTCAAACCGGCGCACCTCCGCGACTGGAATACTGTCAGTGCCGCCGCTGGTGGCCACATAAATGATCAGCACTTGCTTCTCCGCAGACAGTGGCGCGTATTGATCTTGCTTCAGAATTTCCGTCAGCCGCTGCCCGCGCGCAAGCTGCCCCTGGGTAACCTTATCCAGTTGATCGGAGCCGAACTGCGCAAAGGCTGCAAGCTCGCGGTACTGCGCCATGTCCAGCCGTAGCGAGCCCGCCACCTGTCGCATTGCTTTGATCTGTGCATTGCCACCGACGCGGCTCACGCTGATGCCCACGTTAATCGCCGGACGGATGCCCGCGTTGAAAAGATCCGCTTCGAGGTAAATCTGTCCGTCGGTAATCGAAATTACGTTTGTCGGAATATACGCCGAGACGTCCCCAGCCTGGGTCTCAATCACCGGCAGTGCCGTGAGCGAGCCTGCGCCCAGTTTATCGTTCAGCTTCGCGGCCCGCTCCAGCAGCCGGGAGTGTAGATAAAACACATCACCGGGAAATGCTTCGCGCCCGGGAGGACGGCGCAAGAGCAGCGAGATTTCGCGGTAAGCCTGGGCGTGTTTCGACAGGTCATCGTAAAAGGCCACCGCATGACGTTTTGTGTCGCGAAAGTACTCGCCCATCGCACAAGCCGCGTACGGTGCGATATATTGCAGAGAAGCAGGCTCCGCCGCCGAAGATGCCACCACGATGGTGTAGTCCATCGCTCCCGCGTCGGTCAGCGTTTTTACCACTTGTGCAATCGTCGAGCGCTTTTGCCCGATGCCGCAGTAGATGCAAATCAGGTCCCCACCCTTTTGATTGATGATGGTGTCCAGGATGACGGCGGTCTTGCCTGTTTGCCGGTCGCCGATGATCAGTTCGCGCTGGCCGCGCCCGATGGGAATCATGCTGTCAATGGCCTTGATGCCCGTTTGCAGCGGCTCTCGCACCGGCTGGCGGTCGAGCACCCCGGGCGCAAGACGTTCCAGCGGATTGCGCTGCTTCGACGCGATGGGCCCCTTGTCGTCAACCGGCTGCCCGAGCGGATTTACTACGCGGCCCACCAGCGCTTCGCCTACGGGCACGGACATGATTGTGTTCGTGCGCTTGACTACGTCGCCCTCTTTCAGCTCCTGGGATTCGCCAAGCAACACCACGCCGACCTCTTCTTCTTCTAGGTTCAGCGCAATGCCGAAAATATCGTGGGGGAACGCGACCATTTCGCCGGCCATGACCTTCTCGAGGCCGTGAACGCGCGCAATACCGTCGCCCACACTGATGATCGCGCCGACTTCATCGACGGATACGGTCTGCTCGTAATTCTCAATCTGCTCTCGCAGAATCTTGCTGATTTCGTCCGCCTTGATGTTCGCCATGCCTGCTCCGTCGCTTACGTCAAAAGCCTATTGTAGCCGCCCCCTGGAGGGCGGGAATTTCCAGCGCTATTCGGCCGCCAGGCGCGCGCGCATCTCATTCAACCGGCTGCGCAACGAGCCATCGTAAATCGTGTCCCCGATCCGCACGACCACGCCGCCCAACAAGGCTGGGTCAAGCGCGTACTTTGCTTCAATCTTCTTGCCCGTCAGTTGCGCCAGCGTCGCTGCCATTTCTTTCTTTTGTGCCCCGGTCAATTCGATCGCTGAAGAAATTTCCGCTTCGGCAATTCCTTGCCGATGCCGAATAACTTGATGAAACGCGGTGACGACTTCAGGAATCAGCTGTGTGCGCCGGTGGTCCGTGAGAACAAAGAGAAAATTGCGAATGATTTTGCTCGCGCCTAGCCGCGCCACGATTGTCTCGAGGACGGCGTGCTTCGCCTCAAGACTCACGGCCGGGCTTGCCAGAAACGTGCGCAATTCGGTGGATTCCGCGTACGCCGCACCAAAATCATGAAGCTGCTTGGAAGCCGGCTCAGCCACGCCCTGCACTAGCGCGACATCTGCCATCGCGTTCGCGTACTGGAGGCTTGCGGACTTCAATTCGACCTCCCTTCGAGGCTCTTCACGAAGTTGCTGATGAGTGATTCCTGTGCCTTTGGAGTGAGTTGTTTGGCGAGCAGTGACTCCGCGCCATCCACGGCAAGATTTGCGGCTAGCGCTTTCAGCTCGAGGCGCGCCGCCCGTTCCGCCGCTTCGATTTCCGCCTTTGCAGCAGCCGCGATTTTCTGTGTATCGCTCTGCGTCGCTGCCCTGAGGCGCTCCACTTCCGCGGCGGATTCACGTTCAGCAAACACACGGAGTTCCGCGACCTCCTTTTGCAGATTCGCGAGCCTGGTTTCCGCTTCGCGAAGCTGCGTGTCGGCTGCAGCTTTGGCGCCCGTCGCATTTGTGATCGCCAAGCTAACAGACTCCGCTCTCTTCCGGAACATCGGAGGAAGCAATTTGCCGAAGACCCAAACGATCACGCCGGCAACGATGGCAAAGTTAATCCATTTGAAGATTTCCGCGGCGCGCTCGGTAGCCGCCTTCCCGCCTTCCGTGGCCTGTGCACCAACGACGGCAAAAAACAACACAAATAGAGCAGTCACACCAAAGAAAAAGGAACGATTTCGCGTCATCGAGCCTCTCTCGCAGGGGCGCCCGGACGCGGGGGAGCTTGCAAAATGCGGCGAGCAATTTCGGCGGAGAGTTGTGCAACGCTGGCTTCAAGCTCGCGGCGAGCAGCCGCAAGTTCCGCGGCCACACGCGCTTTCGCCGCCCTCACTTCGGCTGCGGCTTTGATGCGCGCGTCCTTAATCTGCGCGGCGCGTTCCTCGAGCAACTTCTTCCGCGCGGCTTCCTGCTCCGCGTAAACCTGCCCGCGCGCCTGCCGTAGCGCATTCTGGTACTGCTTAATCTTCTCCGCAGCCGCAGCCTGTGCCTCTTCCGCAGCCTTCTGGGCTCCTACCGTCCGCGCATCGCGTTCGGCCATCACAGCCAGAAGCGGCTTAAAGAAGACCGCCCGTAAGATGATGTAAAAAAGGAGGATAATCAGGACTGT
>WNFS01001264.1_pt1 | contig 21161 bp, 14 predicted proteins | sample 5400141 | NCBI WGS metagenome assembly WNFS01 (sample SAMN13153358, study PRJNA577476) | soil metagenome | isolation source: 60 cm saprolite under Madrone tree | place: USA:California | collected 2016-06-14
GGAAACGGCAGCGACGCATGTCCTTTTGGACCCGACAAGCCCTCCCACCGCACGCGTGCTATATGTAGCCGCCTTCGGACGCGGTGTATACAAGAGCCTGGACGGGGGCAAGAGCTGGAAGCTGAAAAACACTGGCATCACCCAGAAGGAACCTTTTGCCTGGAGAATTGTGAGGGATAGCCGAGGGACACTCTACGTGCTGGTGGCGCGACGTTCGGAGGATGGGAGCATAGGAACGGAGGGCGATGGCGCGATTTACAAGTCCACGGATGGAGCGGAAAACTGGCGCCGAGTAACGATGCCCGAGGGAAGCAACGCTCCGAACGGCTTGGCAACTGATCCCAGCGCACCGGGTCGACTCTATCTCGCGGCGTGGGCGAGGGACAAAGGAGAGCACGGTGAAGGTGGCGGCATCTTTTTGTCGGTGAATGCAGGAGACACATGGACGCGAGTTCTCGATCGCGATCGCCACGTCTACGATGTCGCTATAGACCAGCGCGACGCAAGAATACTCTACGCTTCCGGGTTCGAGTCCTCCGCATGGAAATCAAGCGACCGAGGCGAAAGCTGGACGCGGATACCTGGCTTTAATTTCAAATGGGGACATCGGGTCATTCCTGACCCCGAGGATCCCAAAAAAGTTTACATCACAACCTTCGGCGGGGGCGTTTGGCATGGTTCTGTGGATGGTGAAAATCGTCCATTGGACATCGTTACGCCTGAGCTTCAGCCTGGTCGATAGCGCACGAACATCCTGGTGGGAAAGAGACATAAGGATCCTATGGAGAGTGCTTCTTTATTGACGCAGTCGGAGTGGCAACGTGCGCTCACGAAGAATCAAGCGAGAGCGGCAGAGTTATTTGGCCGGCCGGAAGCGGAACAACAACGGCTTGGATACTTCCACACACTGCGGGAGATCTGCCAGCAGCCCTGGACGTGGCTGGGCACTTGCGATCGAATGATCGCTTTGCAGGACGGCCTGAGAAAGGATGTGGCAGGAATTCGAAGTCTCGCGCTTACTGGTTCTGGGAGTTCGGAGTATGCCGCCGAATGCGTGTGCCTCCAACTGCAAAATGAGCTGGGGATCTGCACGGAATCGATCAGTGGCGGAGCGGTGTTAATGCATGGCGGAAAAACTTTGCCTCTGGGAAGGCCTGGCTTGCTTGTTTCTTTGGCGAGATCCGGAGACAGCCCCGAGAGTAGTGCGGCTGTAGAGTTGCTACTCGACACGGAGCCTGAGTTCCGGCACCTCGTGGTGACCTGCAACGAGCACGGAAGACTGGCACGAGCCTGGCGCGCCCATGAGAAAGTACATGTCATCACGCTTCCCGCCGAGACTCAGGACAAAAGCTTGGTCATGACGAGCAGTTTCACCAACCTGCTGCTGGCGGCGCGCTTCATCGGAATGTTGGAACGGCCAGATGAATATCGAAAATTGTGCGAGAGACTGGGCCAAATAACAGAGGGACTGATCCGATCTAGTTTCGATGTCCTGGCAAGGGTTGCTGCCACAGATTTCCGGCGCGTGGTATTCCTCGGAAGTGGGTCGCGTTTCGCGGCCTCACGCGAAGCGGCGTTGAAGATGCTGGAGCTGACCTCGGGCCGCGTCACCACACTTTGCGAAACGTATCTTGGCTTCCGACATGGCCCCATGAGCTACGTACAGGATGACACTCTGATCGTTTGCCATTTATCGTGCGATTCAACGATCCGCGCGTATGAGCTGGATTTATTGCAAGAATTGGACCGGAAGAAACTAGGATTGTCCAAAGTCATTGTCGGAGAGAATATCCCGGATTCTGCCGTTAGAGACGGCGATGAGGTGATCGAGTGCCGAGGATTAAATGAGCTTGGGGATGAAGAGACCGCGACGGTGCATGTCGTCGCCGCCCAACTTCTGTCTTTTTTTCGCTGCCTTGAAGAGGGACTCCAGCCTGATTCACCGTCGGAAGGAGGAATTATCAACCGCGTAGTGGAAAAATTTCCTCTGCACACTCCTTCGTGAAGAACCATCGGAAAGAAACTCGGAGAGCTGGAAGAATGGGTTTAGAGGCTTGCAACAATCCACGATTGAGAAAAAAGTTCTCTTGAATCGTTGTTGGCGAAGGCTCTCCTGCGAGGCGATGCCGATGCGATGGACGGTCCTGTTTTTACTTCTAACGGTTAACGCCACACGCATTCAGGCGCAGGTGCGGGTATGGGAAGGTGTTCTGAATCTTCCAGCAAACGAAGAGGGAGCGCCCGACCCCAACCCTTCTTTCGACCAGTTCGCGATCGGTCGATTTAGTTATCCCTACACGCTGCGGAAACAAATAACCGACCAGCGTGCCGAGCACCGATGGCGTGCGATCTATCTTGAAAACGAATATCTGAAATGTTCCGTGCTGCCGGATTTGGGCGGACATATTTACACGTGCGTCGATAAAATCAGCGGGCAGCCGATGTTCTATGCCAACCCTTCCATCAAGAAAGCCAGGATTGGCTACCGCGGGGCCTGGGCCGCATTCGGTGTCGAGTTTAACTTTCCTGTTTCCCACAATTGGGTCTCCATGTCACCCGTGGATTTCGCGTATGCGGGCCACGAGGACGGCAGTGCGTCGATCACCGTGGGCAATATCGACAGAGTTTATGGAATGGAATGGTCCGTCGAATTGACTCTGCGTCCTGGTTCCACCTTTCTCGAACAGCGCGTGACACTGAGTAATCGAAGCGATGTGCGCCATCGTTTCTATTGGTGGAACAATGCCGCTGTGCAGGTTTGGGACGATTCTCAGATTCAATACCCCATGCGCTTTGCCGCAGCACACGGGTTTGCGGAAGTGCAAAGGTGGCCGATCGATTCGAAAGGGAAGGACCTCAGCGTCATACGCAACCAGACCCACGGTCCAGTATCTTTGTTCGTCCATGGAAGCCGGGAAAACTTCATGGGTGTGTGGCATCCACGAACAAACACCGGGACCGTCCACTTTGCCGACTATGCCGAACTACCTGCTAAGAAAATTTGGTCCTGGGGTGTTGACACGGATGGCCTTGACTGGCGCAAGGCACTCTCTGACAACAATAGCGCCTATGTCGAGTTGCAAGCGGGCCTGTTCAGAAATCAGGAGACGTACGCATTCCTTGAACCGCGACATTCCATAGCCTTCACAGAATACTGGATACCCGTCCGCGATACCGATGGGATTTCCCGCGCGAATCTTGCCGGGGCGGTGCATTTGGAGCGAAGGGCCGGCATGCTGGTGGTTTCCCTCAATGCCAACAGAAAGCTGCCGGCTGCCGCGATCCAGATTTTGGATGGAAACACTTCCCTACTCAGCGAGAAAGCAGATTTAGTGCCAGAGCGAGTGTGGAAGAAAGAAATTCGCATTCCAAATGTCAGCAGGAAATATACGTTTCAACTCAAGAACAGCGAGGATGCCCTGCTGTTGAGGCAGACGGAAGGCGAGTATGACTGGGCGCCGGATTCCGAAATCAAAGTCGGCCCGCAAATTTCCTATACTGTACCGGAGGAGACGCGTCGAACCGAAGACGATTGGCTCCAGCAGGGTAAGACTGAAGAATTGAACGGCAATCTGTTAGCCGCGATGCAAACGTATCAAAAGGCTTTGGTGAAGTTCCCCGCAGATTTTGAATTGTTGAAAGAGGCGGGACGACTGGACGCCAGTCTGATGCGCTTTGAAGAAGCGTTATCTCATCTGGCTGCCGCGCATGAACGAAATACCACCGATGCCGAGATTTCGTATTATCTTGGAATTGCTTACGAGGGCGGCGAACGAGAAAAAGATGCTGTTGACGCTTATCAGGAAGCGATGCGATTGCCTTCCTATCGTGCGGCTGCTGCCTTGCGCCTTGCCGAAGTGCAGGCACGCCTGGGTGCCTTGAAGCAAGCGACAGAATCTCTGACTATAAGCCTCCAATCTGCTCCGGACGACCTGCGTGCAGCGGAAGAACTGGCTGCTGCATTGCGCGCGGTGGGAAGGACAACAGATGGAGAGAAGCTAGCAAGGGAACGGCTCGCACGCTTTCCGTTGAGCGATTTTCTGCGCGAGGAACTTGGAAAACCGGACCTCGTGCATCTGGCCGCCGATCCTTATCGTGTCTTAAATCTTGCATCGGAATACGCGCGGTTGGGACTTTACCGTCGAGCCGTGGAGGTTCTTTCACGTGAGTATCCGCCCCCGACGGCGGACCAGACCGAACCTGGCGCGGTCGTCCCCCAGAACCACCCCCTGGTTGTTTATTTCCGCGGGTACTGCCGCGAGAAACTCGGGGAGTCGGGTGCAAATGACTATTTGCAAGCCTCTCGCCTTTCGACTGCATATATATTTCCGAACACAGTCGCGGACCAGCAAGCGCTCAAAGCCGCCATTCACGCGAACGAGAAAGACGCAACCGCCCATTACCTGCTGGGGACCTGGTATTTTGCCCGCGAAAAAACGGACGAGGCTCTCAGTGAATGGCAACGCGCGCGGAAGCTCGATCCCCAAATACCCGTGTTGGGAGCCAGTCTGGGATTAGCTTTGCTTCACGCCAAGCGGGACTTCGCGGGTGCATTGAATGCCTTCGAGGAAGGAATAAAAAATGATCCGTCGAATATCGTGAACTTTTCCGGTGCGGTTGCCGCGATGACTCTTCTGGCAAAACCCGCAGCGGAGCGCGTGAAAACACTTGAGCTTTATCCCGACCTGAACCGAATGCCCACTAGTTTGGTGTATGAACTGGCTTTGAACCGAGCCGAGGAAGGGAATTACAGTGGCGCGATTGATTTGTTCCGGAATCGGTTCTTCGGCAGTGAAGAAGGCGGAACAAATGTTCGCCAAGTGTGGGTTGAGGTGAAGTTACAGCAAGCCGTTGGGCTGGGGCGAAGCGGCCATTGCGAGGACTCTCTCGCCGCAGCGAGAGAACTCGGTTCTCCCGTTGCGGGTCTTTCGTTTACGCAAGACGGCTTACAACCTCTACTGAATTCGGCTAGAACAAACTACCTGCTCGGTGAATTATCTTCTGCCTGCGGCCAAAAAGAAGAAGCGGAACGAAGGTACCGGCTTTCGGCGCAAGCGACCGATGCACCGGACGCCGTATGGGCATGGGCCTCGGCCAAGAAGCTGACCGGCTTTAATCCAGCTCCATGGCAGGAACGTCTCTCTTCAGCCTTGTCACGAGCGGAATCGAATGCACGAACCGGCGACCACCAGAGTTGGTGGGTTTATTCAGTAGGAGTCTTGCAGATCGCGCTTGGGCGCGACGCGCAAGGCCAAGCCTCGCTTCGCGAATCCTTGCTATTACCCGAAAACCGAATGTCTTATCACTTCAGCCGCCTGGCCATGGAGGGCGCTACACCTCGATAACTTCGATACCCTTTTTGCGAAGTGCTTCGGTAAATTCCTGAGTCGCACGGTTATCCGTGATCAAGCGCCGGATTTTGTCCAAGGGGCCAATCTTTGAAACGCTTCTCCGGCCCAGTTTGCTGAAATCCGTGACAACATTAACCTCTTTCGCGGAGCGTATCATCACATTATTAAGCTGCGCTTCCAGCACATCCGGTGTCGAAAGTCCGTTCTCGAGATCGAAACCGTCGACAGCAAGGAAAAGACGGTCAGCGTGGAACTCGTTCATCATGGCTTCCGCCTGCGGTCCGACGAAGGAGCAGGAAACCGGACGCAGCAGTCCACCGATCATAATTAAGGTAATTCCGGGTGTATCCGCCAGTTCGACCGCTATATTCAAGGCGTTGGTAATGACCGTAAGCGATTGCATTCTCATTCTTTTCAAATGGCGGGCAACCTCTACCGTGGTCGTTCCGGAATCGAGAATGATGGTTTCGCCTGGGCGTACCAATTCTGCCGCGGCCTTTCCGATTCTGATTTTTTCATCCCTGTGCAGAGTTTCTTTGGTGCGGAGAGGATAGTCCTGAGTGGCTTCCAGACGCCGAACGGCGCCGCCGTGCGATCGCACCACTGCGCCGATAGAAGCGAGGGCGTCGAGGTCGTTGCGGACAGTGACCGCAGAAATGGAGAACCGTCTAACCATATCCACGACAGTCACCTGGCCGTCTTGGTCGACGAGGTCCAGCACGCTCCGGCGCCGCTGTTCCGTTAGCAGACGAGCTTTAGGGGTCATGCACCGTGTCCGTAAGTCAAGTATAGGGTGTCTCTTTCGTTTGGGTCAAATGACGAAAGCATAGCTCACGTTAAGGCTTTTCTATTTTTTCTCTTTTTATCGTTAGCTATTTATTTTTGTTGCGTTTGCTTTTCTATTGTGGTAAATGGTCTCTTCTAGACCACTTAGCGGGGGAGGTTTCCTTGAAGAACAGAGTTGCGTCTACGTGCGTTATTTTCTTGGCCATTCTATTCTGCGGTGCCGGAGTTGTGTTCGGTCAGGGAACCGATCTCGGCACCATTCGCGGAACAGTGACGGACTCAACCGGAGCCGTCATTCCGGGTGCGATGGTAACGGTCACCGATGCCCTTACCAAAACAGCACGGGAAACAAGAACGAACTCTCGGGGCATTTACGAAATGTTCGGGCTGCAGCCCGGCACATACAGGGTGGTCATCACCGCTGCTGGAATGAGCAAGGAAGAAATCACGGATGTGGTCTTGAACGGCAGCGACGTGGTGAGCGCCGATGCCGTGCTCAAGGTTTCCGCGGCGCAGGAGAGCGTGGTGGTGTCGCTGGAAGCGCCGGCCATCAACACGGAAGACCAGACCATCAGCCAGACCCTGAACAATCAGGCGATTGTCGAACTTCCTCGCGACAGCCGCAATGTGTACACCTTTCTCTATCTGAATCCGAACGTAACCCAGGCCGACGCCGACGGCAATTTCAAATTTATCGGCGCACAGAGCTATGGGGCCAGCTTTTCGCTCGATGGGCAGCGCTCAAATGGCGGAATCTTTGGCGTGCCTACCGCAAGCCAGCCTTCGCTGGAGGGTGTCGGCGAGATTAATCTTCTGACCTCTGATTTCAGCGCGGAATATGCGGGCATCGCCAACGTTCGGGTCACCACCAAACGAGGTGGCGCGGACTATCACGGATCGGCGTTCTACAACAATAAGAACTCCGCGCTGGCTGCGTGGACGCTGGACGATCTGAATGGGAAGGCCATGTTCTCGCCAACGGCTTTTCAATCCAACTACCCGAACCCGTATTTCAACTTTAACGACATTGGGGGCTCGGTAGGTGGTCCAATCCCGCTGCTCAAGAAGACCTGGTTTTTCGCGGCGTATGAACGAAACTATGCCGTTTCTCCCACCAAGATTTCATCAACTACGAACCCGCATCCGTCTCTTTACACGGGTGACTTTTCGGGGCTCAGTGATTCTAAGAAGCCGCTCGTGCCGACGGACTCGAAAGGTGTACCACTTGTAACTGTCACACCGCAGGAAATTGCGACCGACACGATTCCAGACACTAATCCAAAAGACCCTCCCGGATCACTCCGATTTATCATGATTCCCTCGAGACTCCTCAATCCCACCGTCCAGGCACTCATCAATACCTATTTCCCCAAGATTGGGCTTACCGCACCGATCAATCCGTCCAATGGAAGAATTCCTGGAGGCTATCAGACCATCCTGTCGGGCAATTCTACCCAGGATCTCGGCACCTTGCGGCTGGACCATGACTTTTCCGAGCGGAATCACCTTTATGGAGTGTATAACTCGTCGGCGCAAGTTAACGCCAACACTCCGGTGGTCAACCCCTTCACCGGGCTTGGATTGACACAAAATGATCGCAGAAACAACACCGTTTCTCTGTCCTATACGCATGCCTTCCGGGATACCGTGGTCAACGAGGCGCGGGGCGGTTTTAACCGCCAAAGCCTCCTGCGCCATAGCAATACCACATTGCAGGGCTTCCTATCCGGCATCGGCTTCGACCAGAGTGATATCGCCGCGTACGGTGCCGTAGTAGGCCCGTTCGCGCTTTCCACCTTCGGCCACCCGGCGGTCAGCTTTAGCAATACTTTCGCGACTTTCGCAAACGGCGGGCGCAATACGTTCCGCCCGCTGGACCAGAATCTTGTCACCTTCGGAGATACGCTGACCTGGATTGTTGGCAAGCACGATTTCCGCATGGGCGGCGACGTCGTGCGGAACGCTGCCGTGGATGGCTTCGCGCTGAATCGTGGAAACCCACGCGGCTCGATGACATATGGTGGAACGGGAGCGAATCCCTTCACTCATTTTCTTCTCGGTCTTCCTCCAACCAGTGTAAGTTACGTTTTGCAGCCTCGCCCAGCGATGGATGTTCACAATTGGGAGAATGGCTATTTCTTCCAGGACACCTGGAAATTTACTCCAAAGCTGACCGTTAATCTCGGTTTGCGATATGAGCTGATCACACCTTTCATTGATAAGAACGACCTGATCGCCAACTTCGACCCGAATTTCGTGAATCCTACGACGGGCCAGCTTGGGCGATTCGTCATCCCCTCAACCAAGACGCTGAAATATCTGGACACCCGCATCATCAGTTTCGGCTACGTATTGGCCAAGGATTCCGGCTTAGGGGTTGGAAGAGGCGTAGTCCGTATGGACAAGACGGATTTCGCCCCGCGCGTCGGTGTTGCATACAGGCTCGGAGACAAATCGGTCATCCGCGGAGGATACGGGATTTACTATCCCACGTCGGCGGCTCAGGGCATTCGCGATCCCATTGCCACAAACCCTTTCAACCAAGGGATCAAGAAGGTCCAAGATACGGCGACTCCTCCGACCAGTCCTCTTCTAGGGTGGCCGGGTGGCAGCACCCACGGCATTAGCCCTCTTACGGGGGGACTCATAGCCTCCGGGACGAATGGTACGCCCGCCGTTAATGTGGTTCCCTTCGGCCTGAGTCAACCGCGCATCCACCAATACAACGCCACGTTTGAACGTGAGATCGGTTGGGGAAGCGCAGTCCGCTTCTCCTATTTAGGTGCCACGATGCACGGGCTGATTGCCGGCAAAGACCTGAACGAACTTCAGCCTAGCGACGTACCTTTCGGTACCCACGTCATAGATCAGAATACGGGCCAGGACACAGGAGTGATATGTGATCCGGTTAATAATGGTGATTGCGGTGTTTCGCCTGCAGACGCTCAGCGTTACCGCTTCCCAGCGCTGGGAGACTTCGTTCTAAGCTACGGAAATTACGGCCATGCCCAGTCCAATGCATTCCAGACCCAGCTCGATCATCGTTTTTCGCACGGCCTGATGTTCAACGTCTCCTATACCTATTTGGACCAGAAATCGACGGCATTGGATACCGGCAACTCCAGCCTCGGCGGGATAACCTATAACCAGTTCCAGCCGGAGAGCGACTACGGAGTTGACGGCTATGTTTCCCGCCACCGCGTAGTTGCCTACGCCATCTACGATTTGCCCGTCGGACGCGGCCGACAATATGGATCAGCTATGTCCCGGTGGGCCGATGCTGTCGTGGGCGGCTGGCAAACCACTATGAATATGTTTGCGAAATCCGGGACGGGCTTTACTCCCTTCTGGATCTGCGATGACTGTAGTCCCATAGAGCCGGGCAACATCGGCATTTCCTCGCTGGATGCCGTCGGCGATTTCAATGCTGAGCCGTCTTTCCGTCCCGTTGTCCTTAGCAATAACTTCAATCAAAAGAATGGTGACCAGATCTGGAATCCCGCCGGGTTCGGGTTGCCATCAGTGGGTCCCGACATTTTCACCCAAGCGGGCGTGGCCAAGCGAAATATGCTGTGGGGTCCTGCAACCTGGGGAGTAAACCTAGGGGTCCATAAGGACATCCGCTTCGGCGAGCGCGTGAACGTCCAGTTTGGTGCGGACGTCGACAACATATTCAATCATCCGCTGTTTTCTCCTGATGCGAACGCCGGCGGCGGTGGCGGCACGTTCGCCCTTCTCGGTGACTTCAACGTCGAGGTGGATCAGACCACTGGGAAACTACTGCCGATTAATCCGGCGACCGATGTCAATCTCAACCCTTTGTTTGGACGACTGGTCAGCAGCTTCACGCAGGAGGGTATTGATAGCAGGCGCACCGTGCGGTTGAGGCTGCGGATTACCTTCTAATCGCTGAACGGCAAACAATTAAGGTGAGAAAAAGGGGCGGCCGTAGGCTTCGCCCCTTTTTTTATAGGGAACTGTGTTTACCGTGCGGATTTCTGGCACCCGGCGCCCCCGGAGTGACGAAAAAGAGCATTAGAAGGTAGCGCTTTTTGGGCTTAGCATCTTCAGTTCGATTGTAATCGCCTCTCGGAGCGGAGGATTGGAGTGAGGCTGTCATCAGGCAAGCGAAAGAGGTTGGAAGCTGTCTCGGATTCTCGTGGCGTCATTGCCGCGCTTGCCATCGACCAACGCGACGCGTTGCGCAGCCTGTTCTCCGCCGAATTGAAAATCGAAAAGTCTTCCGTCCCGCGCGAGCAGCTTGAGAAGTTCAAATCCATCGTAGTTCGCGCGCTTTCCCCACACGCCAGCGCCGTACTACTCGAGCCGGAGTACGGCTTGCCAGCTGCCGGTCAGCGTGCTCCATCGTCAGGCTTGCTGATGGCCTATGAAGTAAGTGGGTACGACCCTAAAATTCCTTCTCGCCTTCCTCGGCTTCTGGAGCACTGGTCCGTGCGCAGGTTGGTCGACGCCGGGGCGCACGCCATTAAGGTTTTGCTGTACTATGCCTTGTCCGATGCACCAGAAATACTGGAGCGCAAGGGGGTTTGGGTCGAGCGCGTCGGCGCGGAATGCGCAGGCTGTGACGTCCCATTCTTCCTGGAAATTGTTCCGTACCAAGAGGGGATGGATGAAAAAAGTCCTCAATTCGCGCGTTGCAAGCCGGCTATTCTCACGAGTGCGATGCAAGAATTCTCCCAACCGCAGTATTGCGTCGATGTCTTGAAAGTCGGCGTGCCCGTAACCATGGCCTATGTCGAAGGATCCTCGGCCTCTGCCGGAACATTCGTACACACTCGCGCAGAAGCGCTAGAGCTTTTTCGACAAGCCGCTGCGGTAACCGCCAAACCGTTCCTGTTTCTCTCCGCTGGGGTGAGCAATCGCGCGTTCAATGAGGCTCTCGAGCTGGCCTCGGAAGCAGGTGTCCATTTTTGCGGTGTCCTCTGCGGACGCGCAACCTGGAAGGATGGCGTGGGTGTGTTTGTCCGCGGTGGCGCGGATGCGCTTCAGGAATGGCTTAAAACCCAGGGCGTGCAAAACATGCGAAGCATCAACGAAAGCCTGAGGGCCGCCACGCCGTGGTCGGAATACTATCCCGCAGATGAATAAGCCAGCTGCACACTCTTATCAGCCCGCACACGCATTCTTTTGCGTGAGCTTGAATCCAGCGATCGACACGCGGCTTATACTGAACGGATTTCTTCCGGGCCGCGTCAATCGCGTCGCAGAAGTTTATCGCACCCCCGGAGGCAAGGCCGCGCACGTCGCCATGGCGCTCAAAGGCTTGGGCGCGACTCCAACATGGATTGGTTTCTCCGGCGGTGCCACGGGTAATGAGTTGCTCGCGGGACTTCGCCTTTTGGAGATAGAAACGACGCCCGTATCCACCGGTCAATCTTCGCGCGTCAACCTGGAAATCTTGGACAACCAGGGAGAAGTTACCGAAGTCCTTGAGCCCGGAGGAACGATTACTCAGTCCGAATGGTCCGAATTTCAGCAAGTTTGTGCGGGCGCATTTCAACTGATGGCCGACAAAAAAATCGCGGTGATCTCCGGCAGCCTTCCTCCTGGCGTTCCAACCGAAGCCTGTGCCACGCTCGTCAGCTCGGCCCAATCTGCGAATTGTCTGGCATTTGTCGATTCCAGTGGCTTGCCACTGTCCAAAGCGGTGGCCGCCGGACCGGACCTGGTAAAAATCAATCGGGAAGAGGCGGAGTTTGTTACGCAGGTTGCCATACGTGATCCCATCTCTGCGGCGCTAGCCGCTCGCAAGTTGCTGGACCTGGGCGCGAACTCCGCCGTCGTCAGCCTCGGCGAGCGCGGCCTTGTCGGCGTTCGAAAGCACGATCGGCTGGCAATTCACGCCTGGACCGCTCCGCTGCGCCCAAAATCTACCGTCGGCTGCGGTGATGCGGCTCTTGCCGGATTGGCCTTCGCTGCCGCAACCGGCCTTTCGTTCGAACGAAGCCTGGCGCTCGCGGTTGCTTGCGGAACGTCGAATTGCCTCGCCGCGTTCCCCGGCCGCATTTCGCGGGAGGATGTTTCGCGCATTGAACAAGGCGTTCACATAGAACTGTTGTAGAAAAGGGAGACTACGGAGTGAAGCGTTTCGACATAAGCGTTGTGGGTGAACTCAATTGCGATTTGATTTTGTATGGCCTTCCTACAGTACTTGAACCCGAGAGAGAACACTTAGCCACCGATTTTGCGATGACCCTCGGCAGCTCTTCTGCAATCTTTGCCCACAATATTTCTCTCTTGGGCAGCCGCGTTGGTTTCACTTCTTGCATCGGAGGCGACCCGCTCGGCAAATTCTGTGTGGACCGCCTCGTGGAAAGCGGCGTTGACGTCTCAGGTGTGAAATCCCTTCCAGACAAGACGACCGGCGTGACCGTAATCCTTCCTCTCGCCAAGAACCGCCAAATTCTTACCTACCCGGGTACCACTTTTGATTTGCAATATACCCACCTCGACCTGGACTACCTCACAAGCGCCGCTCATTTTCATCTCTCATCCTTTTTTCTTCTGCGTGCCTTGCGTCCCGACTTACCCGAACTGTTCCGGCGAATGAAGCAAGCCGGCCTCACCACGTCGCTCGATACCAACGACGACCCGGAAAATCTCTGGGCGAATGACGTTAAGACCGTGCTCCAAAGCGTCGATGTCTTTCTGCCGAACGAGCAAGAAGCCTGCAAGCTCGTGGGAACCGGCGACCTCGATACTGCGCTCGATTCACTGTCACGGCTCGTTCCCATCGTTATCATCAAGCGCGGTGCGCAAGGCGCAATCGCCAAACGCGGCAAAGACCGCTTTCATGCTGCTTCGCTCTCCGTTCAGCCCGTCGATACCGTCGGGGCGGGCGACAGTTTCAACGCTGGCTTCCTGCACAAGTTCATTCGTGGAGCCGACATTCAGGACTGCCTTGAATATGGCAATGCGAGCGCCGGCCTCTCCACGATCCGCGCCGGCGGCACCGAAGCGTTTCGCGACCGCCAGCACCGTGAAACCTTTTTGCAGCGCTTCGGGAAGGCGTAGTGAGCTAAGCCCAGCTGTTGGTTCATATTCGCCGCACCAGCCCCTGGTCGGTTGCGCGCGTGTTGCGCACGAGTAACAACACCAGAATCATTCCGATGAATGGAATAAGCCCTGCGACGATCACGATGGGGTCAAAGGAATGCGTGCCAGACGCCTGGCGCGCATCGGAAAAGTGCCCGATCAATTCGAATGCGATGATAGTCCCGATTCCCGCCCCTGTTCCGCTCAGGCCGCTTACCGAAGCAACGGAATCGCTCCTATAGAGATCGGTAGGCAGCACGTTTGCGATCGTCGAAAAGGATGCGTAGGAAAAGGTAGCGAGACCAAAAAGCAACGTGATCAGGTACAGATTCACCGTGAAAACTGTCGGAATGAGAAGCAATACGCCGACGCCCCCAAAGACGACCAGCGCTTTTCGCGCCGCACCGAGTGGCCAGCCGCGCCGGATCAAGTAGCCGGAAACGCCACCGCCGAAGAAATTGCCAAGGTCTGCAGCAAGAAAGGGAATCCACACGGCCACCAGGCCGCTCTTGAGCGAAATGCCCTTTGCGACCAGGTAGATGGGAAACCAGTCCGTGACGAAGAACCAAACGGGATCGGTAAAGCCTTTGGAGATGATCGTTCCCCAAGTTTGGGGCAGCTTCAAAAGGTCGCGCCATCGCAGCCGCGGTTTTCCATCGGCTTGAGCTTCCTGGGTCTCGGCAAGAATCATCCGGCGCTCGGCGTCGCTGATGCGCGGATGATCCTGAGGCAGGTGATACATTTTTCGCCAGACGATCAGCCACAAGAATCCGAGCATCCCCGGAATGACAAAGGCGATGCGCCAACCCCAGCGAAAGTACACCGGCAGGATCAGGAAGGGCGCCACTGCACCCCCCACGGATGAGCCGCTGTCGTATAGCGCAGCGGCGAGTCCCCGCTCGCGCTTTGGAAACCATTCGGAAACGGCCTTGCTCGCGCCAGGCCAGTTGGCGGATTCGCCCGCTCCGAGCAGAAACCGAAATAGAGCAAAAGTCGAGAGGCCGTTGGCCAGCGAGGTCAAGAGGGAGACGATCGAGTACCACGTCACGCTGATGGTCAGGCCGCGCCGCGTGCCGACGCGATCCATCAGCCGGCCGCACACGGTTTGTCCGACGGAATAGGCGATGCGAAAGGCGATCGCGATATTGGCATAGTCCACGTTGGTCCAGTGATAGTCCTGCTTCAGGTAGGGCGCAAGAATGGAAAGCGTTTGGCGGTCGATATAGTTGATCACGGTCGACGCGAACAGAATTCCGCCAATCCACCAGCGCAACGAGGGAATGGAGCGAGGCCGGCCCGATTCCATTTGTCCGGCTAACGCCACAGAAATCCTGCGGAAGTTGGTGTGAGTGGCGTGGTAACGGAAGTCATGCGATCACTGATCATGCGGGAGCGGCGAGCGCACTGAGTGTACCGGGACTGAGCAAACTGGCGGACTCGCTGTCGAGGTAAATCGTGGCCGCCGAATGCGTCCGCAGGATCGAAGCCGGCGCCATCGGACTGACCTCTCCCTCGAAACATAGCTTGACCGCCGGAGCTTTCCGCGCGTCAGGCACGATACAAATAATTTCCTTTGCCTTCAGGATCTGGCTCACCGACATGGAGACGGCTCGGCGAGGGACTTCTGAAATATCTGCGAACCATCCCTCGCCAACCTGCTGGCGACGGCAGGCTTCATCGAGCTCGACGATGAGGTATGAATTCTCTGTTTGGAAATCCGCCGGAGGATCGTTAAACGCTAGATGACCATTCTCCCCGATCCCGACAAAAGCGATATCAACCGGCGCCGACTGCAGGGCCCCTCCTGCGAGGCGGACAACTTCACTGGGATCACCGCTGCCGTCAAGCAAGTGATACTTTGCAATCTTCACCTTATGAATTAAGCGCTCGAGAAGATATTTGCGAAAGCTGGCGGGATGAGTGATGGGCAGCCCGATGTACTCATCGAGGTGAAACATCTCGACCCGCTGCCAGTCGATATTTTCCGCGTTGGTCAGCGCCTCGAGAAAATCCAACTGGGAGGCTCCTGTTGCCACGATGATACGGGCGCACCCACGATCGAGGATCGCACGGCGCACGGCGGCCGAGGCTTGGTCGGCAGCGGCTCTGCTCAGAGATATCTTGTCTTCAAACACTCGCACGATCACCCTGAGATTTCCTCCGCGTCGGTAGCTATGTCGGTCTTTTGTATCAGGTTCGTCGAGAGAATCTTTATATCACAGCCAACAGTTGTGACTATCGATTTGATATCAATATCCGTGGGCCGCCCGGCGCACGTGGCCCGTAGCCCAGCGCCGCAAGGCCGCGGTGTATGAGGAATTGTTTTCACTCTACTTACTCAAAATTATTGGATTACATCCGGATGGCTATTGAAAACAGCGGTAGAATCAAGCATCTGAAGAGGATTGGGTCCTCGGGCGAGCTCTGTCTCGTGCGCACCGGATATGACCGGGCAACCCGTCTCCGGTGCCCATGAATGAAGTACTGGATTTCGAATTGGCCCTCGATAACTTCAATCCCGAGGAGAAACCGATGAACAACTCAGACGGCAAGATAAACCGCAGAGAATTTCTGCAGAAGAGCGCGGTTGTGGCCGCGGGAAACGCGGCATTAAGCAGTACGGCATTGTCCTTTTCACGTATTGCTGGGGCCAACGACCGGATCTCGTTGGGGCACATCGGTATTGGCAATCGCGGTGGCGAGCTAGATGGCATCGTGGGCTTGCTCAAGGACACAAAAAACGCGGAAGTGACTGCCGTGTGTGACTTGTGGACTCACAATCTCGAACGAGCGGTTGCCGCCAACCAAAAGTATTACGGCAAACCGCCCCGCGCGTTTCGGCATCCGCGGGGGTTGCTGGCGCTGAAGGATGTGGACGCGGTGATGATTTCCACGCCCGAGCATTCGCATTCACCAATTCTGAAGATGACGGCCGAGGCCGGCAAAGACGCCTATTGCGAGAAGCCCATGGGCAATGTTCTCGAAGAGGTCAAGGCGGCGCGCGATGTTGTTCTCGCCCGGAATCTCGTCGTTCAGATTGGCACTCAGCACCGTAGCGAACCGTATCAAATTGCCGTGCGCGACCTGATCCGCTCCGGCGTTCTCGGCGAAGTCACCAAATACGAGATCGAGTGGAACTATCACGGGCCTCGCTGGCGCGGGCGTTCCGAAGTGAAGATGATCCGCGAACAGGATACGGACTGGCCCGCCTGGTTGATGAACAAGCCGTCCCGGCCGTTCGATCCGCAGCTGTATTTCGAATTTCGTCTCTACAAGGAATTTTCCAGCGGCATCTCTGACCAGTGGATGAGCCATGGCATCGACCTCTGCCACTACTTCATGAACGAGAGCTTTCCGGAGTCGGTCGTGGCCAATGGCGGCATTTTTGCCTGGAATGACGGCCGCGAGAATCCTGACACCTTTCAGGCGTTATTTACCTATCCGAGGAGCTTCCTGGTGAGCTACGCGACAAGCTTTGGCAATGACGCGCCTGGATTTACGCGAATCATGGGAAAGAAGGCCACGATGATCAATCGCGGCGGCGAAGGCAGCCCGCGCTGGCAGATGGTGGAAGAGAAGGGGAATCATGAAGAAGACTCCAATGTCGATAGCCTGCGCGCTACTAAGGACATTCTGCTGCCCGGCGACAAGACGCTTCCGCCAATGGAGATAGGGGATGAAGATCCCTCGCACATGATCAACTGGCTGGATTGCTTGCGCACCCGCAAACAGCCGAACGCCACCGTGCAAAACGGATTTTCGCACTCTGTGGCCTGCATGATGGCCGCGCGCGCCTATTGGTCCGGGAAGAAGATTTATTGGGATCCGAAGACGGAAACAATTCTCGACCACGCACCGGGGGCATAGCCTGCGGCGTCCACGGCCCTAGTATCACCGATCCATCCGTGAAAAGTTCTATCAGTGTGGCATCACAAGCAACACCAGTGTCGAGCAGTGCTGGCAGCGTTCCCGAGCCCAAGAATACCGACCGCGCTCATTTGGTTGACCGATAACGTCGTTTTTCTGCAGGAACAAACCTTGTTGAGACCGAACCGGATACCGGAAGGCGGAAGCTGTCTTCTGTCGAGAGACCTCCCAGACCGGTTGCGGTCACAGTCACCTGATAAGTGCCAGGCTTTGTGTAGGCATGAGAAACTTCCCGGCCCTCCAGCATCACACCGTCTCCGAAACTCCAACGATAGGACACTACGACGTCGTTGGAATTGGCCGGCTGAGCACGAAAAGTCGCGGCCGCTCCTGTCTTCATGTCCGGCATATGCTCAACTTTGATGACCGGCGGCCGCGCGGGGGCACCCGCGCGTACGATCTTGAGCACGCGAGCCGAACGAGGAGGGAGGTCCACAACGAAGGAGTCCGGATTAGAATTTGCGACCGCTTTGCCGTCGAACACATCTGAGATCCTGTGCTGATTCGAATGAGGCAAGCCCAGGCTGGAGAATTCGATAGAATGCGTACGAGGCTTGTCCGTCCAGTTGAAGATGGTCAGCACGCCCTGGCGATTATCTTCCGCAATCCAAAAAATACTTGGCTGATCATCCTCAGTCGAATAACTCATGAGGTCGAGGGGCGTCGAGGCGCGGCCCAATTTGACCATTTCGATCAAGTCTTGATTCTGAACCAAGGCTAGGCGTCCCGAATCTGCGCCGAGAGCCGGCAGGTCGTCACCGATTTCGTACATTCCGCCCGCAACTGCGGAAAGGGCGATGGAAGCCTTGGCCTCGTCAAGACTGACGGGGACCTTGCCCCCATGCCAGGGCTGATCCGTCACAATCTGGTTGGAAACGCAAAGGGCGTCGGGGTCGCTGACAAAGAAATTACGGTTCATGTAGTATCTTGCCGCAATTCCAGGGGCGGCATCTTTTGTTGCCTCGAAAGAGTGGCCGGTGTCGAGAGAGATGCGCCCGGTATCAACGATACCTACAGCATTGAGCATTGGGCTCCCGTCTTTGTCGAGGAGCACTTGTTCTCCGACGGCTTGTCGAATGATTTGTAAGCCAATTCTTTGGGCTTCGAGCGCGGTAGTATTGGGCCGGTAATAGAAACCCTCGACGGCCGTGTCTTCCATGAAATCCAATTTGATATACCCAATATTCCAATCGTTTACCAGCGTCGAGTAAGTCTTGCGCAAGTACTCCTGCGCGTCGGGATTCGTCGTATCGATCACAAATAATCGATCCTTGCCATCGACTTGCCCAATGCGGATCGGCTCGCCTTTCGCGTTATGCACCAGCCAGTCGCGATGATTCTCGTAGACCCAGGACCGGTCCGCAACCTGGAATGGCGCGGTCCATATGCCGGGAATCAGGCCTTCGCCGCGAACCTTTCGTTCCAGGGCGGCCATGCCATTCGGGAAAAGCGTGGAGTCCGGCGTAGTGTACTCGCCTCGAGCGTACTGATACCCCTCGTCAATGTGGAAGAACTGGTAACCCAGCGACCTCAAATGTTGAGCCAGCCAGCGAGCGTTGGTTAATGCGGTCCCTTCATTAAGTCCGAAATAATGAGCGGTCCAGCTCCACCAGCCCATCGGAGCGGGTGACGAAATCCTCGCTTGGTGAAGCACGCGAATCAACGATCCATAGAAATAGCTTCTCGGAGTCCAAACCTGCGCCCGATGCCACAGGAAGGCTCAATTCAATTTGATCTTCGGGTGGCGATTGCTTCAGCGACTCCGTTTTGGTCAGTTCGGTCGTTCCGGCCGAATCAACCTCGAACGCCTGGATTTGCGGAGCGCCCGAAGAGCGGCCAACATGAAGCCGGGACACGGTTAGAAAGCGATTGGAGGTGAGTGCGCCGACGAAAAAACTAACGTGACTTTGCCGATTGTATAGAAGCTGGCTGCCGACGGCGAGGTGCATTTCTCCCTCATCTCCGAGGTCGTGAATTCTTATAGCAGGGCGGTCTTCGCTGAAACTGTCCGAGAGAACCCGGTCTGAAGCGACCGGGCCACCGAGGTCGAGGACTTTGCCTTGGGTCGCTTCGATCGGACGAATGGCTCCGATATGGATCGTCTGCGTAGAACTGTTTAGCACGTGAACTTGGATGTCGCCGAATGGCCTGTCCGTGTATGAATGCAGGATACAAAGGAGCTCGGGTGCGCCAGCTAATCCTGAGTGCCTTACGGTCCATTCATGAGCAGTTCCCAGGTCATCGCTCGCGGTCGACTCGGTGATGCTGTGTTTCGGATAATCGCGCGCGCGGAGCCAGTGTCCATCCACCATTGCGGCAACGGTAGCTTGCAACACTTCCGAAGCCGATCCGGGTTGTCCAATGGAATAGTCGCCCGTAGCGGGATCAACCGTCACGCGCAAACCCTGCGAGTCTGAAGTCGTTTCCGCTGCAAGAAAAGCGTAGTTGAACGAACTCATTAGAAGCGCCAGAAAACCAATCAAAGACACCGATGAACGAAGAACGAATGACAGATTCATTTGATCACCTCAGCTCGATCGCCGCGATTTCTTTCTCCAACCAGCATGGGGAGTTTATCTCACAACAGAAGACGATGGCCTCACACTAAGCCGCTCTAGATAGGGCCAGCGGCAGCTCGCAAGTTGCCGCCAGCGGGATTCCGTGTATTATCGGGACTGACGTTGCGTCAGGAAGTCTGCCAGCGGCGATCTTTCCGAGACCAAACGGGGATTCCAGTTTCTCAAGCCCGAGGAGAGCGCTCACGTGAGCCGGAGTAGTTTACTACTCAGAATCGAATTGCAGAGCAATCCGGAGATGCTCTGCGTGGTGCGAAATGCACTGGGACAGCTCGCGGCGATGCTGGGATTTTCAGAGCCGGAATGCCACGCGGTGGTTCTGGCCGTCGATGAAGCGCTGACAAATATCATTCGCCATGCCTACCTCGGAGACGCCGAACAGCCCATCGAGGCATCGTTCCGCCGGATTCATCTGCCGCACGATGGTCAGGGCCGGGATGCTCTTGAAATCGTCCTGGAAGATCGCGGCGTGACGGTGAATCCGAAAAAGATGTGCGGGCGCGCTCTCGAAGATGTGCGGCCGGGGGGGCTGGGCCTGCACTTTATCCGGGAGAGCATGGATACGGTAGAATTCAGCCGCAGGAAGGGCAGGAATCAGCTCCGCCTGGTGAAGATTTTGCACGTGCAAGAGCCCCGGAAAGGCTCCTGAGGAGAATCCAACTTGCAGATTGCCGCGCGCCATTTGGACAAGATCACCATTTTCGATATTTCGGGAGACATCGATCTCGCGACCTCGCCTCAGCTGCGGAAGGCGCTCTTGCACGAGTTTCGCGAACTGAAAGTGCCGCGAGTCGTGCTCAACCTCGGGGCCGTTCGTTACATGGACAGTTCCGGCGTGGCTTCGCTGGTGGAAGGCCTCAAAGCGTCGCGCGACGTCGGTTCGCGTTTCATCCTGTTCGGCCTGAATCGAACGATTCGGGAAGTTCTGCAGCTCTCCAAGTTGGTGAAAATTTTTGAGATTTACGATAACGAAGAGCAATCCGTGGCGCCTTGAGTCTTCCAAGCCCACAAACCGAGGAAGCCCGACGAGAGCACTGTGGAACTGACAACGCAAATTGGGGAATCGGTTACCGACGGGCTTGCGTATCTGGGAGCGCTGACCACGCTGGGCGGCCGCGCAGCGTACTTCACATTCATCGCTCCTTTTCAGGGCAAGCCGCTCCGCTTGCAGCGTGCTGTATCGCAGGCCATGCAGACCGGCGTTGGGGCACTCCCCATTCTTTCCCTGATCACGTTCTTCATTGGCCTGATTCTGGCGCTGCAAAGCGCTTACGAGCTGCGCAAGTTCGGCGCCTTGAACTTCGTTGCCAGCGCCGTGGCGATTTCCATGACTCGGGAACTTGGGCCGCTGATTACCGCGATTGTCGTTATAGGACGGTCCGGTTCGGCGTTCGCCGCGGAAATCGGCACCATGAAGGTCACGGAAGAAATCGACGCGCTGGAGACCATGGCGATCGATCCGATT
>WNFS01001026.1_pt1 | contig 21155 bp, 10 predicted proteins | sample 5400141 | NCBI WGS metagenome assembly WNFS01 (sample SAMN13153358, study PRJNA577476) | soil metagenome | isolation source: 60 cm saprolite under Madrone tree | place: USA:California | collected 2016-06-14
CCCCAACCCTTTCGATATCTCCCCGCTCAAATAATCCCCCGTCGTAATGCAGCTCTGCCCGCAAACTCTCTCCCGCCTCTTCACAACTCAGCTTCACTTTGAATCGCTCTATACAACTGCGCTCCGCCTTGATCGAAAAGACCACTTGGCCTGCGGTATATGAGTTTGCTTTTGATCTAAATTCGAAACTGAAGGGCGAAAAGTACGATTGACCTGGCTCCTTGCCACCGGTGATCGTCTTCTCCCAGCCGAAATATTCTTGCCATCTGGAAGCTTCGCTGAGCGCTGCTTCAACTCTTTTCAACGCTGCCGCGAAACTCAAATTATCTTCCAGTTGAGAGCAAATAGGCAGGTACTTTGCATACAGGCCGACCATGTCCCGCAGTTCTTCATCCGCCCGGCCATCGAGGAGCGAACTGACAATAATGCCACCCTCTCCGCTCAGACGACGTAACAATATTTGCCAGGACGCCAGAAGTAACGATGAAACAGGGACCTGGTGTTTCGTAGCGCAAGCCCTTATTTCCCGAGTCACGCGTTCATCAATCGTCAGCGAATGGACGCATGGTCTAAAGACTGAAGAGGTTCCATGAGTGTCCTTTTCGAAGGGCAGTCTCGAAGCAAAGACATTTGAGAGTGGCTGTTTCCTCCAAAATTCTTTCCCCAGCTTTGTTTCTTCCGACTTGAACAGGTCATTCAGAAGCTCCGCAACGTCAGCATATTGCACAGTCAGCGGGGCCAATCCATCGCCCCGCAAATGCGCTACGTAACACTGACTGATTTCGCTTAAAAGACTGCGCAATCCCTCTCGGTCCGCACAGAGAGCCGAAACGCTAATCAAGAGTAGATATTTCCGCGCTGTGAGGCCGAAGAGGCGGACGTGCAGTAACGGCCCTTGCTCGAAATTCACCGGCAGACGCCTTAGTTCCTCAAGCAGAGCTGAAATTCTAGACTCTGTTTCCGCCTCCGTCCATTTCTCATGATTCTCTTCGTAGCTCCAGAGCAAGCCATCATCGTGGACCGCCTGCAAGGGGATCTCCATCTCAGGCAAACGATGAAATGTAGTACGGAGAATCTCGTGCCGCAGAAGAGCACCGCTGATGGCCATCCTGAGCACTTGTGCCTCCACGTCGCCCTCGATCAAAGCCGCGCATTGTGAGTAGTAGTTAGGCGCCTGATCGTCCTGATGTAAGAGCCAGAGATGCTCTTGCTGAAGCGAAAGCCAGCAGCCCTGAATGGTTTGATTTTGCATACCGTTTCGTTCCTTTGCCAGTTCTATCTCAAAGGTTTTTTGCCTGACTCTCGATCGGTCCCTAACGCCGAAAGCGAGATCTTGTAAATGTGGTGTTTGGGAGACGTGTATATCACGTAAAGCTCTGATGTGTGGCTTCTTGCTTCCCAACTGTCGACTGAGGAATGTCGAGGGCTTTGCGCCCGAGTCTCGTGAGGTGCTCGAAACGCGCCTTCTTGAAATCTTTCTCCTGCCGGGAAAATTGCTGCCTATCGGCTTCGGTCAGCCTTTCGCGGAGCACGCTTAGGGTGACGTCAGGATGCGCCACGACAGTTCGCAAAATCGATTCAAAGTGTGCCGCAGTCTTCGCGATGGTCGCGGCCTCGAAGAGGTCCGTGCTGTAGGCGAAGACTCCGCTTAGGCCTTGTTTCGTCTCTTTCATCGTCAGGACTAAATCAAACGGAATCGCTCCAGTCTCGACGATTAGAGAACTGATTTTTAGACCCGACGAATTTGCCTCCTCTGTTCCCGTGCCGAGGAGATTAAAAGTGACCTGAAAGAGCGGGGCGGCTTGAAGATTGCGCTTGGGCCTGAGCGTTTGGACCAACTTGCTGACGGGCAGCTCCTGGTAGACGTAGGCGCCCAGGGCCACGTCCCGTACGCGTCCCACCAACTCTTGAAAGGTCGGGTCGCCAGAAAGGCTGGTGCGCATAACCAGCGTGTTCGTGAAATTTCCAATCAACCCTTCAGTTTCGACGCTATTACGATTCGCAACGGGAGCGCCGACGACCAGGTTCTCTTCCAGGGTGTAGTAATTCAGCATCACCTTGTAGGCGGCCAGGAGCGTCATAAAGAGTGTTGCCCCTTCGCGCCTGCTTAGAGACTTGAGTTTCTCGCTTAGCGTCGGATCCAACTCGAAGGGATGAATCTCTCCCCGGTAAGTCTGCGCCATGGGCCGCGGCCGGTCTGTCGGGAGTTCCAAGATCTGCGAGGCCCCGTCCAGTTGCTCCTTCCAGTACGCCAGTTGTTCTTCCAGCACTTCATCTCTGAGCCATCCGCGCTGCCAGATTGCGTAGTCCGCATACTGGGCCGGCAAATCTGCCAGTGGCGATTTATTCCCCTGGGAGAAGGCTTCGTAGAGTTGGAATAGTTCTCGCATGAAGACCTCGACCGACCAGGCGTCTGAGATGATGTGATGCATCGTTACCAAGAGTACATGCTGTTGCTTGTCCAGCTTGATAAGGCGGATGCGTAAGCAAGGGCCGTTGACCAGATTAAAGGCCTGGCTCGCTTCTGCTGCCATAATCCGACTCAAGTTTGACTGGCGTTCCTCGCCAGCCATGTCAGCAAGATTGAGAAGGGGAATAGACGAGTACCCTGGTTGTGCGATGATTTGAACTGGGCTTCCATTTTCCATCGCAAAGGTCGTGCGCAAAACCTCGTGGCGTCTGACAATTTCGTTGAGCGCGCCGGTGAGGGCCCCATGGTTGAGTTGACCTTCGAGCCGAACGGCTGCCGGGATGTTGTAAAGTGGACGCTCGGGCTCCAATTGATCTAAGAACCACAACCCCTGCTGAGCAGGGGAGAGCGGTGGATTTCCATTGCGTGAAATGATCTCGAACGCCGGCATACGCGGTCTCTGGCCCATGCGAAGTGCCGACTGGATGCTCTGGCCCAACTGGGCGATAGTCGGCGATTCAAACAAGAGCCGAAGAGGCAACTCGATCTGAAAGACTTTGCGCACGCGCGCAAGCAACAGCGTCGCCAGCAGAGAATGGCCCCCAAGTTCAAAGAAATTCTCACGAATGCCGACGTGCGAGAGCCCGAGAACTTCGCGCCAAATGCCGACTAATATCTCTTCGACGGGATTGGTGGACTCAAGCGCATCGGCTTTCGGCTTGGTCGGTTCCGGGAGCGCGCGGCGATCCACTTTGCCGGAGATCGTTCGCGGCAACGCGTCCAGCTTCACGAACATAGACGGGATCATGTAGTCAGGCAGGCTGCTCGCGAGGAAATCTCTTAACGTCCCTGGCTCCAGGTCACCGTTGAGGACTACATAAGCGCATAAGTAACGGTTGCCGCTCATGTCCTCAAGATCTGTCAATGCCACATCATTGACGGCCTCGTGGCTGTGCAAGAAATTCTCAATCTCTGCTAATTCGATCCTCACGCCTCTGATTTTTACCTGAAGGTCTTTGCGGCCCAGAAATTCCAGATTCCCGTTCGCCAAGACACGACCCAGGTCACCGGTCCTGTAGACGATGTCATTGGGATCCGAGTCAAAAGGATTTTGAACGAAGACCTGCGCGGTCAACTCAGGCTGCTTGTAGTATCCGAGGCTCCGAAAAGGAGTGCGGATATAAATCTCGCCAACAAGTCCCGGCGGACATTCCCGCTGCTTCGCGTCTACAACGATCGCTCTTGCTCCCACCATCGGTTTGCCAATCGGAATAGCCCGGCCATCGACGTCTGACGGTTGAACGAAATAGTAAAGCTTCGTCATCGTCGTCTCGGATGGGCCATATAGGTTGATCAGTTGAACGCGCTCGCCGAAGACGTTCATCCATTTCTTGACATCGGCGGGAAGCAGCCGCTCTCCTGCCAAAAGGATCTGCCGTAAAGACGAAAAATAGTTTTGATTGATGTCCCCGTTTAGGATCGAACGAAAGAGCGAGGGGACGCAGTGGATAAGATTGATCTGCTGAACATCGATCCAATCAATCAACTGGCTGCTATCCAGAATGGTCTTTGGATCTTCCGGGACGCAGATCGTTCCGCCTGCACACAAAGGTACAAAAACATCTCGCAGGAATGCGTCGAAGCATGGCGAAGTTAACTGGCTGACACGCACTCCCTCTGAAATTCCGAGAGTCTCTATCTCCCAATTGATGAAGTGGGCTATGGACTTTAGGCGTCCCGCAATGGCCTTCGGCCTGCCCGTCGAACCTGAAGTAAGGTATAGGTAGCACATGTCGTCAGGGCCGTAGGACATTGTGGGTCTCTCCATGCTCGCGGAGGAGTAGTTATCCACATATGAAAGATTCTGGGACGCCGGGGCAGGCACTTCTGAGCCTGGAAAGCAGACGACTCTGCTGCTAACCGCGCTGTCGCCCGTAATCCTGTTCAGCAGATTTGACAAACGGCCTTCGGTGATAAACCACTTGGGAGAGACTTCGGCCACAATGGCCCGAAGTCTGGCTTCGGGAATTGCGGGTGAGAGTGGTACGAAGACGCAACCCGCTTTGAGAATTCCGATCATTGCGCTAATGATTTCGAAAGTATCGTCTGAGAGAATCGCGACAATTGATCCCCTGGCCGCACCGTCCGAGATAAGAAAATTTGCCAGTTTGTTGGAGCTTGCTTCAATCTCCGCATAGGTCGCGGTCTTATCAGTCCGGTCAATTGCGACGCGGCTGTCAAATCGCTCAGCGGCTGTGCTGAACATTTCCTGAATAGTCTCAGGGTTCATATGCCTTCCTTTACTATGTCTTTTGCCAACAGGGTCAGCGGATCCAGACAGCGAAACCGTGTTTGATTAATTTCAGCAGCGACGAACTGCTTCGCGACGAGGTGCATTTCGGTACAACCGGCGATGAATGACTCCACGTCATATCTTTCGAGCAGCAATTCCAGCAGGTCGTTGGCTTGACTCAACCTGCGGTTATTTTTTATCCCATAGATAATCTCGCGATGGATCAAGTCCTGGTCCGCCTGATTGGGCAACACAACGTAATCCTTCAACATTTCCCAGGAAGGATGGTTCTGGAAAATCTTCAGCTGTCTCGTGCCGTTCGTACAGACTAACAGATGTCTTTCCGGGCTCTTGGCGAGCTGCGCGAAGATCACGTCGAGCAGAGAAATGACCCTCTGGCTGAGATGCACAGGTAATTTCTCCAGCAGATAGTGTGCCGTCACACAGCAGATCACGATTTTCGAAACACCAAAGTCGAACAAGCGTGACAGTGACTCAGTCAATCCATTGATCAGAGTGTCATGATCTCCCCTGAGAAGCGCTTCCGTTCTGTCCGGAATGGTCGGGTCCGAATAGAGGAATACGATGGGCGATTCCTGTTCGCGCTGACCCAGGCTATACTCGTAAATAGTTCTGAGAAACTCAGCCGAAGCCAAGGGACCCATCCCGCCCAACACGCCGAGGACTCTCTTATCGCTCTTAGCCTTTATGTTCGTTCCGCTCATTTCTAGTGTTCCGGAAGTATTGGAAGATTTTGTTAGGGTCCTGTGGAACCGCCAATGGCCAATTTGAAAAGCCTGTTTAAGACATGCTGACTAGAATTTTGCGAGGTCCCGAATACGGCATTCGTCCATGACAGACCAGCATGTTCTCGATCAACATGACGTCGCCTTTTTGCCACGGGAAAATGGAGGCAGATCCTCTTGTGATCTCCCGAATTTCCTCGAGCGCTGAAGCCTCAATCGGCGTGTCGTCACCAAAGCAGGCATATTGTGGGAGATGCTCTTCCCGACCACCGCAAATCGCCATTAGCGATTCATACAGTTCAATGGGGTGGGTTGACGGATGAAACTGATCTGCTTGATTGAACCACACCTGTTCACCTGTCTTTGGATGATCGGCGACGGCAGGGCGAACGTGAGTGAGTCTTAAGGTTTCGTCCTCTATCCACTTAAAATCTATCGCAGCCGCGCTGCAATACTTCGCGACAACAGATTTATCGCAAGTCTCGAACGTGTCCTGCCAGGACGGCCCGAAGCCGTAGCCTCGGTGTAGATTTCGGATGTACTTGACACCTCGACGAGTGAATTCCTTGACAATTCGTGGGCTGAGCCGCTTTAAGACCTCCCGACTATCAGCAATTGGCGTTTCCCCGCCTCGGCTAGCCTCGTTAATGCAACAGAAATAAAGTTTGCTTGGCCACTGATTCGAGTAAGACAACTCATTATGCAGCGAGATAAAGTATTGAGCGGGGTATTCGGTCGAGGTGTAAATACCCTTGGTAATTCTCCTGCGCGGAGAGTTTCCATCAACGTAGCTCAACAGGTCTTGAGACGCACACTGCAGAAAACGTAAAAAAGTAGAGGGCGTGTTAACCCCGAAACCGCGAAAGAGAATAGCCCCATGCTTAAGTAGGGCCCTTTCAATCGCAGCGCCGTAATAGCTGGATGAAGCGATGAGCCAATCAACGCGAGCGGCCGAGGAAGGGTCCGCCTGAGGCTCTATGATCAGAGGCAGCGGCGTTCTGAAGTCTAAAATACTCGCCTTTATCATGATCGTCAGGAAAGCCGGAGTTCAGAAATTCGAGCTCATTCTTTAGGAAAGACAGGGCATTCTGAAGAGGTCCAGAAAGATTCCAAAGGTGAGGGCGATATTCAACAAATCGGTCTCAAAGGGAAAATTTAGCTTGAATCCTTTTTCCGAATAGCGCGCCTTGAGTCTTTCGATTACGTCGGGATTAAAGTAACCCTGCCGCTTGACGCGTTCATATGAAAGCAGGTCGTTTATCCATTCTGTATTTTGCTGTAAGAGGTACGGACTGCCCGGCGCGCGGAACCCGAACTTCTCACGCTCGATGATATCCCGCGGAATCAAGCCGTCTGAGATGCGTTTCAAGATATATTTCTCTGTAAACCCGGATAGCTTCAAATGCGGCGGAATCTGAGTGGCAAACTCGACCAGATTCTTATCCAGAAAGGGATAACGGCCTTCAACGGAATTTGCCAGCGCCATCCGATCCCCGTGCTCCGAGAGGAGATGGTCCGACAGGCGCAGCTTGAAGTCCAAATAGGACCTCTGATGGATGACATGCCTCCCTGCCAAACGTTCTTTGTTGACGGGTTGATGGTTGAGGCAATGGAAGTCCTCGAAGAGCTGGTTGACTCCATCTGAATAGATGGCCGTATTGACCTCCCTCAACGATGACAAATCAACTTCATAGAGCAGGTCGGGGTCGCCCCACACGCATATTCTCAGTTGCTCCTCAAGAATAGACTCGAGGTCGCTTTTTTTGGTCGCGTGTGATCCGTACTGATCAAACCTGTAACCAACGTAACCGGCGAACAACTCGTCGGCACCCTCGCCAGTCAGGATCACGCTAATTCCCGCGTCCCGGGCTGCCTCAGAGAGGGCCAAGGAGCAGGTGTTATACATCTCCTTCACCGGACATTCGCAGTGATAGATCATGCTTGCCAGTCTCTCAACAATCTCTGACCAGTCGAAGATAATCTCATGATGGGAAGATTCCACATGTTGGGCCATCATGTGCTGATATGGGGCCTCGGAAATCTCTTTATCAGTAAAGCCGATCGAAAATGAGTCCCAACCGCCATTGGTGGAGAACGCTTTCATTGCCGCTGCTACCATGGAGGAGTCCAGCCCGCCGCTCAAGTAGAATCCGATTGGAACATCCGACTGCAGCCGGGCCTTGACTGACTCAAAAAAGAGTCCTTCCAGTTTGTCCCTGTAATACCTTTCCGGGTTGTCATAGGAGATTTCACCGTCTCTCGGGTAATTCAGGTCCCAATACTCTTGTACCGCGACTTGAGAATTACGCACCGTAAGACGGTGACCGCTCTTCAAACTTTCAATTCCCTTGAACATCGTTCTGGGACTCACCAGTCCGGGGAAGGAGAGTATTTGGTCTAATCCGGTGAGGTCCACTCGACGCTCAACGAATGGGTGCTCCAAAATTGCCTTGATCTCGGAGGCGAAAATAAACAAGCCATCAACCACTGTGTAGTAGAGAGGGTTGATGCCGAAGTGGTCTCTTGCCAACAAAAGTTTCTTTCTGTTTCTATCGTAAAGAGCAAAGGCAAACTGTCCATTCAGTTGATCAACGAAGCTCTCCCCATCCCGCTCGTACATGTGGAGCAAAACTTCCACGTCCGAGTTCGTCCTGAAAGTGTGCCCCTGCTGTAATAACTCGTGCCGCAACTCCAGGTAGTTATAAATCTCTCCGTTACAGATCAGGACGAGTGAGTGGTCCTCGTTATAGAGGGGCTGATCTCCGCCTTGCAAATCTATGATGCTGAGCCGGCGAAAGCCCAGTGCTATATTGCCCTCGATAAAATAGCCGGATGAGTCTGGGCCACGATGCCTAATCGTGTCCGCCATCCTGACGAGCGTCTCTTTCTCTATCCTCCGCTCATCGCGCAGGTCAATGTATCCAACAATTCCGCACATTCTTTGTTTAAAGGGTTGAGTCTCTCAGGCTTTGCATGCCAGGATTGTTCAAGCCAGGCCGCCCCAAGGATGAAAATGGGCCTTAACTGAAAAAGTTCGCCTTGACAGTTTGAAGTTTCGTTGAGGAAAACAGATGATGACTCTAACAGGCTTCCAGGTGATCGTTAAAACCTCTGCTCGCTTGAATCATATCCTGATGCGAGGTCATGGAATAGTCTGACAGGGCGCGATCCGGATTCGTCACGAGATCTTCAAGTAAATTCCGGAAATGGTCCAGCATACCCACAATGGTGGAAGCATTGAAGAGATCGGTATTGTATTCGACGTTTCCTCTCAAGTTTTCGTCGTCCTCGTCCATGAAGAGAGTCAGATCAAATTTTGAGCCCCCGCAATCAGTCTCCAGCAGGCTCAGACGCAAGTCCCCTAACTCCAAATCCGGGCGTGGAACGTTCTGAAGAACGAATAAGACTTGCATGAGCGGTATGCGATTCATTTCTCGCGAGGGTCGTAGCGCCTCGACCAATTTTTCGAAGGGAAAGTCCTGGTTCGCGTAAGCCCCAAGAGCGACGTCGCGGACGCGTCCGAGCAACTCACGAAAACTAGGCTCACCGGAAAGGTCTGTATGCAAGACCAGATTGTTGGCAAAGAGACCAATGAGCGGCTCGAGTTCCGCGCGGTTGCGACCAGCGATATTTGTCCCAACTACAATGTTGTCTTCTCCCGTGTAGCGTTGCAGCAGCATTTGAAAGGCGGCCAACAGTGTCATAAAGAGTGTTACGCCCTCTCGACGACTGAGTTCTCTGAGTGCTGTGCTCAAATCATCGCTTAAGGCGAAGGGCTGAAGCCTGCCCTTGAACGTTTGGATCGCAGGTCTCGGCTGGTCGGTTGGCAACTCCATAACCACGGGCGCTCCGGCCAGATGCTGACTCCAGTAATTAAGCTGTCTATTGAACACATCGCCCTTGAGCCACCGCTGCTGCCAGTGTGCAAAGTCACCATATTGAATGGGGAGTTCTGGCAAGACTGAGGGCGCTCCGACCGCGAAGGACCTGTAAAGAACGGCTAGCTCGCGGATCAGCACACCCAAGGACCAGCCATCGCTGATGATATGGTGCAGGCTCAGTAGCAGGATGTGTTCTTCTGTACCCAGACGCAGCAAGTTGGCTCGCATGAGTCGCCCCCGATTCAGGTGAAAAGGGCGCAGCGCTTCTTCGTTAGCCAGTTTCCGGGCTTCCGATTCAGCATCCCGATCAGGAAGGTTTTGCAGATCCGTTACCGCCAGAAGTGCTTTCCATTTAAGGGCGACGACCTGAACGGGCTCTCCTTCGATGACGTCGAACGTAGTGCGCAGGCTCTCATGTCGTCTCACGATTTCGTTAAGGGCGTGTGTGAGCGCAACCGGATTGAGTGGGCCCACAAAACGCAACCCGCCGGAAATATTGTAGGTTGGGCTGCCAGGCTCCATTTGATCCATAAACCAGAGCCTTTGCTGACCGAAGGAGAGCGGCAGGCTCAAGTCGCGCGACACGGGCTCGATGCTGTTTGTCGACATAAAATCCGCCCTCTTCGTGCGCGCGGCTTTCCCGCGCAACCGCATCAACAGCAGGGCTCGTTGCTCCGGCGACAAATCAACCAGACCCTTTGAAGCGGCGCCTTTACGGGATGAGATGGTCGTAGTTTTGTGGCCCGCTGGATTGATTGCGATTGATTGAGACCCACTGCGAGCGCGTGTGGACAGACGCTCAAACAGATCCTCGAAAGGATTGACACTCAGGCTGGAGACGAACTTCAAGCTGGCTTCGCGCGCCGCCTGTGACTGCGTCTCAAATAACGCACGATTTGAGAGTAAACTGCGCACCGCATCACGCCACCGGCCAATTTCCTGGTCCGGGATAACAGCAGCCGGGACCATGTTACCGTCCAGTCGCTCCCTAAAGCGCTCGACCGGGCGTACCGCCAACATATAATCCGTGCCCAGCTTGGCTTCTGAAGTTCCGCCCGCATCGCTCGCCACTACAGGGATACCCCTCAGCATAGCTTCAACGACAACCAGAGGGAAACCTTCACCCCAAAGCGATGGGACAAGCAATACGCGTGTACGGGCCAGGATTTCATCGATGTCATCCGCGGCGGGCAACAAGGTTATGTTGGGGATCTTTTCCAAGGCGGCTTTGTCCTCGGCGGTCGTCCCCCATGTCGGCACGGCCGCGAACTCCACCTCCGAAAGACTTTGCGCGAGAGCCAGAAAAATGTTGAGGCCCTTGACGGCGCAGGGATTTACCATCGTAACAAAGCGGTTGTCGAAAGACCCTAGCAACGGAAATGGCCCGTGCCCGTAAGCCGGCCAGTGAATCACTGTTGCTTCGAGGCCAGACCAGCAGCGTATATATTGGGCCACGAAATCACCAACGGCCACAATCGCAGTGGTCTGCTCAAATAATTTCGTACGCGCCGAACTTGGAAAGAACGACCAGGGGCCAAAGGGTAAAAATGACATGCTGTGGGCCAAGAAAATGACGCGACTCGGACATGCCGTGAGCGCAGCTCTCAGCAGATTCTGGGACGGGTCTTCGCTGGATACCAGAACCCAGTCAGGCTTAGACTTTTCGATCTGGCCCAGCAAGTGGGCGCGTAATTGAGAGGGTTCGACGACCGCATGGACCTCGACTCCGTTGACGCAAAAGACCTCAGCGCCGGCCTCGCTTTCCACGCTCACGCGCAACGACGAGAGCTCATCATGTAATTGGGCATGCGTCAGGCGACTGGGCGTTCCCAAGGCCGGCACAACGGTCATTACTGAGTGGCCTTTCGCGGCCAGGCCCTCGCACAGAAACCGATTAGCTTTGTTAGCTCCGCCATAGGCCGGAAAGTATGGCAGATTCATTGTTAATAGAATCTTCAACGGTGGTTTGTTCCCTCAGTTTATCTGATCTGTCATTATTATCGCCCTCGACGATTTTCAACGTCTCAGCGCCGAGTTTGAAAGAGTGACGTGTGCCTTAGGCGTTAAGGCGGGCACCAGAAGCAGAGCAAGTCAATTCAATCATCCTTCGGCCTCGAGCAGAGAAGCGGCCTCATCCGGGGAGAGAAGGCATAGCTCTCCGAGGATGTCAGCGACATCCTGTTCATCTTCCTGCTCAGTCAACGTTTCCGCGATAGCGAAGGTCATCTCCTCTATGGATGGAGCATCGAAAAGGACACGCAGTGGGAGCTTGATCTGAAAGGCTTCCGATATTCGTGATGCTAGCTGTGTCAGCAACAGCGAGTGTCCACCCAACTCGAAAAAATTGTCATGGATACCCACTTGTTGAACGCCTAAAAGCGCCCGCCATATTTGAGCCAGTTCTTCTTCGATGGGGGTGCGCGGAGCGACAAACTGTTGATCCAGATCGGGGCGACTCCCGTCCGGCTCGGGGAGCGAACGGCGGTCAATCTTACCGCTTGGCGTCAACGGCAGAGCATCAAGGATGACGAAGCGCGCCGGAACCATGTAGTCAGGCAGTCTCGCTTGCAGCCAAGAGCGCAAGTCGCTTTTGTTCGGCTGCACTCGGGGGTGAGAGAGCAGGTAAGCCACCAAAAACTTCTCGCCGTTGGTATCTTCGCGCGCGCCGACCACCGTTTCGCTGACATCCGGATGCTCGCGGAGCACGGCTTCTATTTCTTCGGTCTCGATCCGAAATCCTCTGATCTTGACCTGGTGATCTTTTCGTCCTAAGTATTCAATATCCCCATTGGGCAGATACTTGCCTTCGTCTCCTGACCTATAGAAGCGCTGCCCCGGCTCTTCACTGAACGGATTTGGAATAAATCTTTCGGCCGTCAATTCCCCTCTCTGCGCGTACCCTCGCGCCAACCCATCACCGCCGACATACAACTCGCCTCTGACCCCCACGCCGCACAACTGCTGCTGGCCATCTAGCACATACACCTGCAGGTCCGCGATTCCTCTTCCGATAACACTTCCCGCTGCCTGTTCTATCTCCGCTGCACTTAATCGCCGATAGGTCGCATGCACCGTCGTCTCTGTGATCCCGTACATATTGATCAACTGCGGCTCATTTGCTCCGTGCTTCTCGACCCATCCGCGCAGACTCCCCAGGTCCAACGCCTCTCCGCCGAAGACTACCACGCGCAAAGATAACTGCGCCGCGCGCTCTTCATCTACCCGCATGAACTGCCGAAAGGCCGAAGGTGTCTGATTCAGCACCGTCACTTTGGCCTCTGCCACTAACCGATAGAAGGCTTCCGGATTGCGGCTCAGCCAGTAGGGCACAACTAACAGCCTGCCTCCATAGAGCAGCGCCCCCCACATCTCCCAGACCGAAAAATCGAAGGCATAGGAATGGAACATGGTCCACACATCGCTGGGACCAAAGTTGAAGTCAGCCTCGGTAGCCGCGAACAAGCGCGCCACGTTGTGATGAGTGATCATCACAGCTTTAGGCTGACCCGTCGAGCCTGAGGTATAGCTCAAGTAAGCGAGGTTTTCCGGCTCACTGCTGCTCTCGGGATTGTCGCCGCGCTGCTGCGCGATGACTGCTGACTCCTGGTCCAGGCAGATGACCTGTGCATTGTGGGAACCCAACCTGTCAACGAGTTCCGATGTCGTGATGATCACCTCAGTCTGACTGTCGTTGAGCATAAAAGATAGCCGTTGCTGAGGATAATTTGGGTCCAAAGGCAGATAAGCGCCTCCTGCTTTGAGCGTGGCCAGGATGGCAACCACCAGTTCCGGAGAGCGATCCAGACAAATGGCCACCAAACGCTCAGGGCCAATGCCGCGCAGCTTCAATAGATGCGCCAGTTGGTTGGCACGAGAGTTCAGTTCAGAGAAGGAGAGCTCCCGATCCTGACAAACGACTGCGATGGCGTCCGGAGATTCTTTGGCTCGGGCCTGAAACAACTGATGCAGAGTGGACGGCGCGCGAAGCTGCTCTGGAAGATTCCACCGATCCAGAATTTGCTCCCGCTCCTCGCCCGTAACCATTGGCAGGTCGCCAATACTCCCTAGCGGATTGGCGACAAAGCCTTCCAGCAGGTTCTTCCAATGCTCAAGCAGCAGCTTGATTATCTGCTGGTTAGAACGCCCTGTGTCATATGAGACCCGCAAGACCAGCCCGTCTCTCGGAGTAGCCAACAGTGTAAGTGGATAATCAATTCTTCCCTGCGATTCGACCTCGCTAATCTGCAAGAACGCGGCCGTTCCGTCCTGGCCCAATAAGGGGTTTTCCAACGGATGATTCTCAAAGACGAATATGCTCTCGAACAATGGCAGATTTCCCGGCACTTGACTCCAGCCACGGATCTGAACCAGCGGGCTGTGCTCAAAAGGCTGCAACTCAAATTGTTGCTCCTGTAGACCACGCAAGTAACGCAGCAACGGCAACTCGCGCGATACCGTGACTCGCACCGGCAGCGTATTGATGAAAAGCCCGATTATTGATTCTGCATCCTTTAGATCGGTTGGGCGGCCGGACACTGTCATGCCGAAAACAACGTCCGACTCGCCGCTGTAACGGCTCAGAAGGATGGCCCACGCCCCTTTGAGAAGGTCGCTTAGAGTTAGCCGATTAGAGCGCGCGAATGACTGTAAGGCCAGGGTTGCTGCTAAGGATAGCTCGATCTGCTCCTCCGCGTAAGCCGGCGCTTTGCGCGAAGCGTGATAATCGGTCCTGACAATGCCCAGTGGAGTCGGGGCCTTAAAGCCCTTGAGTTCTTTTCGCCAGAAGATCTCGGCATGCCTCATGTCCTGTTGCTGCAACCAGGCAACGTAATCGCTGTAAGGATAGCTCGGCCCAGGCTCCGGTTTCCTGCCTGCGCACGATGCCTGGTAAGAAGCGAAGACCTCTCTGAAAAGAAGTCCCACAGACCATCCGTCCAAGAGCATGTGGTGGTATGTGAAGACGAATTTGTAAGTAGTAGTCGCCAAGTGAATAAGTGTCGCGCGTAGGAGCGGCGCCCTGGAGATATCAAATCCTCGCTCCCGGTCCGTCTTGAGAAAGTCCTGAAGCCGCTCCTCTCGCTCATCCTCATGGACTTCCCGCCAGTCGTACTCTCTCAAAGGCAATGTTGCATGATCGCGAACAATCTGCAGCGGCTCGTCTAAGTCTTCCCAAAGGAAACAGGTGCGTAAGGCCGGATGTCTGTCAACAGCACGCTGGAGTGACTGTTTGAGCGCTGGGATGTTGAGTCCTCCCATAAGAGTGCACATCAACTGCTCCGTGTAAACACCCTCGTCAGGGGCATAGATGGTGTGGAAGAGCATCCCTTGCTGCATTGGCGAAAGGGGATAGATATCCTCAACGTTCTTCATTTTCACTCTACTACTTTCGTAAATATCTGGAATGCTTGAGAACCCGGAGTTTCGAATGGGTGGGAGATCTAGGCGATGGCGGCCTTACTTTCCTCCCGGCGGGTTGCCGGCAAGAACGAATCAATGACCGTTCCGAGTCCCTGTTCAAGTCCGCCGGCATAAACAAGTTGAGCAATGGCCATATCCAGAATCCCCATTCCGAAAGGGCTAAAGACGGCAATACTCTGATCGTCGATTCGGGGTGGGGCTTCGTTCAGTAGAATATTCGGTAGACTGCACCGAATGAAATTACGATTGCCGACCAGTTGCTCTGCGAGATGTACGGAAGTGTCTCCACGGCAGACGTGATCTATATCGTCTGCGATGTTGTCGCAGGAGAGGATCGCCTCAGGCGCAATATCACGCAAAGAGACATGCAGGATGGTGCTCCCCGGCTGACAGTCCGAGAGGTCGGCAATGTGCGGCCTTGACGCCGTCGTAGCGAGAGCAATCAAGCAACACTTGCGCATGAGAGTCGGCAAATCGCGCGCGATCTCGACCTCGATTCCCATGAAGTGACGTGAGCACGCATTTCTGAACTCTTCAGCCCGCGTCGGTTGAATATCAAGTGCCATGAAACTCATTATCTCTGGATACGTCGCCTGAAGAAATCGCACTATCTCAAAGCCTATGGGGCCGCAACCTACTATTCCGATGCAATTGATCGCTCTCTCTTGGTGCAAATGCTGCGCGGCAAGGGCAGCGCTCGCAGCCGTTCGCTTGGCGCTAATGACGGACCCTTCCAGAATCGCCAGCGGTCTGCCCGTCTCAGTGGAATTCAAAATGATGACCGCCGAGGCTCGGTCCAACCCGAGTTCACGGTTGGCCGGAAATGAGGCTATCCACTTGATGCCTGCGATTTCGAATTCACGGCCCAGGTATGCGGGCAGCGCGATAATCCTTTTGTGGGATGCATCTGGGAAATGCAGGAAGGTAGAATGCGGTAATGAGCTATGTTCTCTCGCATGAGCCTCGTAAGCACGGCGCACTACCTCGATGATGTCCAAGTCCCGGCCCGCGAGGATTGAGCTGACGTCCCGCTCTTTCAGAATCAGAATGTCGTCATAAAGCATTTTGGAGCTCTCCCAGGTCTCGCCACAGATTCGTCACATCACCAAAGTGTTCAAACACCCATTCATCAGAATAGATCGTATCCAGGTAGCGCTCTCCGCGATCAGGGAAGATGAGAACACAGGTTGCTCCCGCCGGTATGACGTCTCGCATTTTGTCCATTGCCATTGCGACGGCCCCCGACGAGCCGCCAGCGAGGATAGCTTCCGCTCGCGCCAGACGGCGGCATCCGACGACGCAATCCAAATCAGTGACGTGAACGCACTCATCAGCGAGGTCGGGTTGAAATAGTTGCGGCCTCAACGCAGCACCATGTCCGGGGATCAAGCGCTTGGCGTTCGGACCACCAAAAATCACACTGCCCACTGCATCGACTGCAATCACTTTGGTTTGCATCTCGCGCGCCCTCATGTACTCGACGCACCCTCTGAGCGTGCCACAGGTGCTGGTGGCGCAAAGCAGGTAATCAACTTCGCCCGCCAGCGCGGTAGCAATCTCATGCATAGTCTGGTGATGTGCAAGCGGGTTGTAAGGACTGCCATACTGGTTGGGCCAAAAACTGTTTTCGACGGAGCCTACGAGTTCCTTGACGCGCTCAAGCCGACGAGGAAGAAACTCTCCCGTTTCCGGGTCAGGATCGAGGACTACATCAACTTCGGCACCGTATGACTCAAGCAACCGGATGTTTTGCAGGGTGGTCTTGGCGTCGACCACACAAATAAATCTCAAGCCAAAGTAAGAGCACGCTTGCGCCAGCCCGACTCCCAGATTTCCCGAGCTGGATTCGACGATTACCGAGTTAGGTTGAATCAATCCCGTCTCGAAGCCGCCACGGATAATGTTAACAGCCGGCCTGTCTTTCGAGCTCCCACCCGGATTGAATCCCTCCAACTTGGCGAATAGACGAAGCGGCGAATCCTTGAATAGCCTATTCAATCGGATCAGCGGTGTATTTCCTATCACGGACAAGATTCCATCCCCGCCGCAGTGAAAGCTCGTGCTTTGATCCTCGAAGTAGTTATTTGGCGCGTACCGCGGTAAAAACCGCCGAAGCGTACTCACCGGCGCCGTCTCAACCATTCCCGCTCTCATACTGACGACCTCTTCTTATAATAAGCATAACCCCAGCCTTTGGATGTTCAGTTCGCGGCGCACCATTCCAGAATAGCCATCGCGCTCGTGAGTTTATGTTGGGCCTGCCGGAACGCCAGGCTTTGTGATCCATCCAAAACTTCATCCAGGACCTCTGAACCGCGTATCGCCGGGAGGTCATGAAGGAAGATGGTCCGCGAAGGATTTGATACTCTTGCCATGACCGCCGGAGTGACGCAGTAGGGTGCGAATTTTGTTCGCCATTCGCCGTCTGCTTTGGGTACGCCCATGGTCTGCCAGCGAGTCGTGTAGACCACGTCAACGGCTGTGGGCAGTCGGTTTATTCCGTGATGCTGCTCGATGACGGCCCCTGACCTTGCGGCTAACTTGTTCGCCTTCTCCAGCAGACTGGTCGGCAAACCATATCCCTCCGGCGTCACTACTGTGAGCCGCATCCCCGGAATGTGGGCGATCGCCAGGGCCAACGCCGCAGTCGTATTATTGCCCTCGCCCAGATAGAGAACGTGAACATCTTCCAGGTGCCCGAACGCTTCATGGATCGTCACCAGATCGCCGATGGCCTGCGTCGGATGTTCGTTTTGGCTCATGGCGTTAATGATCGACATCTGATTCTGTTCGGCAAGCGCTTTCATTTCCGCCAGCGCGTCGTTAGTGCGGACCACCAGGACATCTAGAAAACCTGAAAGGACGCGGCCAGTGTCAAGTACCGTCTCTCCCGTGTTGAGTTGCAGATCGTTGGGGCCATAGTTGATAACCTGGGCACCGAGCCGCAGCGCGCCGACCGTGAATGCCGTGCGCGTCCTGGTGGAAGTCCCACGGAAATATATTCCGACGAACTTTCCCTCCAACGGGCGCCTGTGTTCTGCTCGTTTCGCTATGGTCAGGGCCTTAATCCATATCTCACGGAAGTTCTCCTGACCGAGATCCTCGATGGAAAGAAAATGCTTCACTTTAGTTACCCTGATCCTTGCAAGACTTGTCGGAAATTGAGGAGCGCTCGTGCGCGAGAAATGCTCAGTGGCTTAGGGAAGAAAGACTCTTAACCTGCGTAGGCCTCTTCCGATTCCTCTAATTCTTCAATGAGGGCCGAAATCTTGCTCAGCCTCTGCAGATCCAATTTCGCCAGCGGAAAGTCAGAGGGTGCCAGGCCAGCGGACCGAGAACGCCTGGCGGCCACGCGTGAGGCTTGGGTCGGTGCCGGTTTGCCAACCTCGCACGCGGCCGCCGCTGCCAACTCCGCAATCGTTTGGTGTTCGAACAAGTGCTTGGCGGTGAGCCTGAAACCCGCGCGATTAGCTCTGGCCGTGATTTGAATTCCCAAAATGGAATCGCCACCAAGTTCAAAGAAGTTATCATGTATGCCCACTTGCTGAAGACCAAGCAGTTGTCGCCAGATCTCGGCGAGCAACTTCTCGTCCTGACTGGTCGGACCAACAAAGGGAGTTGCCAGATTCGGCCTCTGGTGAAGTGAAGATGGAGCGGCTTTCTCAACGGCTGTCACCTCGTGAACGGATGTCAGGTCGATCCACCGCTTAATTCTGGCCTGCAAGTCTCCGGTTGAATTTACCAGATGCGTTACGGCCTCAGTGGAGAGGACGCGCAGGAACGCGGCTGCCCCCTCATCTGGCGCCATCTGGAACTTAGCCACCGTGGCTTCCAGTCCCCTGTCCATCAACTGTTGCGCGGCTTCTTCTCTGACTCTCCACGTATCCCAGTTGACGCTGATCCACGGAGCCTTGCTTGTTTGATTCCGCTTACGCGCGAAGTTATCCATGAAGATATTTGCCGCCGCGTAGGAAGCGAATCCCAGCCCGCCCAGGACCGCCGACAAAGAAGAGAGAAGAAACACGAAATCGAGTTTCCGTTCATGCAGCAGAGTGTGCAGGACATAGAGACCCCGAGCCTTGGCGTCGAAATGACGCTCACATTCGCTCTTTTTAAGGTCCTGAATCATTGAAAAGGAATCCGTCGAGACGATACCGGCTCCGTGAATCACTCCATGGAGATCACCGAATCGCTTTATGGTACGCTCGATTACTTTGCGCATCTGTTGCATGTCTGCGACATCCGCGTTCATCACCAGTATCTCTGCACCCAGTTCTTCCAGTTCCAGTATCTTGCGAATCTTGCGCGCGACCAAGTCATGATTTGCATGCGCTGACAGCCAGGCCTGCCACTCTTCTCTGGCCGGCAGTCCGGTGCGCCCCGTGAGTACCAGCTTAGCACGCACCTGACGCGTTAGAGTCTCTGCGAGCACTAGACCAATCCCGCCAAGGCCCCCTGTGATGAGATAGATACCCTCTTTTCTTAATCTCTTAGGGTCACGAGCTGGCAACTCCAAACGTATCGGCTCAAAGGACTGGACCCAACGGCGCGTGCCTCTATAGGCAACCACTAAGTCGCAGGAGTCGGCGGTGAGTTCGATGAGCAGCTTCTCGACCAGACGAACTTTGCTCAATTTATTCGATTGAGGCAGCACAATATCTATGCTGCGGCAAGTGATCTGCGGATACTCCTGTGGGATGACCTTGCACGCCCCCAGTAGAGTTGATTTTTCGGGACGAAGGTTCTCTTCACCACTCACTTCCTGCAGGTCGTTCGAGACGACTTTGATTTCCATTGGGCTCACGACGCCGCTACGCCCGAGAGCGCGAGCTAGAAATACGAGGCTATAAAAGCCAAGCTTCTGAAGCCGATCGAAGGACTGTTCGCTCGTTTGCGTGACGCTCCAGAAATGTATGACAGTTGTCGGAATCGTACCCGATCGAATCAACTCTTCGACTAAACGATGATAGTCATCCGGATCAGCGGGGTTTATCGTGTAGTTGCGCTCACCAAGGCGGTCGAAGTGTTTGCCTACTTCGACACTGACGACGCAGTTGATTTCCCCTTTGAATTTCACCAGTCGTTTGACAACTTCAGCGCCGACACTGCAACGGTCAACAAAAATGAGCCAACATGGGCTTTCCTTCGCCCCGCTGTCTTCAAGCGAGACCATCGGCCAGGCAGTTTCCTTCCACACAGGCTGATAGAACCAATTAGCCGGATCAGCCTTCTTGCACGTCGCTTCCTGACGATCAAGAGACGCTGAGCCTGTTCCGCCATCACCCAACCAGTATCTCTGGCGCTCAAATGGATAAGTCGGGAGGGGTAGACGATGACGCCGTTCGTATGCGTAGAAGCGCGACCAATCAATCTCGACTCCGGCCTGCCACAACTTCCCCAAAGCGAGCAAGAGAGTGGCCGAGTCTGATTGTTTCAGGTAAGAGGCCGGCAGCAACGGAATTAAGACCGGTGATTCTTCATCACGATATCCGGTGTGCTGTTTGACGATGGAGATTAACGTTTGCCCTGGGCCGACTTCCAGAAGTATCCGGTCGTCACCCCGCAACAGTTCGCCCACGCCATCAGCGAATCGCACTGGGGCGCAGAGGTGTTTGGCCCAGTACAGCGGGTCGGTGGCTTCTTCATCCTTGATCCAATTGCCCGTCACGTTCGACACATATGGTATCCGGGGTGCGTTGAGGGTCATCCCCGCCACCAACTCTCTTAAGTTCTCCGCTATTGGCGCCATCATCGAGGAATGGAACGCATGCGTGGTAGCCAAACAAGGTCTTGATGGCCGCCACCGACCCCGAGATTACACACTGACCCGGTCCATTGACCGCGGCCACTGAGAGTTCGCTGCCGCTAAGTATTTTCCCCACTTGCGCTTCGCTCAGGGGCACTGCCAACATCATTCCGGCCTCGGTTTCTCCGATCAACTGCGCTCGCTTGGCAACCAGCTTCAACCCATCTTCCAGGCTCATCACGCCTGCCATACAGGCCGCCACATATTCTCCTAAACTATAGCCAATCAGGGCCGTGGGCTTTATCCCCCAACTGATAAGCAACTGCGCCAGGGCATACTCGATGACAAACACTGCTGGCTGGCTCACCTGCGTCTGGTTCAATCGCTCCTGTGCTTGCTCAGCCTCCGGCCCGCCCCCGGCCCGCCCGCGCTTGAGCAGTCGCCGCAGATCCAGACTATCTTCCCCAGCCTTCGCCGCGGCGCTCGTCGCCACCACTAAATCCCTCCCCCCGCCGAATAACACTTGACGCAGATCCTGCTTCAAATACGCTCCCAGCATTTGGCAGCACTGGTCCACTGTCTCCCGAAAAACAGCCTCACTCTGATAGAGTTCGCCAGCCATTCCCACGTATTGCTCCCCCACGCCCGGAAACATGAACGC
>WNFS01001782.1_pt1 | contig 21139 bp, 14 predicted proteins | sample 5400141 | NCBI WGS metagenome assembly WNFS01 (sample SAMN13153358, study PRJNA577476) | soil metagenome | isolation source: 60 cm saprolite under Madrone tree | place: USA:California | collected 2016-06-14
CTGGCTCGCCGCGACGCGGAATGGATGAGCCCGCTGTATCGCGCGCTGGGGCTATCCGTCGGAGTCATCGTGCACGACTTGGACGACGAGCAGCGCCGCGCGGCGTATGGAGCCGACATAACGTACGGCACCAACAACGAATTTGGCTTCGACTATCTGCGCGACAACATGAAGTACGACCTTGCGCATTGTGTCCAGCGCGGCCACCACTTCGCCATCGTCGATGAAGTGGACTCCATCCTGATCGACGAGGCGCGTACCCCGCTCATCATCTCCGGCCCTTCCGAAGAGTCCACCGACAAATATTTCAAGATCGACAAGATCATTCCCAAGCTGATCAGGGATATCGACTTCACGATCGACGAGAAGCATAAGCAGGCCACGCTGACCGAAGAAGGCTTCAACAAATGCGAGCGCCTGCTCGGCCTGACGAACATGTCCGACCCGGCAAACATCGACGCCATGCACCACGTGTATCAGGCGCTGCGCGCGCATGCCCTATACAAAATCGATGTCGACTACGTCAACAAAGACGGCGAAATCATCATCGTCGATGAATTTACCGGCCGCCAGATGCCCGGCCGTCGCTGGTCCGACGGCCTCCACCAGGCCGTGGAAGCCAAGGAAGGCGTGAAGATCGAGCGCGAAAATCAGACGCTCGCGACTATCACCTTCCAGAATTACTTCCGCATGTACAAGAAACTCTCCGGCATGACCGGCACGGCGGAAACGGAAGCGGCGGAATTCGGCAAGATTTACAACCTCGACGTCGTGGTGATTCCCACCAATCGCACACTGATCCGCAGGGAGTATGCGGACGTCGTTTACCGCACCGAGAAGGAAAAATTCGAAGCCGTGGTGAACGGCATCTTGCAGGAAGACAATTCGTTTGCCAACGGCATCCGCCATTATCACGAGCGCGGCCAGCCGGTGCTGGTCGGGACCATCTCCATCGAAAAATCAGAAACGATTGCGGAGATCCTGAAAAAAACGGGAGTCCCGCACCAGGTGCTCAACGCCAAGCAGCACGAGCGCGAATCGCGCATCGTCGCGCAGGCCGGTCGCAAGGGCGCCGTCACCGTGGCCACCAACATGGCCGGCCGAGGAACGGATATCTTGCTCGGCGGCAATCCTGAATTTCTGACCCGCGAGCATTTCCTGAAAAACAAGCTGGCCATGCCTTATGCCGCCGCTCCTGCGGTGATCGGTACGGACGGTGCCAGCGGCAACGGCGCACAAGCCGCCGTGCCGATGGTTCTCTTTCAGAACGAAGGCAAGATCTTTCAGGTTCCTGCCGACCAATGGAAGCCAATCTACGACCAGTTTGCCAATCAATGCAAGTCCGAGCATGACGAGGTCGTTCAGCTCGGCGGCTTGCACATTCTCGGCACCGAACGCCACGAAGCCCGCCGCATAGACAATCAGTTGCGCGGCCGCGCCGGCCGCCAGGGCGACCCCGGCTCGTCGCGCTTCTTTCTCTCGCTCGAAGACGACCTCATGCGCATCTTTGGCGGCGAGCGCATCCAATCCCTGATGTATCGCCTGGGCATGACCGAAGGCGTGCCCATCGAGTCCAAGCTCATTTCGCGCCGCATCGAGAACGCGCAAAAATCCGTCGAAGCCCAAAACTTCGACGCCCGCAAACACTTGCTCGAATACGACGACGTGATGAACAAGCAGCGCGAGACCATTTACGGAATAAGGCGTTCCGCGCTGGAAGGAAAAGACCAGCGCGACTACGTTCTTGGCATCGCCGAAGACATCGCCCGCGAACTCGTCGACACCTTCTGCCCGCGCGAGCAACACCCCAATCAATGGAACGCCGCACAATTTCTCGCCGAAATGAACAGCCAGTTCGGCATCGACGCCAAAGCTGCCGGCGCCGATCCCGGCACGCGCAGCCATGACGAGCTTGCAGATGCCGCCGCAGAAGCGGTCGCCAAGCGCTACGACGAGAAAGAGAAGCAATTCACCTCCGAGCTGATGCGCTGGCTCGAACGCCGCATCATTCTCGACGTCGTCGATTCGCAGTGGAAAGACCACTTGCTCTCGCTCGACCACCTCAAGGAAGGCATCGGCCTCCGCGGCTACGGCCAAAAAGATCCGCTGGTCGAGTTCAAGAAAGAAGCCTTCGTGCTCTTTGAAGACATGATGGCGCGCATCGACAACGAAACCATCCGCTATCTCTTCCACATCCAGATTCAGCAAGCGGAGAAATCGCCCGACGAGATGCAACTCCGGCCGGAGGGGCAACAAGCTGGCATTCCCCGGCGCAGTTCAGGTGGTGCGCAGGCTGCTGTCGCCAGCGCCGCGGCGCGCGCCAGCGAATCGGGTCCGCAACGCCTGCCGGAAGTGGCACGTCAACTGGAGCGCAAACAGCAGCGCCAGCAAAAGGATTTGCAATACCAGACCGGCCCCGCGCAGGCCGAAGCGCCCAAGCCCGTGCGCGCCGGCGCGAAAGTCGGCCGCAACGATCCATGTCCCTGCGGCTCTGGCAAAAAATACAAAAAATGCCACGGCGCGAACGCATGAGTGGGACAGCCATTTGTGGCTGTCCTGTTTATCCTCGGCTCTTTGCAGGGGCGCCAGCACTGCTGAGCGCATCTCGGCAGGATGTGAGATAGGAACCCAAATGCCCCCAGGCGCACCACAGCAAATGCCCGAACGCCAGCCCATCCCCGGCGTAAAAAATCTCGTGGCCATCGCCAGCGGCAAAGGCGGGGTCGGCAAAACCACCGTCGCGGTCAACCTTGCCCTTGCCCTCGTAAAACTCGGTCACAAAGTCGGCCTCCTCGACGCCGACGTCTACGGCCCCAACGTCCCCATCATGCTCGGCACCACGCAAGAGCCGCTCGCCACCATGGACAAGCGCATCATCCCCGTCGAGGTCGCCGGCCTGAAAATGATCTCCATGGGTCTGCTCAATCCCGGCGACAAGCCCATGATCTGGCGCGGTCCTATGCTGCACAGCGTCATCACGCAATTCTTGCGCAGCGTGCAGTGGGGCGAGCTCGACCATCTCGTCATCGATCTCCCGCCCGGCACCGGCGACGTGCAGCTCACGCTCATCCAGACCGTCGCGGTCACTGGCGCCGTCGTCGTCACAACTCCTTCCACCGTCGCCCTCGCCGACGTCCGCAAAGCCATCGAAATGTTTCGCCAGGTCAACGTCGAAGTCCTCGGTGTCGTCGAGAACATGAGCACCTTCGCTTGCCCACACTGCGGCAAGCCCATCGACATCTTCGGCCATGGCGAAGGCGCAAAAACCGCGCAAGCCTACGGCGTTCCCGTCCTCGGCGAAATCGAAATCGATCCCCGCATCCGCATCGGCGGCGACACCGGCAAGCCCGTAGCACTCCTCGGCGAAAACGCCCTCGGCGCAAAAAGCATGTTCGATCTCGCTCGCGCCGTCAGCGCCCGCCTCGATTCCGTCTCCTCCACAGCCTCCGGCCCCTCCGTCCAAATCGATTAACCAGTGGCACAGCCATTTCTGGCTGTGCGCTATTTTGGAGTGCGGCGCCTTGTCTACCCATAGCTTCGAAGGGCCGCCGCTTTCGAGGTGACGGTTTTTAGAGCCGTGCCCCGCAGGAACAATCCGCGCCAGTCGAACTCCAGAAACAACTCGCCCTTGCTATCCTCTTGGTGAAGCTTTCAAATTTTTCTCGAATCGAATAGCGAGGTCTCAGCATGGCTGCCTCTCCGGCGGTTGACCTGGAATCGGTGGGTTTCACTCGCGAGCCAGCTCGTATTGACTGGCTCCTCCTCGGCGGCCTCACTCTCTTCACCTTCGTCGTCCACCTCGTCTTCTACAAAGGCTACGGCTTCTTCCGCAACGAGCTTTACTTCATCGCCTGCGGCAATCATCTCGATTGGGGCTACGTTGACCAGCCGCCCGGCGTTGCCCTCATCGCCTGGGCTTCGCGCCACATTCTGGGCGACACTCTCTTCGCCATCCGCTTCGTCCCCTGCATTTTCGCCGCGCTGCAAGTTCTGCTCACCGGTCTAACCGCGCGCGCACTGGGTGGCCGCCGCTTTGCGCAAGCCTTCGCCTGCATCTGCGTTCTCGCCGGTCCCGAATTCTTTGGTTCCTACCTCAACACCGATATGTTCATGGAACTCGGCTGGGCCGCTTGCGCCTGGGTCGCCGCGCGCATCCTCGCCGGAGAAACTCACAGGCTGTGGCTCCTCTTTGGTCTCTTCGCCGGTCTCGCCTTGCAAGGCAAACACGCTATGGCCTTCTTTGGCGTCGCTTTCCTCATCGGCCTGCTGATTTCCCAGCAGCGCAAAATACTTCGGAGCCCGTGGATTTGGGCCGGCGGCGCTGTCACCTTTCTCATCGCCCTCCCGAATCTCGTCTGGGAGTACAAACACGATTGGGCCACTTACGAGCTCCTCAGCAACATCGCCAACAGCGACAAAAATCTCGTCCTCACTCCTCTGCAATATATGGTGTCCAACATTCTTTATCTCTCTCCGCTAACGTTACCCGTCTGGATCGTGGGTCTGCTTTGGTTCCTGCTTGCCAAAGACGGACAGCGTTTCCGCGCGCTCGGCTGGACCTGGATCGTCAGCTTCGTAATGTTTGTCGCCCTCAGCGGTAAAGACTATTACCTCGCGCCGGTTTACCCGATGCTGTTCGCCGGTGGCGCCGTCGCCATCGAAGCCTGGTTCGCCACTTCACCCATGGCCGAAAAGCGCGGATGGCTCAAGCCTGTCTTCGCCGTGCTGATCTTTCTGGGCGGCGTGGTGATTTGGCCCTTCGCCATGCCCATGATGTCGGTGGAAAAATTCATCGCTTACGAGCACGCCCTCGGTGTCGCGCCCAAGAAAACCGAAACCACCGAGCTCGACCAATTGCCCCAGCAGTACGCCGATATGTTTGGCTGGCCTGAGATGGCCAAGGAAGTCGCGCGCGTCTACAACACGCTTCCGCCACAGGACCGCGGCAAGTGTGGCATCGCCGCAACTAACTACGGCGAAGCTGGCGCGATCGACTACTTCGGCCGCCAGTACGGCTTGCCGCCGGTCATCAGCGGCCACCAGAATTATTGGCTCTGGGGTCCGCGCAATTACACCGGCCAGTGCATGGTCATCCTCGGCCGCACCAGGGAGCAGCTCGACGGCTCGTACTCCAGCCTCACCCTCGCAGGCGAGACGTACCATCCATTCGCCATTCCCTTCGAGAATCATCGCCAAATCTGGATCTGCCGCGGCCCCAAGTACGGCAGCCTGCAGCAAGTCTGGCCCCGCCTCAAAAACTGGATCTAATCAAGTGGAGCAGCCATTGCTGGCTGCTCGCTGTCCCTGTGGCACAGCCATTTTTTGGCTGTGCGGCGCAAACTCGGCCCCGCTCTGGGAATCTCGGCGCACTCCGCGTCTCCACGTTATTTTTCCCCGCTCCTCCTTTTTTCCTTGAGTCCAAACCAAATTTTGCTATAATCGTTCTCGGGAAGAACCACGTAAAGCTTCAGGGTGCGGCAACCAAGTTGCCGCATTTTCTTTTTTATGGGAGGCTGTAGCGCCCGCTTTCTGAAACGGGCTCAGTCGCCGGTTCCGGCCCGTGGCATCAAAGCCGAGCGTTCTTTAAGTCCCTTTAGAATCAACACTTCTACAAGTGTTCATTCTAGAGGAGCTTAAAGTCGTTTAGAATCAACACTTACGAAAAAAGGGGGGAGGGGGAGGGTTACGGTTAACCAGAATTTGTCCCTCGATCCTCGCTCAAACGGCGCGCCATTGACTCGACAGCCCGACATACGCCCCTACCGCGGCAAGCGGCCCGAAATCGCCGCATCCGCTTACATTGACCCCGCCGCCGTCATCATCGGCGACGTGGTCATCGGCGCCGACTCCAGCGTCTGGCCCTGCTCCGTCGTGCGCGGCGACGTGCACTACATCCGCATCGGCGCACGCACCAATATTCAGGACGGCTGCGTCCTCCACGTCATGCGCGACGAATACCCCCTCCTCCTCGGCGACGATGTCACCATCGGCCACGGCGTCACCCTGCACGGCTGCGCCATCGAGTCCCGCTGCCTGGTCGGCATGGGCGCCATCATCCTCAACGGCGTGACAATCGGCGCCGGCAGCATAGTAGCCGCCGGCACGCTGCTCCTGGAGCGCACCGAAATCCCCCCCAACAGCCTAGTAGTGGGCCACCCCGGCAGAGTGAAACGCCCCCTGACTAGTGTCGACCAAGCCGCCATCGACGCCTACGCCCAGCGCTACGTCGAATACAAAAACATCTACCGCGAGGAACCCGTTTCGTGAGCGACGCGACAGCAAAAAGAGAAGAGCGCCGCAAATTCCAGGCGATCCGTGGCACGCGTGACCTCTTGCCGCCCGAGACTGAGTTATGGAATCGCGTCGAGCAAATCGCCCACGAAGTCTTCTCGACATTCGGTTATGGCGAGATTCGGACGCCGATATTGCAAATGACGGACTTATTCGCACGATCGATCGGAGCCGAAACGGATGTCGTTGCCAAAGAGATGTATACGTTCATTGATGAGATGCAAGGACTGCCTGACCCTGCGAACTTCGCGGTGTCTCCTGATGAGTATGTGAACTCTGTAGAGGAAGGAATCAAAAGCAACGAGATCCAAGTAACTAATTCAAACCTACGGGCGCTCGCTCGCCTGAAGGCCGAACTTGAAATGTTTCGAGTGCGGGCCGACGGTCAGTCAGTAGAGGAAGCCCACCTGAAATTCAGAATTGCGGCGAGTCAGATTCGGTTTGGAGATTCGATCAGTCTAGAGCCGGAAGCCACAGCCTCCGTCTGTCGCGCTTACATCGAGCACAACATGCAGCAGCTCCCGCAGCCCGTAAAGCTCTACTACATGGGGCCGATGTTCCGCCGCGAGCGTCCGCAGAAAGGCCGCTATCGCCAGTTCTACCAAATCGGTGCGGAAATTCTCGGCGGCACCGACGCTCCCGCCATCGACGCCGAAGTCATCGAAATGCTGATGACCTTCTTCGACAAATGCGGCCTGCTGGGTTCCACGCTCTACATCAACTCCATCGGCCACAACGCCGACAATTGCCGTCGCGGCTACGTCGAAAAACTCAGGGCCGCGCTCGAAAAAGTAAAAGACAAGCTCGGCCCCGACTCCCAGCGTCGCATCGATACCAATCCGCTCCGCGTCCTCGACTCCAAGCTCGAAAGCGAGCAAGGCATCATCGCCACGCTGCCGCACATCGCCGATCACCTCTGCGACGAATGCAAGACCCACTACACCGCCGTAAAGCGCCAGCTCGAGCTCCGCGGCGTCCTCTACCAGGAAAATTGGCGCTTAGTCCGCGGCCTCGACTACTACATGCGCACCACTTTCGAGATCACCGCCCCCGGTCTCGGCTCGCAAAACGCCGTCTGCGGCGGAGGCCGCTACGACGGCCTGGTCGAGCTACTCGGCGGCCCGCCCACCAAAGGCATCGGCTTCGCCATCGGCGAAGACCGCCTCATCTTGTCCCTGCAGGAAAGCGGTAAAGGCCAAGTGCCGCAAGGCCGCGACATCTACATCGCCTGGATGGGCGAAAAAGCCCACGCCACCGCCATCCGCGCCGCTAAAGATCTGCGCAGCGCCGGCTTCAGCGTCGAGCTCCCTCCGCTGGAGCAAAAATTCGGCAAAGCCCTGGGCCATGCCGACAAACTAGGCGCAAAATACGCCCTAATCCTAGGCGACAACGAAGTCTCCGAAGGCCTCTGGACTCTCAAGACCTTGGCCGACGGCACCCAACAAAAGCTTACCGAGGCCGATCTGCTCGAGTTTTTGCGCAAGCAAGAAAAGGTGTCATCCTGAAGCTATCCGATAAGGATAGCTGAAGGACCTCAGCGTAGAATAAGCCGACCCAGTAAGCGAGGAAGAACCGTGCTAGATTTTCTGGGCAACCTAACCCGCACCCACTACTGCGGCGCCCTCCGTGCCTCCGACGCCGGCAACAACGCCATCGTTATGGGCTGGGTGCATCGCCGCCGCGACCTCGGCAATCTCCTCTTCCTTGACCTCCGCGACCGCACCGGCATCGTGCAAGTCGTCTTCAACAAAGAAACGCAGCCCGCAGCCCACGCCAAAGCCGAACAAGCGCGCAGCGAGTTCGTCGTCGCTGTCGAGGGCAACGTAATCAAGCGCCAAAAAGCCAATCCCGAACTCGCCACCGGCGAAGTCGAGCTCGTCGCCACTAAACTGCACATTCTCAACAACGCCAAAACGCCGCCCTTCCCCATCGAAGATCAAATCACGGCCGCCGAAGAAACCCGCCTACGCTATCGCTATCTCGATCTGCGCCGCTTGAAGCCGCATCGCAATCTCGCGCTGCGCCACAAAATCGTTCTCGAAATCCGCAAGGTCATGGACGAAATGGGCTTCATCGAAGTTGAAACCCCCATGCTCACCCGCTCCACTCCCGAAGGCGCGCGCGATTATCTCGTCCCCAGCCGCGTGCATCACGGCCAGTTCTACGCGTTGCCGCAGTCGCCGCAAATCTTCAAGCAAATCCTGATGATTGGCGGCCTCGACCGCTATTTCCAAATCGTGAAATGCTTCCGCGACGAGGATCTGCGCGCCGACCGCCAGCCCGAATTCACCCAGCTCGACCTCGAAATGTCTTTCCCTCGCCAGCAAGACATTTTCGAAGTCATCGAAAACGTGATGGTGCGCGCCTGCGCCGTCGCCGGAATCAAAGCCGAGCGTCCCTTCCCGCACATGCTCTACAAAGACGCCATCCGCAAGTACGGCAGCGACAAGCCCGACCTGCGTTTCGGAATGGAGTTGCACGAAGTCACAAATTGCTTCCCCGAAGAAGCAAAACAGAAGCTGCAAATCGAAGGCAATGTTTTCGCCTTCGCTGGCACCGGAGCAGCAAGTTATTCACGCAAACAGCTCGACGACCTCACGGAAAAAGCTAAATCCCTCGGCGCACGCGGCAATTACTTCGTCAAAGTCGCGCCCGAAGGCACCACTTCGACCGTCGAAAAACTTATCGGTCCCGAAAACGTAAAGAAACTCGCCGAAGCCGCCGGCGCAAAATCCGGCGACCTCGTCGTCGCCGTCTCCGCCAAGCAGCAAATCAAAGGCACGGAAGCCGCCGCGCTCATCGCCGGCCACCTTCGCCTGCAACTTGGCGACGCCCTCAACCTGATCGACAAGACGCAATGGAAATTTCTCTGGATCACCGGCTTCCCGCTCTTCGAGTGGAGCGAATCCGACAAGCAATGGGTCAGCGCCCAGCACCCATTCACTGGAATAGTCGACGAAGATCTAGAAAAACTAGAATCCGCACCTTGGGAAGTGCGCTCCAAGGGCTACGACTTAGTCCTCAACGGAAACGAGCTAGGCTCCGGCAGCATCCGAATTCACCGCCAGGACATTCAGGAGCGCCTCTTCAAAGCCCTGGGCCTAACTGAACAGCAGCTCCGCCGCCGCTTCGGCTTCTTCCTCGACGCCCTGACCTACGGCACCCCGCCGCACGGCGGCATAGCCCTGGGCATCGACCGCATAGCGATGCTCCTAGCCGGCGAGCGCTCCCTGCGCGAAGTAATCGCCTTCCCCAAAACCACCGCCGCCCAAGACCTAATGGCCGAATCCCCCTCCGAAGTCGACACCGACCAGCTCGACCAGCTAGGCATAGCCATCAAGCCCAACGCCAAGAAAGCCGCCGAATGATATCCTTGTCGCGACTCGGACTATGAGCCGCATCCGCATACTCCCCGAAGCTGTCGCCAACCGCATCGCCGCGGGCGAGGTCGTCGAGCGGCCGGCCTCCGTCGTCAAGGAGCTGCTTGAGAACGCCCTCGACGCCGGCGCCAAAACCATTCGCGTCGAAGTCGAAGCCGGCGGCAAGCGCATGATTCGCGTCATCGACGACGGCTACGGCATGGCCCACGATGACGCGCTGCTCGCGTTCGAGCGCCACGCCACCAGCAAGCTGCGCTCCGCCGACGATCTCCTTTCCATCCCTACGCTCGGGTTCCGTGGCGAAGCCCTACCTACCATCGCCGCCGTCTCCCGCCTGCTCCTCGAAACGCGCGCCGAAGAAGAAGCCGAAGGCACTCGCGTCGAATTTGCCGGTGGCAAACTCGTCAACGTAAAATCCGCAGGTCTCCCGACCGGAACCACGGTCAGCGTCGCCGATCTTTTCTACAGCGTTCCCGCGCGCCGCAAATTCCTCAAGTCCGAAACCACCGAGCTAGGCCATATCGCCTCGCTCGTCACCCACTACGCCCTCGCCAATCCCGGCCGCCAATTCATTCTCTCCACGCCCACGCAGCAAATCGTGGACTGCTCTCCCGCCGAGCGCCTCGCCGAGCGCGTCTACCAACTCTTCGGCAAGCAGTCCTTCGACGAACTGATCGAAATCCCCGTCGTCTCCGCGGCCTTTCGCGCCGCCATCACCGAACCGGAGCTAGAACAAAGCGAAGAAAAAGCACGCCTCACCGTCTACGGTTTCACCTCACGCCCGGAAGTCCAGCGCCCCAATCGCAACGGCATCTACATTTTCGTGAATCGCCGCCTCGTCCGCGATCGCCTGATCCTCCACGCCATCCACGAAGCCTATCGCAACATTCTTCCCAGCAACGTTTTTCCCGCCACGCTGCTCTTCCTCGAAATGCCCTACGACGAAGTCGACGTCAATGTGCATCCGGCAAAAATCGAAGTGCGTTTCCGCCGCTCGCAATTCGTGCACGATTTTACGCGCGATGCAATCCGCCAAGCTTTGATGAGCGCGCGCCCCATCGCCAGCTTCGCCGCCGCAGCCGCTTCCGGCAACGCGCCGCAAAATGCACATGCCACTGGTGCGCCGCTCTCCGCCGTTGCTTCGCTCGATCTGGCCGCTCCCTCCATCGTTCCGCGCGCCATCATCCCTGCAATGGAAGAAATCGGGCTCGGTTCCGGAGTAGGCTCCGACGGCGGCTTCGATCTAACCGGCCCCCCACTGCAACCCATCGAGCTGCGCTTCGCATTTCCGGCAGGGCCAGAATCTTCGATCGAATCCGGCGCGGCTTTCGGTGCGCCGAGCCTCGACAACGAACGTCCCGCGTCGAGCTGGGCCGCGAATTTCGCTGGCGCCAACGGCGACGCCCCCGCCACGCTCCCGCACCCCGACGAAATCGCCGACCTCAAGCCGCTAGGGCAAGTCAGCTCCAGCTTCATCGTCGCCGTCAACGGCGAAGGCCTGTGGCTCGTCGACCAGCACGTTGCCCACGAGCGCGTCCTATTCGAACAGCACCTCGAAGCCCGCCACGCCGGAAAAGTCGAAAGCCAGCGCATGCTCATGCCCCTGATCCTCGAGCTTTCCCCGCGCCAGCTGGTCATCTACGAAAAAATCGCCGAAGAGCTAAGCGCCAACGGATTCGAAGTCGAGCCCATGGGCCCCCGCAGCGTCGCCATCCAAGCCGCGCCCGCCGGCATCACCGGCAGCGACGCGGAAAAACTCCTCACCGAAATTCTCGACGGCATCGAGCGTGAAAACGCCGCCATCTCCATCGAAACGCTGCAAGCCAAAATCGCGGCATCCACCGCCTGCCACGCCGCCATCAAAGTCAACATGCCTCTAGACCAGACAAAAATGGAATGGCTCCTCGCCGCCCTCGCCAAAACCGATTGCCCCATGAGCTGCCCTCACGGCCGGCCGGTAGTCCTCCGCTATTCCATAAAAGAAATCGAGAAAGCCTTCCACCGCATTTGAAAATCACCCGGGCTATCTCCAAATCAATAGCAATTGCACGTACAATACGCTGTCGCCTCGAGAGGAACACGTGACCGACCCGCAAAAGACAGCCGTAGTCTTCGGCTTGGCCAACAAACGAAGCATCGCCTGGGCTATTGCGCAAAAACTCCAGCAAGCCGGCTGGCGTCTCGCCATCACCTATCAAAATGAACGCCTGGCCCTGGAAGCCAAAGATCTCATCGCCGATCTTCCCGGCGCCGACGGCTTCATGTGCGACGTCACGCAAGACGATCAGCTCGCGCGTCTTTTCGCCGACCTGAAAGAAAAATACGGTGTCTTGCACGGTTTGGTGCACAGCATCGGCTTTGCCCCCGAAGCCGATCTCAAAGGTGACTTCGTCAACACCACCCGCGAAGGATTTCGCATCGCGCACGACATCAGTGTCTATTCCCTCATCGCCGTCTCTCGCGGCGCGCTCCCGCTCATGAACTCCGGCGGCGGCATCGTCACGCTCACCTATTACGGCGCCGAAAAAGTTATCCCCCGCTACAACGTCATGGGCGTAGCCAAAGCCGCGCTCGAAGCCACCGTGCGCTATCTCGCCAACGATCTCGGCCCGAAAAATATTCGCGTCAACGCCATCTCCGCTGGCCCCATCAAGACACTGGCCTCCCGCGGCATCTCCGGTTTCGGCGACATGCTAAAAATCCAAGCCGAGCGCGCGCCGCTAAAGCGCAACGTGGATGCCGCCGAAGTAGGCGCGACCGCGGCTTTTCTCCTCTCCGAGGCCGGCTCCGGCATCACCGGTGAAACCATTTACGTCGATTGCGGCTACAACATCATGGGTTTCTAGTGGCATAGGCTTCAGCCTGTGCTCTTACGGACCGAGCACGGTGCGCGCAGAAACATTCGATGACGGACCGAGAAGTATCGATCACTACTCGCATGCACAAACTCACCATCGCCATCGACGGCCCCGCGGGTTCCGGCAAAAGCAGCGTAGCCCGCCTCGTTGCGGGCATCCTCGGCTATCTCTATCTCGACAGCGGCGCCATGTACCGCGCCCTCGCGCTGAAAGCGCTGCAGCGTCAAGTTCCGCTCGATGACGAAACGCAATTAGCAAAGCTCGCGAACGAAACACGCATCGAACTGCGCTCGCCAACTCCCGAACAGGAAAAAGCCGGAATCAAGAATCGCGTGTTCCTCGACGGCAAGGAAGTAACAGAAGAAATCCGCACCGGCACAGTGGCGCAGGCCGCTTCGCGTCTGGCCACAATCGCCCGAGTGCGCGCCGTCCTGGTCGCCGAGCAGCAGCGCGCCGGCGCTGGCGGCGGCATCGTGATGGAAGGGCGCGACATCGGAACTGTGGTTTTCCGCAGCGCCGAGCTAAAAATCTTTCTCGAGGCGTCGCCGGAAGTGCGCGCGGAGCGTCGCTGGAAAGAGCATCAGGAAAAAGGCGAGCCTATGACGCTCGCGCAAGTCCTCGAAGAAGTCCGTGAACGCGACAAGCGCGACCGTGAACGCAAAGTTTCGCCGCTGGTGCGCGCCGCCGACGCCGTCCTGGTCGACAACACCGCCATGGACGCCACGGAAACCGCGCGACTCATCGTGATGCTCGCGCGCGAACGCGAAAGGGACATGGCCACCGCCGCCGGGAGGAATCCGTAATGATTCGCATGCTCGTAATGTTCGCCATAGCGGTCGCTGGAGCAATGCTGGCCTCGCCGATGATGGTGTTCGGCGCGGCACAAAATTCGCAGGAGCCAAACACGAATGCGCAATCCGCCGCCGCGCAAAAACTCCGTGCCTTCCTCGACGCCGATTGGCAGCGCTGGATGCAAGAATATCCCGAGGCTGCCACGGGCGTCGGCTATCCCGGCCAGAACGATCGCTGGACCGACGACACGCCCGCCGGCATCGAGCGCCGCAAAAAACATCTAGCCGACAGCCTGGCCACACTGAAGGCCATCCCTCGCAACGATCTGCCGCCCAGCGAGCGGCTCAATTTCGATCTTTACCTCGAACTCCTCGAAACCGCCAACGAAGGCTTGCTGTACGGCGACGACCCGCTCCCGTTCCGCAACGTTGTCCCACGGAATCTCCGGATGACACTCAACCAAATGGGCGGCGTGCAGCAAGAAGCCCCGGAAGCGCTTGCGATGCAGCCGCACCAAACCGTCGCCGACTACGAAATCATTCTCAAGCGCCTCGGTGCGCTTCCTGCCGCAGTCGACCAAAAACTCGCGCTCCTGCAAGGCGGCTTGAAGCGTGGCTACACGCCGCCAAAAATCGCGCTGCGCGATTTGCCCAAGCAAATCGCCGATCTCACGCCGGCCGACCCACTGGCCAGCCCATTGCTGCAAGCGTTCAGCGAATTTCCTCCCAACTTTCCCGAAGCCGACCGCGCGCGCCTCGTCGAAGCAGCCAAAAGCATCTACGCAGCGTCCGTCGGGCCCGCGTTCCGCAAACTCCACGACTTTGTTGCGAGCACGTATCTCCCGGCTTGCCGAGAAAACATTGCCGCCACCGTGCTGCCCAACGGCGCCGCCGCCTATGCTTTCCACGTGCGGTGGCAAACCACTACGAGCCTGACGCCGCGGCAAATTCACGAAATCGGCCTAGCCGAAATAAAACGGATTCGCGCCGAGATGGACAAAGTCATCGCCTCCGCGAACTTCAAGGGCAGCTTCCACGACTTCACCGAATTTCTCCGCACTGACCCGCGCTTCTACTATGAGCGGCCCGACGATCTGGTCAACGGCTACCGCATCATCGCCAAGCGCATTGATCCCGGGCTCGCGCACCTTTTCGGGAAGCTCCCGCGCCTGACGTACGGCGTCTGCCCCATCCCCGATTTCAAGGCGCCCTCGCAGACCACCGCCTACTATCAGCCCGGCTCGCCGCAAGCCGGGCGCCCCGGCTGCTATTTCGTCAACACGTTCAACCTCCACGCGCGGCCGAAGTGGGAGATGGAAGCGCTCTCGCTCCACGAAGCGGTTCCCGGCCATCACTTGCAGATTTCTCTCGCGCAGGAAATGGAGAACACGCCGGAGTTTCGCAAGCACGTCGGCTACTCGGCGTTTGTGGAAGGCTGGGCGCTCTACAGCGAAGGCCTGGGCGAAGATCTGGGGTTCTACACCGATCCCTATTCCAAATTCGGGCAGCTCAGCTACGAGATGTGGCGCGCGGTCCGCCTCGTGGTCGACACCGGCATGCATTCGATGGGCTGGACGCGCGAGCAAGCTATCCAATTCTTCAAGGACAATACCGGCAAGACAGATCAGGATATCACCGTCGAAGTCGATCGCTACATCGTCTGGCCCGGCCAGGCGCTGGCCTACAAACTCGGCCAGCTCAAAATCCGCGAGCTACGCGCCGAAGCCGAGCGCCGCCTCGGCGGCAGATTCAACATCCGCGCGTTCCACGACGCCGTCCTGGAACAGGGCGCCGTCCCACTGAGCCTCCTTGAGCCGCACGTAAACCAATGGACCGAGCAGCAGGCCACCCGGTAGTCCACCCCCATTCAGGGTGTTTTTCGTAGGAGTCGTATTTGTAAAGGAACGAATTCACCAGGTTGATTAGATGAGCGAGTTCGCCAATCAAACTCCGATGGTGCGCGGGATCGATCTTGATGCGCAGACGCGGTGCGTGCACTACCACTCGGCGGCGGATATTGTGGCGATCAAGATGAAGTGCTGCGGGGTCTACTACGCTTGCAGGGATTGCCATGTTGCGCTGGCGGGGCACGCGATTGCGGTTTGGCCGACGGGGGAATGGGAGGAGCGGGCGGTTTTGTGTGGGGCTTGCGGGGTGGAGATGACGATTCGGCAGTATTTGGATTGTGAGGCGCGGTGTCTGGGTTGCGGGGTGGGGTTTAATCCTGGGTGCAGGAAACACAATCATTTTTATTTTGAGGCGGAGAAAAAAGCGGGTGCCTAGCGGGACTCGGAATGACAAGCCAAGGCGAGAGGCCGCGTAAAGGCGGCTCTTATATGGGCGGAAACCCGCGAATTTGTTTGCGCTGCGGGGCGCGGGGCACTAAGATTTGCGCAAATTGAAGTCAGTGGCGGCCTCGGACGAGGTCGGCCTGGGAGGCATCCATGCGGCGAGAGAAAGTGCTCGTTGGGGCTCTCCTTTTTGTGATGTGCATTGCTTGCACTGTGAATCCAAGCAGCGCGCAGCAGATTGGGAAATTCGTTCCGATTCCTGCGAATTCGGATGCCGATCATGCGTTGACGGAAATCAACGCCACTACCGACCCGGCACAGAAGCTGGCGCTGATCGACAAATTTGCGGCCAGCGCGCAGGGAGACATGGTCATCATCGCCGACGACCAATACGTCAACTACTACATCGCGGCAAAGAACTACGACAAAGCGCTCGAATACGGGGACAAATTGTTTGCGCTGGACCCTGACAACTTCTCGAATGCGGTAAACATGGTGCGCGCGGCGCAGGGCAAGGCTGCAGAAATACAAAGAGCAGGCGGCGCCTGATGGAATGAAGCAGGAGAGGTGGGACAGTCAAAAGACGCAAACGCTGCAGGATATCCACGACACCGTCGTCTACGTGGAGCAACTGCTTGTCGACGGCGCCTATCGCACTACCGATGCGGCAAAGCGCGCGGGGCTGCTGGTGCGCTTTGCGCAGCTTTTTCCGGATTCGCCGTTCGCGAGCCAGGCTTTGGGAGTGGCGGCAGCCTCTTACCGGCAGACGCAGAATACCGCGAAGATGCTGAGCGTGGCCAATGACCTGCTCGCCAAAGATTCTAACAATCTGGGCATGTTGCTGCTGCTGGCCGACTACTACAGCGAAAAAGGCGAGCAGCTCGACAAAGCGGAATCGTACGCCAAGAAGTCCGTTGCGCTGCTGGAGACGGCGAAAAAGCCGGACGGCGTTACCGACGAGCAGTGGAAACAGCAGAGCGCGTTGCAAAAAGGTCTGGCGTTGAGCGCCTTGGGCCAGGTGAATATCGAGAAGAAGAACAATGCTCAGGCGGTGGACAACTTCAAGGCTGCCGCGCCGCTACTCAAATCCGACGAGGGAAGTTACGCGCGCAACCAGTATCGCCTGGGATTTGCGCTGCTCAATCTGAAGCGCGTGCCGGAAGCTAAAGCGGCGTTCACGGACGCGGCTTCGGTGAATAGCCCGTACAAGGCGCTGGCGCAAGAGAAACTGAAAGCGCTGCCGGCCACAGCCGCGGCGAAGAAGTCCTGAGGGCGGCGAGCGCCTCTGGGACGCGAGGTAAAGCACGCCCTACATGGGTGGGATCAGGTGGGGGCGGACATGGAGGCGAGGAACTCGGCGTTGGATTTGGTCTTGGTGAGGCGGCTCAGCAAGAGTTCCATGGCTTCCACGGTGGAGAGCGGGCTGAGCACCTTACGCAGGACCCAGACGCGGCTTAGTTCGTCGGGGGGAAGTAGCAATTCGTCCTTGCGGGTTCCGGAGCGCTGGATGTCGATGGCCGGGAAAACTCGCTTATCGGAGAGGCGGCGGTCGAGATAGATTTCCATGTTGCCGGTGCCCTTGAACTCCTCGAAGATGACGTCGTCCATGCGGCTGCCCGTGTCGATGAGCGCGGTGGCCACGATGGTCAGCGAGCCGCCTTCTTCGACGTTGCGAGCGGCGGCGAAGAAACGCCGCGGGCGCTGCAATGCGTTGGCGTCGATACCGCCGGAGAGCACTTTGCCGGACGGCGGCGTGACGGCGTTGTAAGCGCGCGCGAGACGCGTGATGGAGTCGAGCAGCACGACCACGTCGCGCTTGTGCTCGACGAGGCGCTTGGCTTTCTCCAGCACCATTTCGGCGACCTGGATGTGGCGCTGCGGCGGCTCGTCAAACGTGGAGCTGATGACTTCGCCCTTGACGGTGCGCTGCATGTCGGTGACTTCTTCGGGGCGCTCGTCGATCAGCAGCACGATCAGCGCGACTTCCGGATGATTGGTGGCGACGGCATTGGCCATGGCTTGCAGCATCATGGTCTTGCCGGTGCGCGGCGGCGAATTGATCAGTCCCCGCTGGCCCTTGCCGACGGGGCAGAGAAGATCGAGCACGCGGCCGGTCATCAACTCCTTCGTGGTTTCCATCTTGAGGCGGCCCTGGGGATAGAGCGGCGTCAGGTTATCGAAGAAAATCTTATTGCGCGCGACTTCCGGATCTTCAAAATTGACGGCTTCGACTTTGATCAGAGCAAAATAGCGCTCGCCGTCTTTCGGCGGGCGAACCTGGCCGGAGACGGTGTCGCCGGTGCGCAAATCGAATTTGCGGATTTGCGACGGAGAGACGTAGATGTCATCCGGGCCGGGGAGATAGTTGTACTCGGGGGCGCGGAGAAAGCCGAAGCCGTCGGGGAGGCATTCGAGGACGCCTTCGGAGAAGATCAAGCCGTTTTTCTCCGTTTGCGCGCGGAGGATCTGGAAGATCAACTCCTGCTTGCGCATGCCGCTGGCGCCGGGAATGTTCAGTTCCTTGGCGATTTTTGCCAAGTCCGTGATATTTTTTTCCTTTAGCTCGGCAAGACTAATGCTCATCTGATTGTTTCCTTCAACGCTTGTTTCTTTCATATGTCCTTAACTTTTTAGGGTGAACCCTGATTTTGAAAACGATCTGGTTGTGAAATCGACCTGAACTTCGGATTACCGTACGAGGCGACGCTCCGAACTGGCAGACAAACGCAAAACCGGCCAGGAAAAGGCAGACCAAATTTCAGATTTCCGACAAACCGGAGGCAGCGCCGACGGAGCGAACTAGCGACCGCTTTTTCGTGTAACCGCGGAGCGGGATACACGACAGGGCGGGCCTCGCCCGAAACAACGCCGCTTTAGTTGGTCAAACTCTTGTCTTTCTCTGCGCCGGCCACAAAAGAATCGGCGGCGACGGGCGCAACGGCATCGTGCTCAATGGGCACGATCGGCCGCTCAAGCGCAACCTGCAGCACTTCATCCATGGTCTCGACAAAATGTACCGTAAGGCTCGAGAGGATTTCCTGCGGGATATCCGCTAGGTCCTTCTCATTGTCCTTCGGAAGGAGCACAGTACGCAAGCCCATTCGGTGGGCGGCCAGGAGTTTTTCCTTTACGCCGCCGATGGGGAGAACTTTGCCGCGCAGGGTGATTTCGCCGGTCATGGTGACGTCGCAGCGCACCGGAATTTTAGTGAGGGCGCTGACGATGGAGTTGCAAATGGTGATGCCGGCGGAGGGGCCGTCCTTGGGGATCGCGCCTTCGGGGACATGCACGTGGATATCGATGTTGCGATAAAAATCCTTGGCGAGGCCGAAGGTGTTCGAACGCGAGCGAATGAAGCTCATGGCGGCTTGTGCGGACTCTTGCATGACGTCGCCTAGTTTTCCGGTGAGGGTGAGGCGACCTTTTCCTTCCATAAGAGTGGCTTCGGTGGCGAGCACGGAGCCGCCGACTTCGGTCCAGGCGAGGCCAGTGGTGAGCCCGACTTCATTGTGTTTTTCTAGCCAAAACTCGCGGTATTTCAGGACGCCGAGGAAATCGTTAACGTTGGCTGCCGTTATTTCGGCCTTGACCTTGGCGTCGGCGCCTTCGGTAACGACCTTGCGGGCCATCTTGCGCGAGATGTTTTGGATTTCGCGCTCGAGGCTGCGCACACCGGCTTCGTGAGTGTAATGGCGAATGATGTGCAGCAGGCCTTCGTCGGTGAGCGTGAGGTTTTTGTCGGTCAAGCCGGTGGCTTCGCGAGCGCGACGGACTAGGAAGCGTTTGGCAATTTCGAGTTTTTCCTGCTCGGTGTAGCCGGGGAGACGCAGAATTTCCATGCGATCCTGCAAGGGCTGCGGGATGGTGTGCAGGACGTTGGCGGTGCAGACGAACATCACTTTGGAAAGATCGTACTCGACGTCGAGATAGTGATCGGTGAAGGAGTGATTCAACTCGGGGTCGAGGACTTCCATTAGTGCCGCGGACGGGTCGCCGCGGAAATCGGTGGACATTTTGTCGACTTCGTCGAGCACGAAAATCGGATTAACGGTGCCGGCTTTCTTCATCATCTGGATGATCTGGCCGGGGAGCGCGCCAATATAGGTGCGGCGATGGCCACGGATTTCGGCTTCATCGCGCACGCCGCCGAGCGAGACGCGGACGAATTTCCGGCCGGTGGCGTGGCCGATGGACATGGCCAGCGAGGTTTTGCCGACGCCCGGAGGTCCGACGAAGCAGAGGATGGAGCCCTTGGGATTCTTTACGAGCTGACGGACGGCGAGGAATTCGAGGATGCGCTCTTTTACCTTCTCGAGTCCGTAATGCTCGTCGTTGAGAATTTTTTCGGCGGCTTTGATGTCGCGAATTTCTTTGGAGCGCTTCTTCCAGGGCACAGCGAGCAGCCAGTCGAGATAGTTGCGGCTGACGGTGGATTCGGCGGACATCGGGGGCATCAGCTCGAGGCGCTTAAGCTCCTGGATGGCTTTTTCGTGGACTTCCTTGCTCATGCCGGCGGTGTCGATTTTCTTTTTTAGCTCGTCGATTTCGCTTTTTTCGCCGCGCCCGAGCTCCTTCTGAATGGCTTTAAGTTTTTCGTTGAGGTAATACTCTTTTTGAGCGCGCTCCATCTGGCGCTTGACGCGCGTGTTGATGTTGCGGTCGACGTTGAGCTTTTCGAGCTCGATTTCGAGAATGTCGCCAATGCGGTTGAGGCGCTCGAGAGGATCAACGGTTTCGAGGAGGTCCTGCTTCTCGTCAACGGGGAGCTGCAGGTTGGCGGCGATAGTGTCGGAAAGGCGGGCGGGATCGTCGACGCGGGCGGCGGCGATCATGGTGTCGTAATTCAAGCTTTGCGAGAGTTTGATGAACTGTTCGTAGAGACCGGTAATTTTCTGGACGGTCTGGTCGACTTGCGGAGAAGGCTCGACGCGAGCGCCGAGGAGGCGAACGGTGGCGCGGAAAAAACCTTCTTCGGTGGCGATGGAGATGGCGCGGGCGCGCTCTACGCCTTCGACCAAGACTTTAATATTGCCGTCGGGGAGCTTAACGCTTTGAACGATGTTAGCGAGGGTGCCGACCGCGTAGATTTCCTCGGGTTTGGGGTCGTCGACCGAAGCATCGTGCTGGGTGGACAGGAAAATTTTCTTGTCGCCAGCCAGGGCCTCTTCGAGTGCGCGGACGCTGGCTTCGCGGCCGACTATGAACGGAGTCATCTGCTGCGGGAAGATAACCATGTCGCGCACCGGCATCATGGGTACGCGTTTCATTTCCTGTTTTTCTCGGTTGAACATTCGGGCCCCTGAAATTCAATTCCGCGGCCACGCCAAGCGGCCGCCACCGGGAAGGGCCGGCTCAGCCGGCCTTTTCCAGCAAACTCCAGTTGATCTCTCGAGTGCGCACCATGTCCGCGCTGACCACAAAGTCGCGGATCTTACGCTGCATGGGCAAGTGATACATCAGCTCCAGCATGAGGTCTTCGAGAATCATGCGCAAGCCGCGCGCGCCGACCTTGCGCTGAAGTGCCAACT